>Ga0210040_10005215_pt1 | contig 16639 bp, 16 predicted proteins | sample CryGeyCG12114_NA_FD_185462 | JGI IMG/M metagenome (GOLD analysis project Ga0210040, IMG submission 185462) | Groundwater microbial communities from aquifer - Crystal Geyser CG19_WC_8/21/14_NA (SPAdes) (version 2) | ecosystem: Environmental > Aquatic > Deep subsurface > Groundwater | place: USA... | reverse complement strand
ATAAGCAAACCGACGAAGCTGATGTATCGCCGGTATACGAAGTAGACAATCAATACGTAGTAGCCACTTTGGTTAAGAAAAAAGATAAAGGGTACGCTAAAGTAGACGATATTCGCGAAGAATTAACAGCTGCCGTACGGAACGAAGAAAAAGCCAAACGCATCATGCAAAAACTGAATAATGCCAAAGGCACACTGGAGCAGGTAGCAACGGCTTACGGTTCCGAAGCGGTAGTAAAAACGGCTAATGGCGTAACGTTTGCTTCCAGTACCGTAGAAGGTTTAGGTTACGATCCGGTAGCTACCGGCAAAATCTTCGGATTAAAACCAGGAGCCCATTCCCAGGCTTTCGAAGGCCAGACCGGGGTGGCTATGGTAGAATTATTAAACCTAGATAAAGTAAATTTCTCTGGCGATATGTCCGGAGTTAAAAAACAATTAGAAACTGCCCGCAGTGGCCGGGGTGAAGGCAGCGCCTTCCAGTTAATAAGAGAAAGATCCGATATCAAAGACAACCGGATTAAATTCTTCTAAGACCAATATATTTCTTCATAAAAAAAGAGCTGCTTCAAAAAGGCAGCTCTTTTTTATTTATAGGTAATGCCACTAAAAAAACCGGAAATGCGTTATCTTTAACAGCTTAGCAATTAAGCCAACCTACTGTAAGCATTCTTTTCTTTCTCTGGGGTTATACTATGTGCTTCAAGTTATCATTAAAAATATTTTTATCCTGTTTTCTGCTGCTCAACGCTACGTTGGGCTGGAGCCAGACCGATGATGTGGCCTTGGCCCGGCAGTATTACCAAAAAGAAGAATACGGAAAAGCCGCTGTGCTTTTTGAAAAGCTTAGTAATAAAGATCAGACCTTTGCTACAGTTTATCCCGAATATTTGAAATCCTTACTGGCCCTGAAAGAATTTAAGGATGCGGAGAAACTGGCTAAGAAAGCCATAAAACTGAATCCGGATCAGGTAAATTATGCCATAGATTTAGGACAAGTATACCAGGCGGCCGGTAACGAAGGCAACGCCAACAAGCAGTTTAATAAAATAATAGATGGTTTAAAACCCGAAGGCATACTGGCTACGGCCACGGCTTTTGAACAAAAGAATTTGTTTGAATATGCCGAGAAAACGTATTTGAAAGGTCGCCAGCTCAGCAAAAATGAGTACGAGTTTTCGGGCCAGCTTATGCAGTTATATTCGTACCAGAACCAGTCGGAGAAGCTGATAACCGAAATCCTGAACCTGGTACAGGTAAACCCAAACCAATTGCTATTGGCGCAGAACATGCTGCAGAATAGCCTGAAGGATGAAAAGGAATTTGAAGTATTAGAGAAAACGCTGATTTCTAATTTGCAGAGATATCCGGATCAGGAAGTTTACAGCGAAATGCTGATTTGGCTGTATACCCAACGCAAAGATTTTTTTGGGGCTATGATGCAGGCGCGTTCTTTGGATAAACGGACCAAGGGTGGCGGCAGTCGGTTGATGCAGCTAGGGGCCATTGCCTTAAAAAACAAAGATTACGAAAGTGCCATTGAAGCTTACGAGTATGTAGCCAAAGAATATCCCGGCAGCTCTTTTTACGAGATAGCCCGCGAGCGTGCCATCAAATCGCGAGAAGAACAAATTCGTAATACCTTTCCAGTTGATTTGACCAAAATCCAGACGTTGGTAACCGAATACCAGGCTCTGCTGACTGAACTGGGAAAAGGACCGCGCACCGCCGAAGTAATGAAAAACTTAGCCGGCTTGTATGCCTTTTACCTGGACGATAAAGAAAAAGCCATAGGTTTATTGCAGGAAGTAATTAACACGCCGCGGGTAAACGCCGATTTAGTAGCTGATGCCAAAATAACATTGGGCGATATTTACCTGCTAAAAGGAGAACCCTGGGAAGCAACTTTGCTTTATTCGCAGGTAGAGAAAACCCATAAAGAAAACCAGTTGGGCCACGAAGCTAAATTGCGCAATGCCAAACTAAGCTACTACAAAGGCGATTTTGAACTCGCCCAGGAGCACCTGGATATTCTGAAATTAGCCACCAGCCGCGAAATTGCGAATGATGCCATGGACCTTAGTTTGCTGATTACCGACAATATTGGCTTAGATTCGTCTACAGCCGCCTTGCAAGAATACGCGGCCACCGAGTTGCTGATCTTTCAGAACAAGCAAGCAGAAGCGCAGATTAAACTGGACCAAATGCTAAAGCAATACCCCGGCCATAGCCTCACTGACGAAATTTACCTGCTGAAAGCAACGCTTTACCTGAAGGCCGGCGATTTTCAGCAGGCAATTAGTAACCTGAATTTTATTGTAACTAATCCGAAGTACGATATACTAAGTGATGACGCTATGTTTATGATGGCTAAAATTTACGAGGAAAACTTGAACGATAAAGCAAAAGCCCAGGAGCTTTACAACAGCCTGCTGTTAAAATATCCCGGCAGTATCTTTACCGTAGATGCCCGTAAACGCTTCCGGAAACTACGCGGCGATGTGGTTAATTAGCTTTAGCTGTTAGTTTAGCAGCATGTAAAGAAAACCTCCAAATTTAAAAGCTGCTTAAAATTTGCTAACTTGACAATTAAATAAACAAAAAGAAAATGGGATTAGAAGCTATAAAACTAGTGCTTGATAAACTTTAGATTGTCGGGTAGAGGAATAACTGATAATTTGTTTCAGGTGAAAACACACTGAAACGGCGGCTAGGATTCCCGACAAACAAACCTTTATGGAACACTGGAGTTAATTGAATGGTTGACAAAGTAGAAGATGAGGATACGATAGAATATTTAGAAGTTGTTAAAGATTCTAAATCAGAAAACGATTGGTGGAATGATTTAATTCCTGAACAAAAATCAGGTATTAAAAGAGGCCTAAAAGACATTGACGCAGGAAGAGTCACTGCTCATGAAGAAGTAAAAAAACGGTTTGGATTATGAATTATAAGATTTTATGGACCGATGAAGGCATTAAAAACTTAGAACAAATCCTCAACCATATTGCTAGTAACTGGACAGACAAAGAAGTTAATAAATTTAAAATTAAGCTTTCTGAACAACTAAATATTATAAGCAAGTTTCCGAATATTCTCCATCCTCAATTGTTACTCCACGATTAAAAAAGACTGTGTTGACAAGACAGACTATTATTTTCTATGAAGTAAAAGAAAAAGTAATTTATATTGCTTACATTTTTGACAGCAGACAAAATCCAGGAAGAATAAAATAAAAGTATGACTGCCCAACACAACTTAAAAAGCAGTAAAACGCATTTTAGCCTAATCGTTGTTAGCAATTAGCTTTTAGCTATTAACAATATCAGTCTAAAGAAATAAGTAAAGAAAAGCAGCAGGATTAAGATTTTGCCGTAAAGCTGTTTGATTTTATTTTTAGCTGGCGCAAGTTTTCAAACTTGTATTTAACCATTTCAGCCGGTTAAAAATTTATCTTTACCTTCTGTTAATTTATCGGCCCTTTACTTTGTTATTTGCACCCCCAAGCCAGGCAATAAACCAAGGCGGATAATCTTTTTACTTTTCTTGTTTACCACTTATGCTATCTAAGGCCAGTACGCATATTCCCGGAATTAATTGGCGGCAGGCAGCAGGAGCATTGATGGTACTGCTGTCGGCGGTTTGTTTTTCTTCTAAAGCCGTTATAGTAAAGCTGGCTTACCAATACCACGTCGATACGGTTTCGTTGCTTACATTACGCATGGCTTTTTCGGTGCCGGTTTTTCTGCTTACCGGTTTCTTATCGAAAGCAAAGCCAGATCAGCCCCATGTTCCCATTACTGGTAAAGATTATGTCTGGTCGGTACTGCTGGGGTTTATTGGGTATTACCTGTCCAGCTTATTTGATTTTATGGGTTTACAGTATGTTACGGCTGGTCTGGAACGCCTGATTTTGTTTGTTTATCCGACGCTGGTAGTTATATTTTCGGCTATTTTCTTGAAAAAGCCCATTCTAAAAAAGCAATACCTGGCCTTAGGTTTAACGTATGCCGGTGTTTTATTGGTTTTGGTGGGCGATGTGCACGTAGAAAGCCGCGCCAACATTATAAAAGGCGGATTATTGGTATTTGCCAGTGCCATTACGTATGCCAGTTATTTAATGGGCAGCGGCCAGCTTATTCCTAAGTTTGGCACCGTGCGGTTTACCTCGTATGCCATGTCGCTGGCGGCTTTGGGCGTTTTTATGCACTACCTGGTTGCCGGGCAAAACTCTGTTTTAATCTTGCCGGGGCCGGTTTACTATTATAGTTTCCTGATGGCCATTATTGCTACCGTTGCACCAGCCTATTTACTATCCGAAGGTATCCGGTTGGTGGGTGCTGGTAATGCCGCTATTATCGCCAGTATCGGCCCAATTTCTACTATTCTGCTAGCTCATATTTTCCTGGGCGAGCGCGTATCTTTTATTCAACTGGTAGGTACCGCTGTTGTGCTGGCCGGTATCTTGTTGATTACCTTACGTAAAGAATAAAAATTTATTTTAGAAAATAATCAGCAACGTCCTGCCAGTTGTTAAAGCGGGTATATTCCTGTAAATGCGCATTGTGTGGCGCCGTAAAAACCAACGGCGTGCCTGTAAAGGTTTTCAGGTTGCGTTCCGCGTCGTCGATCAGGTATTCGGTGCCGATAATGCTTTTATCGCCGCAGAAAACAATATGCGTCCACGGAATAAAAGGTAAATGTTGCTTTAGCCAATCAAACTTATCGGTAAAGCAAAGCTCAAATTCCATAGCTGCCGTTGCTACGTATATTTCGTAGCGCTCCTGCAACTGCTGTATTACCTCCCGGCAACCTTCTTTAATAGGTAAATCTTTGAAAAAGCCTTTTTGGTGCGGAAACTGCAATACCTTTTCTAACCGGTCGGGCGGAACTGTATTTTGCAGCGTATTACCGGGTGTGCGCAGCGCCGAGAGGTCTTCGTTAAATTCTTGCTGATACAATTCAATAAAGCGACCAACGCCATCGGTCATAACATCGTCCATATCAATAGCAATCCGTTCTTTCGTCATATCAAAATAATCAAAGTAGGTAAAGGTAGCCTGGTTAATTAGGGTGTGTAAATAAGAGACAATGATTGGCTAAACGCCAGGTTTATATTTTTTGTTTTTAGGGAGGTTTTTGTTTATTAATTTATTAATAGAAATCAATAATCCTTGAAGGTTCTAATAAGTATTTATTTCTGCTATTTAATAATATAACTTATTAGTTTTCAGTAATTTATTTAAATATTTATATCTGCGTTCTTGATTGTTATTTAGCCCCTAATCAGTATTTATAACAGAAAGTTGATATAACTCATTCATCTCCAGTACGTAATAAAAAATTTGCTATGAAAAAGGAAGAAATATTCTTATCCGACTGGTACCGGCTTATTTTTGGAACTACTCCGGTAATCTTTATGCTGGAAATTCTTGTTCGGACTATAATTGTTTACTTGGCCTTGGTAGTAGTAATGCGGCTGTTAGGTAAAAGGATGAGTGGTCAGCTAACTATTCTGGAGTTTGCCGTAATGGTAACGATGGGTGGTGTCGTGTCGGTACCTTTCCAGATTCCGGACCGGGGTATTTTACCTAGTTTTGTGGTAATGTTATTTATTTTAATTCTCCACCGGGGGTTAAACTGGCTTTCTTTTAAATATCGTAAAGGCAATAAAGTATTGCAGGGCGATTTGTGCATACTGGTATCGGACGGCGTATTAAAGCGTGAAAACCTGGAAAGCAACCGCGTTTCTAAAGACCAGGTATTTGCGCAGTTGCGCGATAAAAGCATCCGGCATTTAGGACAGGTGAAACGGGTGTATATGGAAGCTTCCGGAATATTTAGCGTTTTCACCGATAATTCGGGAAAACCGGGTTTATCGGTTTTCCCGGAAAAAGACCAAGATTTAATAAAACTGGAACCAGTAGATGACAATATGAAAGCTTGCTCGCAATGCGGCAATATTATGCCCAAAGAAAAAGTCCGGCATGCAGCTTGTCCCGTTTGTGGTTGTGAAGAATGGACCAACGCCATTAAATAAAAATTATGAAGCCGGAAGAAATAAACATAACCGATTGGATGCGGATTTTAATGGGTGAAGCACCGCCCATTTTCCTGGTAGAAGTTATCATCCGGATCGTTTTTTTATATTTCCTATTGTTAATTTCTATGCGGTTAATGGGTAACCGCATGGGAGGGGTGCTCACCCGGAACGAAATGGTAGCTTTGGTATCCATGGCCGCATCGGTTGGGGTATCTTTATTAGACGCTACCCGCGGATTGCTGCCGCCGGTTATTATTGCTACTGTGGTAGTGGTGTTTCAGCGCGCTATTGCCAGAAAATCAGTAGATGACAAAGAGTTTGAAAGCGTGGTGCTCGACGATATTGATATTTTAGTGAAAGATGGCTGTTTGAACTTGCATAATATGGAACAAACCCTCATAACGCGCGAGGCTTTATTAGCCAAATTAAGATCGGAAGGAATTGACAATATAGGAAAAATGCAGCGGGTTTACATAGAAACCAGCGGAAATTTTACCTTTAAAAAGTTTGAAGATGAACGGGTTGGGCTTTCTACCCTGCCTGATGCAGACGCCGATTTTAAAGCCGAACAGCGGAAAGCCCCTGGTCAGTTTGCCTGCGCCAGTTGTGGCAATATTGAAAAAAGTCAGCAAAAACCTACGGGTAAGTGCCAGGCCTGCGGGCACGTAGAGTGGGAAGAAGCCGTAATTAGCTGATGCAGTTTCGGTTTGTTTGTATTAAAATAAAAAAGTCCAAATATCATCTAAATTACGCTAATTTACAATGACAACATAAGTGCGTGAGTGATATTAATGTATTAAAAATCAAGGCTGGAGTAAGCCGGAATAAATAAACCTAATTTGTAAGCCCGCACTGCTTTAAGTTATCAAAAATAGAACACCAAAAACCACCAGTCAGTACTATTAACCCGAACCGAACGGAAAAGTAGCCTGGTAACCAGTAAGGCTAAAATTAAAGAGAATAAAATAGAATGCGTAATACCCCGGTGCCCTAGTACATGCCCGTAAGGAATACCAAAAACAAAAGCCAGTACATCGGCATCGGGCAGAACAGCACAAACTCTACCCAAGATCCAAAAGCGCCAGGGCTGTTTTTTTACAGTAACTGTTTTGCCAATTGCCAAAGCTGCCAGGGCGTGACCAAACGCAGATGCCATTTTGCGGAAAATTTTATTTTAGAACAAACAGTCTATTTAGGTTCATTAGGATCTTAACAAAAGAAGTCAAGTCAGCACAACAAATATCCCAGAATAAAGTAAATGTACTACTTTGTTTTAGCACCCGTAAAGGCAATTAAGCAATTAAGGGCAATTTTGCCGGAATAAAGCTTATCTAAATTTTTTACTTGTTAAAATCCAGGCTATAAAAAACATAAACCACTCATGCCAATACCACAAGACGATGAAGAAAGAGCTATTGCAGAAGCGTATTACCGCGAAGCTTTAGAATTATTAAATAATAACAACATTCAGTACCTGGTAGGCGGTGGCCTGGCCTTCCGTGAATATACCGGCATTGTCCGGGACTTAAAAGACCTGGACTTGTTCTGTAAAGCCAACGAATATCCTAAAATACTGAAGCTGTTTGCTGATAACGGTTATAAAACCGAACTAACCGATGTGCGTTGGCTGGCGAAGTTATATAAAGACGATATGTACATCGACCTGATTTTTAATACGGTTAATAATATTTGTACGGTTGATGATTCGTGGTTTGATAATGCCGTAACCGGCGAAGCTTATGGGGCACCCGTTAAGTTTATTCCGGCCGAAGAATTACTGTGGTGTAAAGTATACGTACAGAACCGCGAACGCTACGACGGGGCCGATGTAAACCATATTATGGTACGGTACGGCAAGCAATTAGATTGGAAACGCATCTGGAGCCGCCTGAACCAGCACTGGCATTTGCTGCTGGCCCAGGTGCTTATTTTCCAGTTTGTGTATCCAACGGAGCGCGATATTGTTCCGCGTTGGTTGTTTGATGAATTGATAGAATTGGCTAAGCAACAGTACGATTTGCCTTTGCCGGTTGAAAAAGTTTGTCTGGGACCTATTATCGACCAAACCCAATATCAAACCGATATTAAAGATTGGGAGTATAAGGTAATTACCATTAAAACTATTTAAACGCATGGAGATATTGGAAGGCACCGAAAATCAACCAGCCCGAAAGCGCACGCGCCTGGCTACCGTTGGTGATATTCACATCAAAGAAACAGATCAGGGCAAATGGGTCGATTATTTTAAAACGGTATCGCGCGATGCTGATATATTAATTCTGGCTGGCGATTTGACCGACACCGGCCATTTAACCGAAGCCGAAATTTTAAAAGAAGAGCTCAAAGCTTGTTCTATTCCGGTAGTAGCTGTTTTGGGTAATCATGATTTTGAACGCGACCAGCAAAAAACGATAAAGAAAATGCTGGAAAGTGACCACGTACACGTACTGGATGGGGAAAGCGTGGTGATAAACGATGTCGGGTTTGCGGGCATAAAAGGCTTCGGCGGTGGTTTCGACCGGTACATGCTTTCTATGTTTGGCGAAGAAATGTTTAAGAGCTTTGTGCAGGAGGCTGTAGACGAAACGTTAAAATTAGACCGCGCCCTGGCGCACCTCGAAAACAGCTATGATAACCTGAAAAAAGTTGTGGTAATGCATTATGCCCCTATTAAAGCAACCGTAATAGGAGAGCCCCCCGAAATATGGCCTTTTATGGGCTCATCGCGTTTGGTAGAACCTATTAATCGCCGGCAGGTAGAAGCAGTTTTTCACGGCCATGCCCACGTAGGTACTTTAGAAGGCGAAACATCGGCCGGGGTAAAAGTATTTAATGTGGCAAAGCCTATTTTAACCAAGGCCGGCTACCAGACACCCTATTATATTTTTGAAGTATAATAATGAGGGTCGGGCTTTAAGGGCACTTATCTGAGCTTGCCGGTTAGGCCGTTTAAGCCTTCCGGCAATATCACAAACGAGCTTGCTTATGAAAAAGATATCTATTTACCGGGCAAATGCAGTGCTTTTGCTCGGTATCTTAGCTGTTATTGTTTTATACTACGGCCGCGTTTTTCTTATTCCGCTGGCTTTTGCCATCCTGTTTGCCATGCTGCTCTTGCCAATTAGCCGCAAGCTGGAAAGTTGGGGATTAGGCCGGATTAGTGCTTCTTTAACGTGTCTTTTTCTGATCTTATTGTTTATAGCCGTTGTTTTAGGAATTATAGCAGCGCAGGTAGTTGTTATTTCGCAGGATTTACCGCAACTGCAAGTAAAGCTGCAGCAACAAGTAGATATGTTGCAGCAATGGGTACAGCAGCAATTTGGCGTTAGTCCGGAAAAACAAATTCAATTCATAACATCCCGGATTTCTAAACTTTCGCAGTCGGCTAATAAATTTGGTACCTCTCTGGTATCCGGGGGCATGGGCATGCTGAGTGGGTTTGCCCTGATGCTGCTTTATTTCTTTTTCCTGATGTGGAAGCGGGAAAAATACGAGCAGTTCTTCTTAAAGTTATCAAGCCCCGAAAACCAGCCCGACACCGAAAAGGAATTACACGAAATAACCAATGTAGCCTCACAATATGTAGTGGGCCGGTTAATATCCATGATTTTTCTGGCCTTTATTTATGCTATTGGTTTCTCGATTATTGGTTTAAAAAATGCCCTGTTAATTAGCCTGGTAACCGTAATACCTACTATTATTCCGTACGTGGGCTCTATTGTGGGTAGTTTATTCCCTTTAATGATGGCGGTAGTTTCGGGTTCTTCCGATATGATTTTACCCGTTATTTTGATAATTGTACTAGCCCAGGTATTAGACAATAATATCATAGAGCCTTTGGTAGAAGGATCGGCTTTGCATATCAGCCCCATCTTTACCATTGTAGCTATTGTGTTAGGCGAACTAATCTGGGGAATAGCAGGTATGATTCTGTTTATTCCGCTGTTTGCCATTATCCGGATTGTTTGTGATCATACGCCGGCTTTGCACCCTTATAGTTTTCTGCTGGCCAACGATGTAGAAGAACCCCAGTGGATAGAAAAAGTGAAAGGCTGGTTTGGTAAAAAGAAAAGTTAATTATTCTCTTTAGCATTTTTTAACTTTAAGGAACCACGCACACATTACAAGCCTCATCATCAAAATTTTATTCACGAAAGATTTTAAAAAGAAAAGGCGGGGAATTTCCCCGTCTTTTAACCCTGTATATGCAGTTGTATTTATAGTTTCTGATTGCTGCTGTTGCTAGGTTGCAATACCTGTTATTTGCGTATTCACCCCAGCCGTTCGGGGTGGCACAGAACTAATAATAGTTTAATGAGTGGTTTTAACATACCGTAAATCTCTTTTTCGTTACGCAAATCTCCAGGTTTTACTATTATCAATCAAATCAATATTATTTAATTACTGATAGCTTTTATCTATATTTGAGCGCAGCTTAACGCTGATTACCAGCTTATGCTGCTTTATTATCTTACTTATTTTATACTTCAAAATATCTAAAGTGACTTTAGTACAATTAGAATACGTGGTGGCAGTAGATACTTACCGTCATTTTGCAACTGCCGCCGACAAATGTTTTGTTACCCAACCATCTTTAAGCATGCAAATTCAGAAGCTGGAGGAAGAGTTAGACGTAAAGTTATTCGACCGGAGCAAGCAGCCGGTAGTGCCCACCGAAGTAGGCGAAGCCGTTATTCAGCAGGCGCGCTTAATTCTAAACCAGGCCTTGGTTATAAAAGAGCTGATTAGTCATAAAAAAGGAGAACTGGCTGGCGAGCTGCGTTTAGGAGTTATTCCTACTCTGGCGCCTTACTTATTACCGCTTTTTCTGAAAGATTTCCTGCAGAAATATCCCAGAATAAAGTTACGCATCACCGAAATGACCACCGATCAGATTGCGGCAGATCTGAAAAACAATAAACTGGATGCTGGTTTGCTGGTGACGCCGCTAAATGATAGTAGTCTGAAAGAAAACGTTTTGTTTTATGAAGAATTAGTCGCTTACGTTTCTAAATCCAGCGGACTTTACAAAAAGACCTACGTGGTGCCCGATGATATAAACCAGGAACAACTCTGGCTTTTAGAAGAAGGACATTGTTTCCGGTCGCAGATTTTAAATTTGTGTCAAATGCGCAACGCGCAACCCGCCGGTACAACTTTTGAATACGAAGCCGGCAGCATCGAAACCTTGCGCCGCTTAGTAGAACAAGATAACGGCGTTACGATAATTCCGGAATTAGCAACGCTGGACTTATCGGTAAAACAGCAAAAGCTGGTCCGGTATTTCGATGCGCCGGCACCCGTACGCGAAGTAAGCCTGGTTACCCACCGCGATTACATTAAAAAGCGCTTAATAGATATTTTAAAGGACGAAATACTGCAGGCCTTGCCTCCCAAAATCCGGAATAACAAAAATGAGCGGGTAGTTGCTATATAAACAGGCCTGTTTTCGGGCAGGTAAGATCAAAAAGAATTATACCTCATGGTTTTTAGTAGCCAATAGTAAGAACAGATGTTAGGCAAACCATCAGATAAAAGAAGCGCGAACAATGTTTGCTTCCAGACTTAATATTTCATAGAAATCTGATCGGCTGCCTGTTGGTGAGATCCATTTGAGATGATAGTAATGGTAAAAGACCAGGATTTTACCAGTTTTAAATAACATCCGTTAAGAAATTAAAAATATATTTAGATAGAAAAGAAAGTATTTTATATATTTATTGCTAAAACGTTTTATTGAAAAATTTCTAATTTATATAGCATATTGTACTTCTAAAAGTAATCAGTTAGTGGTCGGGTTGTTTTAATACTTTGTAGATTAGATTAAAAAACCTGATGGGCCGAAAATTAAAAAACTATGAAGAAGAAATTATTACTAGGTGTTATACTGCTGATGCTGGCAGCCATCACTGGGCAAGCCCAATCGTTAAATATCGCCACTTATAACCTCCGGTACGATAATAAAGGCGATTCGCTTAATCCCTGGCCGCAACGCTTACCCATGCAAGCCAACCTGATTAAATTTCATGATTTTGATATTTTTGGTACGCAGGAAGGTTTATACCACCAGTTGCAAGACCTTAAAAAAGCGTTGCCGGATTATGATTACCTCGGGATAGGACGCGATGATGGAAAACAAGCCGGTGAGTTTTCGGCTATTTTTTACAAAACGGCCCAGTTTAAAGTGTTAGATAAAGGTAATTTCTGGCTGGCTCCGGTTACCGACAAACCCAACAAAGGCTGGGATGCCGCTTTGCCCCGTATTTGTTCGTGGGCTAAGTTTCAGGAAAAGAAATCCGGCAATACTTTTTATTTTTTCAATGTTCATTTCGATCATCGGGGCAAGCAAGCTCAAGCCGAAAGCGCCAAGCTGCTGCTGCAAAAAATAAAAACAATAGCCGGTTCTACACCTAGTATTCTTACCGGCGATTTCAACATCAACCAACGCGAAGCACCCTACGATATCCTTAACAATTCGGCTTTGTTGAAAGATGCTTACGAACTAACGCCTTTAAAATATGCCGGCCTGGGTACCTTTAATAGTTTTGACATCAAAACTAATTCCGATAGCCGCATCGATCATATTTTCCTAACCTCACAGTTTAAAGTAAAGCGGTACGGTATTCTGACCGATAGTTACAAAGGGAAAGTCCCTTCGGATCATTTTCCAGTATTAATTGAGGTAACCCGTTGAAATTTAAAGCGATAGCGCTTAGAAAACAGTCTTGCCTATTAACAGCAATAATAGGATTTGCTTAAATTGCTTTAAGTAGGAAACCGGCTGTAATACTTAAGAAACAGGTAACTTGCTTCTGGTAACAGAAATTTACTTAACCCAAAAAAGCAAATTTTATATCCGGTTTGTAAATCTGGAAATTAGCTATTGTTTATATCATCCTAATCAAAAAATAAAAAATCGAATCAGATTATTTGAAATTAATATTTTATGAATAGAAGAACTTTTATGCAAAGCTCGGCTTTGCTTGGCGCCACTGCTTATTTCAACCCGTTTTCGCTTATGGCCGCGGCTGATTACCCCGTGGTACGCATACCGGTTGCCAAACGTAACTTCCAAAGTAAATCGGTGGAAAGCGCTATCTCGGAATTTAAAAAGAAAGTAAAAGACCCGGAACTTACCTGGCTATTTGAAAACTGCTTTCCCAGTACCCTCGATACCACGGTTACTTACACCACCAAAGATGGCCGACCCGATACCTATGTTATTACCGGCGATATTGATGCTATGTGGTTACGCGATAGTTCGGCGCAAGTGTGGCCTTATTTAAAGTTTCTGAAAAAAGATGAGGCACTGCGGCAATTAGTGGCAGGAGTTATAAACCGGCAAACCCGCTGTGTGATAAAAGACCCGTATGCCAATGCTTTTTACGGAGACGACAAAAAAGTAGGCGAGTGGAGTACCGATTTAACCAAGATGCAACCCGGGGTGCACGAGCGGAAATGGGAAATAGACTCTTTATGTTATCCCATCCGGCTGGCGTATCATTACTGGGAAACTACCGGCGATACAAAGCCTTTTGATAACCAATGGCAGCAAGCTATAAAAACTACCCTGCAAACGTTCCGGGAACAACAACGCAAAGAAAACCTGGGGCCTTACAAGTTTCAGCGCCGCACCACTAACGCGACCGATACGCTTCCTATGAGCGGTTATGGTTACCCCGTTAAACCGGTGGGCTTAATTTGCTCGGCTTTCCGCCCCAGCGATGATGCTACCTTGTATTCTTTTTTAATTCCGTCTAACTTTTTTGCGGTGGTTAGTTTAAAGCAGGCCGCTACCATGATGGATAAAATTGCCAAAGATAACACTACTGCTAACGCCTTGCTGAGCCTGGCCGGTGAAGTAGAAAAAGCTTTACAGCAATATGCCGTTATTAATCATCCGCAGCATGGCCGTATATATGCTTATGAGATAGATGGCTTTGGCAGCATTAATTTAATGGATGATGCCAATGTGCCCAGCTTACTGTCGTTGCCTTACCTGGGCGCTTTGCCGGCTTCCGATCCTGTTTACCAAAATACCCGGAAGTTCTTACTTTCGCAAAACAACCCTTTCTTTTTTAAAGGCCAGGCCGCCGAAGGAATTGGTGGTCCGCACGTAGGGCAGGATATGATTTGGCCCATGAGCATTACGATGCGGGCACTTACCAGTACCGATAACCAGGAAATAAAAAACTGTATTGCTATGCTTAAAAAAACGCACGGCGACACCGGTTTTATGCACGAAGCTTTTCATAAAGATGACCCGAAAAAGTTCACCCGTTCCTGGTTTGCCTGGGCCAATACCTTGTTTGGCGAGTTGTTATGGAAAACTTACCAGGAGAACCCTAAGTTATTGGTTTAAGAAAAGCAACCCTGCCCCTTACCCTTAAAGGTTACCACTCCTGTGCAATTTGGACAAAGTTGGTAGTAGTTATTTAAAGTGTGGTATTGTAGAAGGATTTCAGTCTCCTTTATTGATTAGGCATTAACCAGTATAGGTAAATTCAGAAAAACAGCCTTTTAAATAAGGCTGTTAACTGGGCCAATATAAACTTCCGTTGGGCTCTCATGTATGTTTTGATTATTACAAAGTAGTATATGCTTAAAAAGACGTTTACCAGTTTATCTTTCATCTGTTTTGCTATTGCCGTACAGGCGCAACAGACATTTACTTTAGCTTCCCCCGATAAGAAAACGGAAATTCGTTTGGCAGTTGCCGACAGCGTTTATTATGAAGTTTTAGTAGATCAGAAGAACGTAGTAAAAAAATCGGCAATTTTTCTGAAGACAGATTTTAATCAGGGAAATAGCTGGAAAGTAAGTAAGTCCCAAAAGAACTCCATAAACCAGGTGCTGCAGCCGGTTGTTAGGCAGAAGAATAAAGAAATCTGCGATCAGTATAACCAACTGCGGCTTAATTTTAAAAACGACTTGGCTTTAGAGTGGCGGGCTTATAATAATGGATTTGCCTGGCGCTGGATTGTTACAAAAAAAGGGAATTCTAAAATATTAGGTGAAACGGCTACCGTGAGCCTGAACCAGGACAGCAAAGCCTGGTATCCGGCTGAAGATGGTTTTTTCTCGCATAACGAACGACTCTACCAGCAATTACCGCTTTCTGATGTAGGTCCTAAAAAGCTGGCTAGCTTGCCGGCACTTTTCGAAGTGCAAGGTTTAAAAGTATTACTTACCGAATCCGATCTGCTTAATTATGCCGGCATGTGGATTACTGGTAGCGGGAAAGGCCGCATAAACGGTACTTTCCCCTATTATCCAAAAGCAAAAAAGACAACATCAGACCGCGACGTACAAGTTACCGAACGGGAAAATTATATTGCTAATTTTAAAGAGCCGCAAAGTTTGCCCTGGCGCGTGCTCATGGTTGCCCGCCAGGATGCAGAGTTAATTTCAAACCAATTAGTGTATCAATTAGCCAGTCCTGCCAAAGGCGATTTTAGCTGGGTAAAACCCGGCAAAGCGCAGTGGGATTGGTGGAATTATAATAATATTTCCGGGGTGGATTTTCGGGCGGGTATTAATACCGCTACTTATAAGTATTTCATCGATTTTGCTGCTAAATCCGGGCTGGAATATGTAATACTGGATGAAGGCTGGAGTGATACCCGCGATTTATTGAAGGTAAATCCGGAGATTAATATGGAAGAATTATCGGCCTATGCCCGGCAGAAGAAAGTAGACTTAATTCTGTGGGCAAATTGGCTGGCTTTGGATAATAACCTGGAGCCAGTTCTGGATCAGTTTGCGAAATGGAATATTAAAGGTATAAAAGTTGATTTTATGCAGCGCGACGACCAGGAAATGGTAAATTATTATGTGCGTGTTTCGGAAGCGGCAGCTAAACGCAAAATGCTGGTTGATTTTCATGGCGCTTATAAACCAACCGGCCTTTACCGGACCTTCCCCAATGTTATTTCAAACGAAGGCGTGTATGGTTTAGAGCAAAGCAAAGGCGATAACAGCAAAAGTATAGATCCGGAACATAATGTTACTATTCCTTTTATCCGGATGGCCGCTGGCCCAATGGATTATACGCCCGGAGCAATGCTGAACGCCCAGAAAGATGACTGGAAACCAGTTTGGACTAAACCAATGAGCTTGGGTACCCGCTGTCACCAGTTGGCAATGTACGTGGTGTACGAAAGCCCGTTGCAAATGCTGGCCGATAACCCAACGCATTACCTGAAAGAACCCGAAGCCATGCAGCTTTTAGGTCCGGTTCCGTCCGAATGGGAAAAAACGCTGCCTTTGCAAGGCCAGGTAGGCGATTATGTTTTAATAGCGCGGCAAGCTAAAAACGGCGACTGGTACGTGGGCAGCATGACGGATTGGTCGCCGAGGGAGTTGAAAGTTGATTTGTCTTTCCTGGGTGATGGTAACTATACCATGCAGGTTTGGCAGGATGGTATCAACGCCGACCGCAATGCCCAGGATTTTAAAATGGAATCTATACCGGTAACGAAAGCCTCATCTGTTTCGGCTAAAATGGCAAAAGGCGGCGGTTGGGTAGCCCGCATACGGCGAGACTAAAAGAATTTAATATTAATATAATAAATCTTAAAGCTGTTAGATCAAGATA
>Ga0210040_10005214_pt1 | contig 16639 bp, 19 predicted proteins | sample CryGeyCG12114_NA_FD_185462 | JGI IMG/M metagenome (GOLD analysis project Ga0210040, IMG submission 185462) | Groundwater microbial communities from aquifer - Crystal Geyser CG19_WC_8/21/14_NA (SPAdes) (version 2) | ecosystem: Environmental > Aquatic > Deep subsurface > Groundwater | place: USA... | reverse complement strand
CTGAGTGTGAGATAGTAGTGGATTAGGATTTGCCTAACAGAGTACCAGACAGTGTATACCGGCTTTTCTGCAATAGGCCTATTATTATTAGAGCCTCCGCGGAGTGTCTGCAGGTGCGTGTAAAAACGCATCTGTAGACCGGCCATCAATACATACATACATACAATGGTACTGGTGTTCCTTGCTGTCGCTTACTAACAACAGGTTTGCATGAAACTGTTTTTCTTTCTTTGCAATTTTTATAGGGTAAATTTCCGGTCGCCAATCATCAATGTTCCATGAATCAGTATTATTATTATTATTATTATTATTTTGACTTACGGAAAATGAATTATTTAAATTGACTGTTTCATTCAAAATGCCCCCCTCTTCATCATCATTACCATCATCATCATCATCTGCAACCCGAAATTTTTCGGGAGGTAGATATCCAAAGACATTGATTGACATTTTTCATTAACTTTTTCAAAATTTGTAATGTCCTTAACAGAAACACCCTCTTTAGGCAAACGAGAAAAATTTACAACATCATTATTGCGATTCAAAATGCGAAAAAAAGAGTCATAGTTGCTAATTTTTTCAGCTTCTTCTTTAGTGGTAAAGTTTAAATATTTGGCTGCAATGCAATAACAAAAACAATCTTTTGTGTCCACTGGCGGGTTGAAAAGCCCATGTCGCCCTTTAAGATGAATTGGCAGCTTTAATTTTCCATTTCCACGAAAAGGCCTATATTGTGACATGTCTATAATAATTTCATCAACGAAGTTCAAACACCAATTGCTTCACATTTCTTGAAAAATATTTAGGTTATCAATAATATTAGATGCACTGCTATACAAAACTTCGTCTATTTCTTCCTTATTGAGCAAAATATGTGTCATGCCATAAAGGTAAATTTCTTTGATATCGTTTTCATCCAAAATTGTGCAATCATTGCTCGTTGTACGAGCCAACGTTTATGTTACGACGACCTTTTTGTGTATTCTTGTGCTACTTAAGGATTCTATAATGTATTCTAGTAGCTCTTTCATGTTGGCTTCATTATTAAAAAAAACTCGTTCTATGCTTTGACCATGTGAGTTAGGTGACAAAAAAAATGTCTGCAGCAGGTGACGATGGGCTCTTGAATACCTCTAATTTCCAATATTCGCCAATCGGATAGGCGCTATACCTCTTCTGAATTCTTCCTGTCTCTGGCCACAACTATGCGTTTCGAAATTGTGAACGTATCTTGCACATGAATTGCAAATATGCGAACGAGCTCTGTGATTCTCCAATTCAAGGAAGTTATACCCAATAAACGGACAAAAATTACAGCCATACTGCAAAAAAATTTCGGAACAATGTAAATAAGCTTCATATGTTTCATATTTTTATCTTAATGTAAAATGTTAACCTGTCTTCTTTTTCAGCTATAAGGCTCCCTGCCTCTTTGATTAGGCTCCATTTTTTAACTATAAATCAGAAGCAATATATTAAATGTGGACATCTATTATGAAATCGTTCATACACTGAAGCGCATTCTCAGGTTTAAAATTATTAAATATTAAGAATTGTTTTTGATAATTAAAAAAATATTAATATAAGGATTAAAACCCTACCAATGCTACTACTATTTGCTTACAAAAAAGTGCTTAGTGTCAAGGCTGCTAAATAATTTATAATAATATGCTTTAAACGTAAATAACATGCAACTTTTTGTTAGTTTCTTCACTCAAGATACTTTATTGCTTGAATTCGGCTTGCAATTTGCAAATTTTGCAATTTCATAAACAAACTCAAAACAAGAGTTACTGTGGTCTCCAGCAGCATCTTTGTGACCGCAGCAACTTGATCATAATCAATTATAATGCAGTTTCCAATAGCTTGGCCTCTTCGTGCTTGGAGAATAAATGACGGACGCGAATTGGTGGAATGCTTATGAAGCTTGAAGCCATTTGTACCACAAATTCCACCTTAGTTGTAGTATTTTTCGTTGATCTCTTCACTTCTTTTGTAATGTAAGTTCCTAAAGTTGTCCATCTTTATTCCTTCCAAAGGTTGATTTTGTTCAATCGTAGCTCGTAATCGTCGTCAATTCATATCCAATCGTAGCTCAATCCAGAGCCGAAAGTCTTGTCACCACATCATTCGTGTTTATTTGTTTTAAAGGTGGAGTTAAAAAACGCAACTGCTGATCGGCGATCGGCGAGAGTTCCATTTTTTCATGCGGTACATTTCCACATAAATTGACATGTCGTTCCAGTTGATGCTATTGGTGTGTGCATTTTTGATGTAGTGCACATTAAGATCCGAAATTGTTTCGTGGGTTGGACTATCCAGAAATAGCCCAAAAAGAGATGGTAGTTTGCTGGATTCAATTTTTTGCAAATGAATTCTTTGCTGTCGCTCTTTTTCTATCCTAGCATCTTCTTCAGCAACAAGAAACTGCATTGCTGCTTCAATCTCAGGGTCCCATTCTTTTTCGCCCTGAGCATTTTCTGAACAATTGCTGTTTTCCTTATTCTCAATGTTTGATTGAGTAACTGGTACAGTTTCCTCACTTTTTGCGTCGTGTTTTTTTTCCGGAGAGGTTGACGGTGAAACGCGATCGATTTCAATTAGCTGTGGCTTCACCCTGCACTCTTCCAGCTTATCTGTGACACAAACACAATCCATAAATAAATAAATGATTTACGCCTTCATCATTTTAAAGTTGAAATGCATGCATCAGGGTCACTGAATTCATAACTTACCTGTTTTCAATGTTTTGCCCCTTCTACGGATGCTTGTGCCTTGGACAATCGGTTCCAAACTTTCTTGTGGCTTTGGGATCATTGTTTGTCTATACTCAGCCGAAGCAGAAGAGGCCACTGAATTTTCATCAATCGCGTCGAAATCTTCAAGCAAGCATCTTTTTACCTGTCGTTTTGGCAATCTGGGAAATTCTTCACTGCTCTCGGAATTTATAGATGTATCCATTTTTTCTAACATATAATAATAATAATAGTGCCTAACTATAGACCCTAGAAAGAATGCGCTTCAACGTTTAAATTTTTTTTGTCTCAGGTTCAGGAATTCTCTCACCTTCAATGGGCTCAAAAGTTTTGCTTGGACTGTTGAGTAAATCTTCTAATCGTGGCGGACTGAGAGAACTATCGTCAATAAAATCTGTGAAACGAAAAATCAAAACAGTAAAGCTTGCCAACGCACATTGTAGACATAATTAGTCTAAACTAGCTATTTTCTTATCAGATTTTTCAGTTATCCATATGATTCTAAAAAAATACATCATAACTGTTTTCTAAGCTGATTATTCTACATTAAATTCCCGAATATTTTTTAAAATAATAATAATAAAATCTTCAAACATAATGACTAACCCCAATAAGTAATTTAGGATAATATTAAGTGACGATACTAGTCTGATATATCTTAGCCCGATTCTCAATGATTGAACATTTATATTTTATTTTATGCTATATATATGATTTACATATTATTGGCATTGCAAATATACATTGGCCTACCCCTAGATGGATGGTTTAAATAATAAGGGAATGCAACAAGGCATTTTTTGTTTTAGTGCATATTTTTGTATAGCCTCGCTCTGTCCCACTGGATTGAAATACATTAGCATTATTATTAGTTTGTTGCATGATATGGTAATGCGAATCATTTGATGCACAGCTTCCCTTCATTAAAATTCCAATTCCTTTGGTTTTGCGAATCTCAAATTGCTACTTAACGCCCCGCACTCTCCGTATACATCTACATATGCTCACTCCATGTCTATTTTGTTTCCTTTGTTCAAATTAAACTCTCGTTTTTTGTAAAAACTGTAGTAGCAAACATGCATGACACGATTATTGTCTAGTATATGCTGATTACATAGTCAGCTATGGCTTAGCTGTATAGTTAGCTAGTTGGTTACTAGGTGGGGGGGTCAAACACTCATTTGCTTTCATCATACAATGGCAATGGAGAATGAGATTGATTTCGCTACATGCTCATGCTTCATTCAAATTGAGTTCAGCCAAGTTTTCACACAAATATTTGTGAAATGGATCTAAAACTCAAATTACAGTGTCCAAGTTGAAGCCAGAGGAAATATGAAAGACTTTGTTCTATTTCAACAATTCGTCACTAACCATCGACAAAATTCGAAAAATTATTGGACCAAGTTGGTTAGTAGCGATACAAAGATGGTTAACTCTGCTAAAAAAGGAGATTCACAATAGTACAGCACATATAATCATATGCCCGTGTTTTGCTCTCATTCTTGTCTCTGATCCCTAACATACAATCTCTCTTTTTTTCGTTTCATCCTCAGTCCGTCTTGTGTACGATTTCTTTTCATTTAAAACCAGTTTTAAAAAGCAATCTCACGGTTTTTACAAATAAGTGTGCATACCAAGTAGCTTAGCGTTTTGTGGTTTATGTTTATTAATGCTCCTGTTGTCGCTATGTTGCAGAGAATATTATCACTTTATTTAAAATAGTGTACAACTGATTAGATTGGCTCCTAATCGTATGAAAAAATAATTTAAATGTATGTGCGTCTGTCACATGTGCAATTTTTCATGTCTAATAACTATGTCATCTCACGCTGTTTTTATTTCTCTTTTGTCCCCACAATTCTAACAGCATATATGCAATTTTAACAATTCAATTCAATGGACCCTGTAATCATCCGAATTTATAAGCAATCGTCTACGTAATATTACACTGTCCAGTCTAAGTGAGAGCTAAGGCAATAAAAATATTATTGTCATATGAGACCAAATTGTCGAGTTTATATTCAGTGAGTGTTCATGTGTGTGGTGGTGGTGTAAAATGCGTCAAAATATTAGCTTACCAAAATCTGATTCGTGTGCACTCTCTTGGTCTTCTTCAATTGCCGTGGCTAATTGACTGCTCTCAATCGCTTCTAAATCAAAGAATTGAGCTATACTGTTTGGCATGCCATTATGACGTCTAGACATATTAGTACGCCTGAACTTCACACTTTTGTCACAGTCACAGTTAATTTTAAAGTTAACTGAGTAGATTATTCTAGCAAACAATACTTCAGTTCACTTCAAGAGTTCAGTTTGAGTACGTTATTGGTCAAACTTCACTCCACTGGTCACTGTAAATATCGGCGAAACTTTTCAGCTCCTAAAACCACTATTTTTTACTTTAAATCTACTGAAAGTTACTTTTTGTAGTGTGTGCGTGTGTAGCTGTAAACAAGCTTGTGCTCAACACAGTGGACACAATCAAAATGAACTGGGGAACAAAATTAGTGGGGGTTTTTACCATTTTATTGACTTTTGGGAGGGTGCTAACTTGTCAAGAAGCATTTACATGCGCCCAGTGTGTGGAAAATGGATGCAAATACGTGATACTGCATGAAGGCACCAAATGTGTACCTATGAAACTCTTATGGTTGAACGGGGTGATAAACGTTTTTAATGCTGATGACTGTAGAAAAGTGGTCGAAAATGCAGCTGCTCAGTCAGTTGAGACTGAACAAAGACCGGCTGGTAAGTTGTGACTCATAATTGGGTTCAACAATTGAGAACCGGGTTTGTTTTCCTGGTCAAATTCAGCTTACTCATTAGGAAAATTGTTTCATATAAATTTTAACCTGAAATGCTTACAGGTTTTGGTTCCATCACTAAAGAAAATAGCAAGAGAGTTGAAGCTAAAAAAAGCATCAGCACCGCTGTGCCAGCTGCAGCAGTTATAAAACAAAGTAGACAGGCGGACGGAAATGCAACTGCTCAGTCAATTGGGGATGAAATAATGACAACGGCTGGTAAGCTGTGACTCATAATTGGGTTCAACAGTTTTATCGATTAAGAACTAGGGTTGGTTATCTGCTTAATTTCAGCTTCCTCATTAGAAATATTGTTACATATAAATGTTACCCTAATATTTTTACAGGTTTTGGATCTATCACTGATGAAAATAGCGAGAGAGTTGAAGCTAAAACAAGCATCATCACCGGTGTGCCATCTGCAGGAGTTATAAAACAAAGTAGACAGGCGGACGGAAATGCAACTGCTCAGTCAGTTGGGGATGCACTTATGAAACCGGCTGGTAAGTTGTGACTCATAATTGGGTTCAGCAGTTTTATCGATTAAGAGCCAGGGTTGGTTATCTGCTTAATTTCAGCTTCCTTATTAGAAATATTGTTTCATATAAATGTTGCCCTAATATATTTACAGGTTTTGGTTCCATCATTAAAGAAAATAGGGAGACTGCTGAAGCTAAAACAAGCATCAGCACCGCTGTGCCAGCTGCAGCAGTTATAAAACAAAGTAAACAGACCGACGGAAATGCAACTGCCCAGTCAGTTGGGGATGCACTTATGAGACCGGCTGGTAAGTTGAGGTTCATAATTGGGTTCAATATTGTTTCAAGTAAATTTTATCCTGAAATGATTACAGGGTTTGGTTTCATCACTGGTGAAAATAGCGAGAGACTTGAAACTAAAACAACCCTCCCTTATGGGCAAAAGGTGGGAAAGGAAACGCTGTATCAAAAAATGCAGCGGTCAGCCTGCAGAACGTATACGTTAACCAACAGATGGAAAATGAAGAATTAAAAAAGCAAAAAATTGAAGCCTGAATGGGAAAAAATGTTAACTGACAACCCGATGAGAAATAAAACATTCGTTTGTTTTTATCTAATCAAAAAACGGCAGGAAGCCAAGGAAAAATTGAATTCCTTTGTTTAAGTTCATTTTCATTCTTTTTTAATGCATTTATTCATTTTAACACCATATGATGTAATAGTGTTCGGGGAAAAAAGATTGTTTTATTTCACACGTTCAGAGTATAGTATTTCATCCAACCATTATGTTTTTTATTTATCAATTTTTTGTGATGTGATGAAGCAATTCATTACCTTGATTTCCTACACAACTAAATCAACCCGTTTTTACTGAATTTTAGGTTAAAAAAAGTAACAAATATCTTTTAAACTTAGGACACTTCAAATCTAGTAGTTACATTTTAGTAGGTTAATTAGTAATAATTCAATCCATTCAAGCAACACGGAATTAAACACTGGTTTTCATTCATATACATTTCATTCAACACTTCTGCTTTAGAGTAAAAAAAATATCAGACGAAAGTACGGAGAGATGGAAACTACAGATAGCAAGTACAAATATTAGCAAATAATTATAAGTGCAGTGCAGTAAGCACTACATGCTAGTAGTATCTGCATTTTTAATGGTAAACATTTTTAGTGAATAGGCATTGGAAATGTACTCTGGAAGCTATGAAATTTCTTTCTTGAAGTTATCAATAAAACTAATTAACTCATCAGCATCTTCTTGTTTTTACTATGATAAGAATAGGAAGTGTGGGTCCCTTGACCCATATCAGTCTTCGGCTTCCGCTGGTCGCCGACCTGAAATAATAGAGTAATTTTATAGTGCGTCCTTTTTTCTTGTTATGGAGTCAAAATTTTTAATTTAATTTTTGCAGACCAGCATATTCACCAGCTCTGCGAGCCGCAATCCTCGCTGATCTGCGAAGGGCGTGCCCCAGCTCTGGAGGAACCTGGCGACCACGACTTCGGCTCTGGGCTGGTGTGGCCACAATCTCTGCAGCCACTGGAGAATTTCTAGGCGAGTGAAGAGCTTCCGTGGTGGCTGCAGAGCTCTCCCTCTCATCGTGTGCATTTACTGAGGGAGAGGCCAAAGTTGGGGTCGCCGGCTCCTCGACACGCCCTTGGTCCCTCACATAATGCACTCCAAAGCGCATGTAGCCAGGATGAGGCGAGCACCACTGCAAAAACGATAATATTTATTACATTGAGTGGAGCAATCTTTTTTGTGCAGCAAACTCATTACACAATCCCACTCCACTCCCTATACAAATCCAATTAGCTTGCTATGAAGACTTTTTTGATTGGATGCACAGAAATACTGACTGAATATTGTAAATGAGAGGATGCTTATCATTTTGTTAGTTAGGAAATGGGGTAAAACCTTAGTTATTCAGCTTTTGCGGTAAAAAAATATTTTCCGGGTGTTGAGGTCGTCAAGTTTTCTAGTGTTTTCACAAAATTAGGAATCCGTATTTAAACCAACACATACGAATCTTGTTGAACGCACCTTTGACAGCGTTATTTAACTTTAGTAATGACTACAAAAAAGTCTACCAAGGAAAATAACCTGAGAAACTCCTATCACTACAAAATTCATCGAACCAAGAATGCGCCCGAAATACCATACCATAACCCTACAAAGGAAATTAAAGGATTGACCTCATATCTACCAAAAAGTTGTGCATTCTGTTTAGTTTCTCCAAACAATTTTCATCCATATATATTCTCAAGTTGGTTTGCCAATCAACTGTAATTTTTCTATATTATCCAGGATCACAATAGCTTGCATTTCTAAATTTCGTTGCAGCCTTAAGCAACCGCAGGAATACGTTTCCAAAAAAAGCTCCCTCACATATTCCATACTTCATAATATTAAAGGAAATTAAAAAATCATTTATTTTCTTGGAAATTACATGATGTTTACCACGTGTATTTACTAACTACAGGCATATTGATTACTGCAGCTTCTTATGATACCAGTGCTTAAAGTTTTGTCTACCGCATGTATTCATTATTATGCTTGCGTAATCTGAACTTCGAGCAGTTCAAACGAGCTTTGAAACCAGGGTCTTACCCTATCCACTAACTAACTAACAATAGGAATATAAATAGTGTCAGTCAGTGTTAAAAGCTGTCGCATAATATGTGAGCACCACACATTCTAGATATAGCAAAATGCAACATTAAAAATACAATCAATTAATTTTGCTTACTTAGGGAAACCCCGATAAAGACCGACACGGTGTCTTCGGGGTGTGAGGCCGGGGTAGTTTTTGGTCCTTCGGTAGGCCCCGATGTCGAAGGCTCCGTGGTTGGATCAGGCGTTGTTTTGATGGGCGGGCAATCCATTCCCGGCCCAACAATGGACACCAAGTCCTCCTTTGGGAGCATCCCCATGCTGGGGGCGAAATTTGTGCGCCCATCGGTGTATTGGCCAAAAAAACAACGTTGGCCGGTGCACCTCCAACAGTCCCAGTCGAGCTGGCATACTAGAAACATAAAAAGTGATTAAATTTAACTAACTAACTAACTACCAGAACACAAATCTAAAAAAATTTCAAAATTAAAAAAAAAATTCAGGAAGTAACTTGATCAAACAATTTGTATTCCAGGGTTCAAGATCTTTTACTGTGCAAGTAACATAATTTGTTGTAGTTGTTTGTAGTTGTGACAACGGCAAGCTATACAATTGAAAACAAAAGACTGATTTTCTCAACAACTGTACTTTCATTTAATTTACCTTTGAAATCGATACGATTTGCTGAGATAAGGGATGCATGCATGTCACTTTTAGTTCATCATCATCATGTGCAAAAAACTGCTAATCGTTCGATACCATTTACACAGTGTCCACCATGTTCACACGGAGTTGAGCCTGAAACCAGAATGAATGTGTTAGTTAGTTAAAAAATGCCATTAGCATCATTTTATGCCAGCTTTAAACACATCATGCGAATCGAATCAAGAATTTTGACTATAATCATGATTTTTTTTACCTTCGGCACACTCATTAATATCATCCGTACAATTGGCTCTTTTGAATCCCGCTGGGCGTGAGCATTGGTAGGATCCATCGATTGGACTCGTCTCACAAATGGCACCTTCATGTCATGGTTTCAATGTGCAAGCATCATTCAAATGACACAAAAGACCTGTTTTCCCCGGAGGACATTGACAATAGAAAGAGCCAATTACGGCCAAACCCACGTTCCAACAGCCAAAGCACGTGGCAGTCTCCCCCATGGCCACGCCCTTTGTTTGCCTTGGCAACCCCCCATCTCCCAAATGGCAACGCCCTTTGTTTGCCTTGGCAACCCCCCATCTCCCCCATGGCAACGCCCTTTGTTTGCCTTGGCAACCCCCTTCCATTTACAACATATGTAGGATACCCTAACATATAAAAGTATCGCCTTAATGGCTTTTTTCTTGTTTCGGTGGCATCTATACACTACTATTAACATATGTAGCCTAACTCAGTTCGGTTCATCTCCCTCAGTTCTGCCATTCAGTATAACTAAATGACTATCCATGACGGGTGTGAGAAATGTTTTCACTCTCACGTCTGCAGTGGTATCTGTGGATGACCTTTCTGATAGTAGTGACGATATATTACGTAATCATGAATCATCAACGGATTTTCAAATGTCTGTCCCCAAGATGCGAAGAGATGAAATCCAAATTGAAATCACCACCATCCATGGACCACCTAAATAACCAACCTGATGAAGATATGGAAGAACACATCGAATTGATTGCAAACCCACAAAGCTCAAAAACTGACAAACCCTTGGCGACATTTACCCAATTTTGAATGCCACCATAAGTGATCCGAGCCAGGATTCGACGACAGCTGACATATAAGATACTGCGATACAAAAAAAAGTTAAAATATTATAGTTTCTCTCTACAATCTAACTTTTCTATCCATCTTAACATCCTATATCTAACTATCTAAGACTAGACTCTAAATAAGGAATTTAAATTTACAAAGGACTAATACTAAGCTGATAATTTCAGTTATGGTACCACAACCTGAGGCAGAGCAGCTGCCCATACGCCACAAAAACGGGCTCAAAATCCGGCAAGAGAAATCACAGCAGAGCAACTGCTAAAATTTAAGCAAAAAAGACTTGTCAAAAAGATGCTAAGACAACACAAAAGACGAGCTGTGAGGGATGTCAAAAAGACTTTTTTTTCAAAATGTGCCACACACAACCGGACAGACAAAATTGGCTGCTGCTATATCTCGAGAAACTACGGCTACAAATCATCTTCCATATACAAGCAGGGATGACCTAGACAACTTCGAAGTTGTGGATGGTTAATTGGTGCGTTTACCGACGCAAAATTCCAATGATCATCTACTAGTTTCAATTTCTCGACAACAAATGGTCGAAACCCTGAAATGGACACAATCACGTGCAAAAGTGAAATCAGCTACTAAAAAGCAGAAATATAAACATTATCAATAATGCATTTTAGATTAAGGATTGTTTCAGTTATTGTCTAGATTTGCAATTTTAAATTCAAATCCTTGAATGCTGTTTTTTTTAAACTATATCTATGATTAAGTGAGGTTTGTGGAATGATTGGATGTCAATAAAATTTATTTATCTCTGAGCTTCCGGATAACAATGTATCCTTTGTCAAGGTAAATACTGGAAAAAGTATGAATGTGCATACATTGTTTTTTGCCATACAAAATAGGTTACATCAGTTACATCCAGATTATTGTATAAACATGGCTTACAGTTCCTTAGTAGTAAAAGGACCGAAATGTACAAATACAGAATGATTAGTCAATTATTTTTTGGAAAAATGTATGAAGAAATTTCCGATTCCTCACATACTTTGGTTCAAACAACCATGTGGATGAGTAGTTATGGGGATTTGAAAAATTTTGAATCTGTTGCTGACCAGATAGGGTTTATGAACATAGCATTTTCCAGATTGTAGTTGTAGGTTACTGACTTTCCTATATAGATGGATTCTTTAAATTTTCTGATGTATATATTCCTCTCTCGGTCAATAAGTTCTATATCAGTGACATCGAAGTGATGTGAAGGATTGTCCCTTATATGACGGTAAAGGCCGGAAGTGTCCTTTGCATTCCGAATGTCTCTTAAGTGTTCTGCTGCTCGTATTGTAAGATTACGTCCAGATTCTCCAACATAGATTTTTGGGCAAGTATGACATGGGAATTTGCAAACTCCTATCTGGTCTGATGACAAAGTATTGGTGCTGGAAAGAGAGGTAAATCTTGTTGATAGGCTTAAACGCTACCTCCAGGTTAGTTTTACTTCGTGTGATGTTTGCTTCTTGAGTTGTCACTCTTCCGGTGTATGATTAAACAATTTTTTTGATAAATTCATCATGTTTTACTTGTTTGGGATTGCACGATTCATGGTGTTCAATTCTAGATTTGATGATTTTCACTGGATAGCAATTTCTGTGTAGTGCGTTTGTGATGTGATGCAAATCTTCCTCAAATTTTTCTGGGTCACAAATACGTAATGTTCTTTTTACTAGAGAATCAATTACTGAGATCTTATCGTGCATGGGATGATTCGTAGTAAAATGGAGGTATCTGTCTTTTTTCGGTAAACAGTAACGCCAAGAGAGAAATCTTCTTTTGTTGTGATCAGAACATCCAGAAAAGCAATTTCATTTTGATTTATCTTTTCATGAGTGAAACTGATGCTAGGATTGAATTCATTCAATGAATTTAGAATTTCATCTAAATCTTGTGTTTTTACGATGGTAAATATGTCGTCCACATATCTTGACCAGACATAAAGAGATAATCCAGATGTGGGCACTAAGGTGTCTTCTAGTTTCTGCATGAAGAATTTGGCAAATATTGGTGAAATCGGACTTCCCATTGCCGCTCCTTCCAGTGGCTCATTCAATACGTTTTTGTATTAGAAAAAGTTTCCCTTAAGACATAATTCAGTTAACATTATGATGTCTTGCAGTTCAAGTTGTGTGTAAACTCTCCAATTGGTGTCTTCCATTAACTTCTCTTTCGTGTTAAGCGAGAGTTATTTGGATGTGGACTTGTTGTGAATAAAGAAACCATATCGAATGAAACAGAGTGTAATTTCTTTTTATCCGAATGTTTTTCATCTTGGAAACAAAATCTGCTGCATTTTGGGTTACATATTTTCCCTTCGTTGTAACACATTTCAGCACTTTTTTCGTGAATTTTAGGTGAACTGTAGAAGTTTGGACATTTTGAGTCAGTTGGTTTTAAAGCGTGTCATAACTCTTTTGAGATCGTGTTTGTATACAACAGATTTTTTAGTTTAGCGTTCACTTTCCTTTGATATGATGGAGTTGATACTCTTTGTATCTTTTTATAAGGAAATTGTTCCAACAGAGTGATTTTAACATCATAGTCATCCACATTCATGATTACGGTTGTATTTCCTTTGTCCACTTTCACAATCATGATATTTTCATAACTTTGGAGATGTTTTGTCGTTCTGCTAACAAGATGGAATTTTTGTTGCTCATCAATATGCCAAGGGTAGTTGTTCAAAACTTTAGCCACTCCTTTTCTAATGTTGTTTTTTTCTTCATCGGTCAGTTCTGCTGCCCGTTCTAGTCCTCTATCTACTTGCATAATAGTTTCGATGTTTTCTTTGATTCGAGACTGATTGCAATCTTCTCCAGAGATGTTTTTGTTGTTTGTTGTTTCCAGAAACCAGTATGTTTTTTTTTCATAGTAGTTAGTTGTTTGGAACTAATATTTTTGATGAATTGGGATAAATGAGGAATAGTTTCACCAGGATAAGAAAGTTGTTCCACTGTTTTCTTTGTCTTCTGTTGTAACTTCTTAATTTGCGTCTTCTTGATTTCATCAAATTTTCTGGCATGAGAGTCATCCATCAATCTCAAGATTTTTTTTATAGGAAGGACAAGTGCGGGTAACAATTTCAATATTAATTTGTATTGCTTCTTCAATTTTCTATGATGCAAAAAAAACACTGCTCTCTTTTCTAAAAAATTACCTTTGACCAGGCGGTCAAATAGCGATATGAAATAGCTCTAAAATTAAATAATTATATTAATAAATGAGGCTATAAATTGGAATTTATGCAGAGGTTTTACGTTACGTAGAAAGGCAAAACAACATGATGTTGTTTTGATCCATATCTTTTTATCAATACGTTTTAGAAACGTTTTATTGTTCTTTTTTAACTAAGCTAAAGGACCTTTTTCAACTGTACTTTTTTTACCGTTAGTTTTTTAACGCCTGGGACATAGGCCCTTCAGGAGTATTAGAGTAAGGCAAAATTTTAGTTTGTTAAGTCATTCCTGTTGCAACAGGCGAGCCTTGGATAAAGGTTATACTGTCTCCTCTTGGGGAGTTTGTGACGCATAGGAATTCTCTTCGATCTAATTTTCTGAAAGCTAGGGATATTATATTTCTTATAGGCTCTGTTTAAATAATTGCATTTGTCAGGATTAGGTTGAATTGAATAAAGTGGGATGACTATGACAATAATATGATTTATTACACATAAAAATTTTGCATCAACACACATAATTAAAGAAATTATAGATTAAAATCAAAATCGTGAAGACATTTAGAATCAAATAAGTCAATTGTTTAGATATGTTGCTATCCTTATAAGGAAGTAAGCGTACCTGCCTTATTTTGTTACATCAACTACAGTCCATTTTTAAATAAAAAATAGTGGTTTTGCTCGTTTGGTCACATAGCAAAGGTTTTTTGGTGCAAAAAAAGTAAAGTTGAAACCGCTAAAAAAAATTACTGAAAAAATTTAGAGTTTGTATGTATGTCTTATTGGTGAGCTGATCGACTGATTGAAGACAGCTGATCAAGCTGTTGCGGAGGCCGACAGCCTATTACAGACGCACCGATTGACACTGGGTTTTACTGTTTTATATTTTCCTTTATTCTGTAAACTATGCTAAGAAATTTAATAAATTCCAAAACTCTTAAGATAACCTGAGGAAAGTATAATATCATCAGAGCCCAACTCTGAAGCTCCAAAGATTGCAAACCTGCTTCCGCCGTGTAAGTAAATTATGACCGGTTACTAAATGTAAAAGAAGCCTCAAAGATTTCTTGCTTAGTTTAAAACAAGCCTTCGAGACTTTTTTATCTGCTTCTGGTAGCAGCACTTTAGTCTGGCGACACATGAGAGTTTCCTCCCACTGAGTTGCTAGTTTATTATATGCCCAGTCTACAATCGCCGTATTTACAGTCGTTTGATATATGGGTACAACTGGTTCAGGATCACAAAAGTCCATCTATCATTTGCTAATTCATCAGCTCTCTCATTTCCTTCATAGTTCGAGTGGGCTGGGCTGCAACCCACCAGAGTTCTACACAGCTTATTTTGGCCACATCACTTAGAGCATTGTAGCACTCCCATACAATAGAGGCGGTGATGCTACTAGAATTAAACGCTATTAGTGCACTAAGACTATCCGAGAAAATACGAACCAGCCTGACTGGTCGTTATTCTTTTATTGTCTCTTTTGCATACAGAATTGATAATAATTCTGCTCCATAGACTAAACAGAGCTTACCCAGAGGTAAGCTAAACGTTCTAGTCTCAGCATTTCCTTTTTTTGATCACAAAACCACATCCGTTTTGCCAACCTGTCTTGACCCATCTGTAAAAATTTTAACAGATGTCGTGTCATCCTTGTCAGGACGAACATTTTCCCATTCTTCCCGACTCAACAATGTCACAGTGTAACTCCGTTCTTTAAGCCAGGAAAATTGGTTGTCACATGGCATCATTGTTTTAGACATGAAATTACAAATGTCATCAATCTTCTCAGCATGTGCGGGCACCCGGCCGAAGCCTAGTCCCCTCTAACTGACCCGTTGTCCGTTAGTTTTAAGTCGGCACCCTATACGGGTTCCAACTGTTTTAATGTAATCACTGTTTGGTGAGATGCCAAACATCGCCTCCATGGAAAGCGTCGACGTGCTTACCAATCCTCCGCTCATAGACAGCAAAACCGACCAATGAATCTGTCGTAGGCCTTTCAGATTTTCCCCTTCTTTATCAAGTACCGGAATCCACACAATGGCACCATACGAGATAAGAGGCAAAATTAGTGCCTTACATATCCATTGAATAACAAAAGGATTTAGTCCCCGTGTTTTTCAATGGCTCTTCTACATTGCATCAATGCGATTTTAGCCTTGGCAACCTTCACCCGACAATGCGTTGTCCACATTGATCGGGAATCCAAAGTAACACCAACGTATTTAAAAGTAGGACTGTGAATAATGTTCACCTTTTTCAATTTCAGGTGATGCATTATTCGTTTTGTACTCTTGGTGAACCATACCTTTTCAATTTTGTTCGGGATAAGCGGTAGGTCCACCTCGTTACACCATTTATTGATGAAATTTGATACACGCTGCATTAAACTCACCATAGTTGATCTATACATACCATCTAAGAGGCTCACCAAATCGTCAGCGAACCCTTGCTCCCTATTTTAAAATTTACGGTATAAAATTCTAAAAAAAAGAGACTAACTCTTAAATACAGATTAGGTCAAGATTTGACCTTAGGATTTTTTAACCGCTATTTTTAGATTTAAAAGGGTCAATTTTAACACAGATTTCAAATTCTATTCAATTTCAATGGCTGTAAAGTTAACGTTTAAAGATTTTTGGAAAAAGTGTGCAGAGCGGATCTTGAATCTCATTCCAAAAATTCAGTCAGAGGATTATATCTCTGGCCCTAGAGTAGTAATCTCCGACGTTTTGCAACTCGACGGCCCTCTGGCTAAGTTTTTTCCCATTTCAGTTAAATGTGGTCGGCGCACTACTGCACCCAAAACCAAGGTCCCTATAGTGATCAAACAAACTCCTTCTCTACCAGGTCTGGCAATACTTCAATGCTCGAACAAAATATTTTGAAATTTTTTGCAGGGGGCTCAATTCGAGCCCAAGATGAAGACAAGTGTATTTTCCTAATTACCAACCACCATAATAATCTGTTGCCACCTAAAAAGCACAGCAAATGATTATCCACAGTTAGTTTTTTGA
>Ga0210040_10005213_pt1 | contig 16640 bp, 9 predicted proteins | sample CryGeyCG12114_NA_FD_185462 | JGI IMG/M metagenome (GOLD analysis project Ga0210040, IMG submission 185462) | Groundwater microbial communities from aquifer - Crystal Geyser CG19_WC_8/21/14_NA (SPAdes) (version 2) | ecosystem: Environmental > Aquatic > Deep subsurface > Groundwater | place: USA... | reverse complement strand
GCCACTAATGGTTGCTCATGTTCCCTTTATTTGTCTACTGGTATACAACATACATTATGCATGTAAACACCAGGAACTGGTACTGGAGCTAACGATTATTGATTTATTGATGATGAAGTAGCGTGTCCTAAATCGCTCCCTGTTGCCACATAGTTATTTCAGTGCTCTAATGAGGGAATATTTGCCCGAATCACCCTTTATACAGTCACTGTGGACTTTTTTTCTTCACAATTGAACTAGAGTTTTATTAATCATGGAAACATGGGTTGTTGGCTGCAACTCAATTTCGTTGGGAAAAGGAGCAGTCTTGTTTGACTATTTTACTTTCCCTACCACGAAATGCAATATATGCGTGCATAATAATGTTCAGCATTTGAGATTTAGTAAAATTTAGCCAAATAGTGATTTTGTTTTGGCTCCCTCGTCCTAAAGCAATAAAAACATAGACTGCAAGTAGTATTATTAAATTGGTCATCATGTTCCAGTCTGCTTTGGCATGTTACTGTACCCAGGCCGGAGGGAATGCTGGAACATATGAAAAAAGACTTCGTGCCCAGAGTTCAATATTGCATTTTTTCATTCACTTTAATAAGAGTGGTCACGATTTTTTATCAGCATGAAAATGGCAGTTTGCCAGTGGTCCGTATTCCGTCGTTTTGGTTTGCTCTGACTGTTTCACTGACTGACAGGATTGAATTAGATGTGACGCAGACGTTTATTGGCAGGGAAAGTTTGCAAGTACAGATTTGATAGCATTATGTCTTTTTAGAATTGGTTGGCTTGTTTGTAAATGTGACTCGATTTATTTCAATTTCTTAAGTCTGTAGTTTGAATTTGAAATGATGTTTCTACGAGCGGGATTTTTCATGTTGACTTATGTATCTGACATATCTCTGTGACTTTTGTACTACTCTTTTCTTTTGATCTCTAAACAGATATCAACAAGTTTCCGTACGGAAGAAAATGCGAAAAGAATACTGAGCGGCCTTTTATTATTCAAAGCTGCAACTGTCTATAAGCCTCTGATTGTTTTTATATTCCTTTTATGTTTCACTTTTGTGATTTTTAAAACTTTCGTTTACTTTTTACATTAAGCTACAAAAATTATTTATTGAACTTTACAACTCGCTATGATATTTTCTTACTAGGGTGAATTATTGCATCTTTGTAAATCAGTTTAGTTAATTCTATTGGATTTTAAACATTTTCTTCTTCTTTAAGAAAAGATTAGAGTTTTTTTTTTACTTGGACGTGTTTCATTGAAACTGGCTTCAGAAGACCAGGATCTTTAAATTCCTGTGGCTCAGCTTTATTTCTTCATTCTCCTATTTTACATATCATTAGCATTACGATATGACGTGACTTTTTACTCTGTAACACTTAAGCATCCTATCCCAGTACTTAAGTTGAAAGCTTGCGTTATTGTGGCTACTGGAATGCGTCTTCAAGAATGAATGAATGAATGGCTGGAATGAGAAATCTCCCTGATATTGTTATTCAACCTATCATAATAGTCTTGCATATATTTATTTAATTCCTCCAAAAGACTTAAACTGAAGCTATGGAATAAACATGTCTGCTTGAGACTGTTTGCTTTTACCATTAAAGTTACTGTTTGTCATTATGAGTAGATTCTCATGGGAATGTCTCACAGAGCTTTAGTTGTAGTATTCACACTGGTCTAATAGACTTGTGTATGAATCTGCCTGCAAAAAGTGAAATCCTTTCACATTTTATTTGCTTGCGCTTTTAATCGCACAAATACTTTGCAGGACAGGCGTTCACATCGACTCCAAAACAGTGTAATAGTGAAGACTTTAACCACAGCTCATACAAAGTACTATACTGCAATACATTGTTATTTATTTGCGGTGATTCAGTGAGGATGACTTCTCTAGTACATGCCATCCATTCATTACTCATGGACGATGTAACTAGATGCAAATGAGACGTGATAAATAGTAGCAGTGCAGTCAGTACAAGTGCTACTCACTAAACGGACATTGTAACTTACTTAGATAGTCATTATTTGCCCCATCCTCTCATATTAAGTAAGTAACTAACATGCGACCGGTAGTATATGGCACGTCTAAAAGTGTATTTTAGCATACTTATTGCTCACACCACTAGATTTTATTCATTGCTTGTTTTCTTTGCTTTTATGATAATCTGAAATAAGCCGACGTGACACCTTTATCTACATCTCTCTCTCTCATTATACTCTGATGTCAAGTAAGATACCAAGTAGACACTATATTCATGTAAGCAAAGGATTTTTTCATAGTCCCTCCCGTTTTTCTAAATGCTGGCATGAAGTTGTAACAAAGGAGCAGCAGTAGTATATAATATGTAGTCACTGACTACTACTAACCCCTCAAAAAGATAAGAACAGGGTCCTTTTAAATTTTACATACAGTATGGAGTATTCGCTTCTTTTTTTTAGTACCAAAAGAATGCAACAGTAGCAATATGAAGTGTTGTTATGTTACTTTTCTAGTGACTACAGTTTGTCATAAACTTGGATAGGATACAAAGTTACCCTAGGTTACTTACTGCTTTCTGTGCACCACGGAGAATTATAAAGACTTTTTTACGACAAAAACTTTTAAACTCGTCCTACATTCCATCCTTCTGTGTATACAAAGAATTTATGTTAAAATGGAAATGGGAAAAGAGTTGAATATTTTTTGTGTGATTAAATACGACCTCTCTGCTCTGTGAGTTGGTTTCACTTTGCGTTATAAATGGTGACGCTCTCCTGCAGCTTGACTCCCATTACGTTTCTCACTATATAGTATGTACAACTCTTGTTACTTTGTTACCATGGTGGATCGACGGGATGCTCCGTAAAATGACTTGAATGGTGAGCAAAGATTCCACTTACAGCAGACAACAGGACCACATCAAAAACGCTATATGACATTAGATGATGTTGGAGGAAAGTAGGCTCAAACATTCTCAAAAAGGAAATAACACACTTACATTCGGTATCTTGGGCATCATTTTGGTCGCTTTTCTTTGAAATTACATTCTGGGTTCTACCCCATCCATAGCTTAGTTAGTTAGTTAGGTAGTTTAGTTAGTTTTCAAGTCCCCAGTATTTGGTGGGACGAGTACAAGTGAAAAGTTCAAGAGGCTACATTCATGTTTTGAGGTTATCTCATTTGGAATCTCATGTAAAAGATGAGAAGAGCTGTGAGGTTACAAAAGGGAAATATGCTGGAAACTTGGACCAGTTAGTATGTAGCACTAGAAGTGGGATTGCTGGAGCAGAGGACTCCTCGTGTATACCTGCAGCGTTGTAACAGTTGCTTCTTCTCTCATGCCTTCAACTCTCATTGCATTTGATGCGATGGTTCGTAAAGTGAGACTATGCGGGTCTCATTATACGCTCACAAAGAAGGATTCCGAATAAATTATGAACCATAAGTACACATAGACGTCATGTGAATGAAACTAATGATTCTACAACGTAAGATTATTGTAAGAACTAAGACTTCCTTGGACCTTGATTGTGGAACAAGTTGGAAATTTCCAATCCCTTTTTTCCCTTCGTGTGCTCATTCACTAGTGTTTGCTTTTCATTAGATTTCGTTGATTTCATGTCTCGATCGATCGATAAGGAATGTGGTTGGTTCAGAGTTTGTTTGCGGTCTTATAAAGCATGCACAGATAGATTGTAGAATTATTTTTTAAGTCTCTCCGAATGAGGTCGTTGTCAATAAAATTAAATGAGTGACTTGGAAGCTAAGGGTTATACAACCTTTCGTGAATCTTCAATTTCACAATACTTGCAATAGTTTTTGTTGTTTCCTTGATTTAAACATAGGGAGGAATGATGAATACGATTAGTTTGCGATTGTGCTTTGAATGCAATCAGGGAACGCATCTTTTTATACCCTGGAGGAACTGAATTATGTCCAATAGTGAATGGAAAAATGCATCCACAAAAGAATAATGCATGTTATACTGAAGATGACTGACTGACCTATCTTTAGATCATGTGTGTGTTTGAATTCAGCAAAGAATAACAATAATTCTGATGAACGTGAGTCAATTGGTTGAAGGTTTGGTTTATGTGTATACTTTAGCATTTTGCTAAGCGTAACGTGCTTAGTCTCCATTTTTGTGTCTTATCGTGCATAAATCATGATTCCGTACAGATTATTTACGAAGGGTAGCACTTTTGGAATCATGTATTTGTTTGTATAAAACTGTGTTGTGTGAGAATGGTGAAATATTGTTGTTATTTGTTATCTTTTGTGATTATGAAGCTGATATGTACCATGTGCATAGTATTTAATGATGATTCACTGCTACCAAAGCAGTCGTGAGAACACCGTTTTGTATTTTAACCTAAAATTAGTAATACATAAATTACAAGATTATTTGAGAAAAAATTGACAATGTCTCCATGAAGTTAACTTGGTTCATAAGCACAGCTCACAGGAATGAAAAATGCGGCTGCTGTCGAAAAAGGCAACATTACCTGTCGAAAGGCGGGTAAAAGCCGTCTACCTTTCTATTATTTATTTACCCTTCTTTACTTTTGTAGGGAATTAGTTTTTCCTCATCAAAGATGAAATAGAGTCTGATCGACACAAACAAACACACACATAGTGTATTTTTTATATAACGAGCATTCCTTCTGAACGTAAATCAGTCGCATTCCTGAGACTGTGCAACATCCAATACTAATAACTGCCTTTCCAACCAAATTAATGGGAGCACTGCATTCAGAAAGGAGAACCAGTTGATGATGATGAGGTCAATTGGGCGAAAAATAGAATTAGGGGTTTCAAGGTGATACTTGCTTTGTAAATGGTAATTTAGTCATCCTCCTAAAAAATACGGCTAAAAAATTACAGCGTATAGCTGTGGATACCTCCTTTGAACTTTTAAAGATTCCAATAAAAAGTATTCCTAAGACTGAACTATTTTTTAAAAATTTTGTACTTGTTGTGAACCGTATGTGTCAAATTATTCAGTATTACATAAAGGTAGTAGTTTCCTATGCAGTTTGTGTGTATACTAAAACGGAATTAGCTGGAATATCAGTCCAGTTGGATAAATGTGCGCTTGACATGCACAAGCATTATGTCACTTATAAAATTAAGCTGGAAGTAAAAGCTTACTTTGATTATCTAGCCTGTGTTGGTCACTAAAGTGTGCATGTAATTTGAAGTTTCTAAGCCACAGTCTTAAAGTAGAGTATGTCGGATTGAAACATTTGAGTTGAGTTGTACATTAGTTTCACTCAAGACATTTGTGCACGATTTATTTACTAGCACGGAAAGATAAAAAAAGCCTCTTTAGTATTTACGTGACACTTTTGAACTCTACGCTCAAGTTAGTGTATTTGGGGATTAAGAAAGTCAGTTCTGCGACTGCACAGCAGCACAGCACGCGTGTGCAAATTAAATGCGTAGCATAAATTGGTGTCCAATAAATATTCCAATTTTCTTCGCTCATACTTTGTCTGATTCAGCATCATTCTGATGAAATTGGGAAGTCAGGACAATGGAGTTAGAATTTCCCGAATCTTATTGCCCCCAACTTATTGACGGAATCCATCAGTCGTTTTAAACCTCACCACATGATACCAACCGATGGAAATCATCCTGTATAGCTTGGGGAATACAAAAGTAGGTGAATCTATTGCCGTGAGGTGTGGGTTGAATGAGTTTGAACTTGATTCTACTGCTTAAAATGCATAATTTTTTATGATTTACTTTAAATCTCACCGTGTTCACACATTTCAAGCCTTTGATGACGTTTACCTGTCAATTCATCTTCATCTTTTATACACCCCCTTGGCTGTTGGTGTAATGGAAATGGCGAAATTCGTGATCGAATGATTCAAACGGAACATATAAGTTAGTTAGTATTCACGTCACTCAAAAAGTGTTCCACCATTACTATGTGTGCTAAATTTATTCCTTAATAGATAATGTCATTTTTATTTCTCAATTGATTGGACCTGAGTTCATCATTATATGCTGTGGCGTCGTTTGTTAGTTATATAGTTGGTTTCAATGCCACAAAATTTTCACTACACATTTCCTGTATTTGTCCACATACTCTTTTGATGTTCGGAAATGGGACCAAATTGCATTGAGCAACAGGAAAAGCACATTTATGAGTGACTGACTATTATTTTTGAATGATTATATACTATTTAAGTCCAAAGTGCTCGTAACAATAAGTGCCCCATTTGTTTCAAGTGTCACATTAGAGCTTATGTTTTTTAGCTTCACCTCTTGTCAAATGATAACGACAAGCCTGTACTGGCGTGAAATGAATCTACCAAAGTCTATATCTCTCTTGTGTGTATCCCGTAGTCGTATATTTGCAGCGCTATAAAAGTGCTGCAAGTCCCCTTCATGATAATAATATGCATAGAGCTGAGATGGGAAAAGTTGACTCTCCTTTGACATTTACCTTGTTCACATAATTGCCGTTCCCTTATAAAGTACATGGAGGTCGGATGGCTTTTTGTAACTTTGAAATAATGATGTTATGACAGGAAATGAAGTGGAGGAGAAAGAAAGAGACTAGGGAAAGCTAGCTCGTTCCAAGTTTCCAACTTTATCTGACTAGCTAGTTAGTGAACCATGTCAAATACATGCACACATATACGTTATCTGTTTAATTTTATGTCAAAAGTTAAAACTTGCTCATCTTGTTCCACTCTGGTCCTGTGGTGTGGTAGTTTGTTTGAATAGATTTCTTGTGGTACCCATGTGTCCATCGTAGGGAAATATACAGGTTTCTCATGTCCTCAGATTTATATAGTATCTTCTATTTTCATTGAATACTCATAATTTGGTCATCCTGTTTGGTAGTGAGTGGCTGTGTGTATAATATGCACACATGTCTAGTAATTTTGATAATAGATTTTGATGTATTTGAAAGGCGACTGGGATGAAATGGAAAACAGCAGGTTGCTTTGACAAGAAAGGTGGTCCCCTCATGTTATTTTTTCCTCCTTTTTCAAAAAATTACACAACAGGTTGACACTCTAACAACACATGTGTATAACTTGTCCCAGTATCTGCGCATAATATACACCCAGTGAGATGAGATGGATGGATGGAGGAAAATATTTTTCCTCCGTCTTTTAGTGATTGTGAGTTGAGTAATATTATGCAAAATATATAATGTGCATTTGGTGTAGTCATACACGCACTTGTTCCTTCATGTTGTACCCAACCTAGGAAAATGTCCAACTTTTCTTGTTAGTACTTTAGTACCTGAGTTCCAGTCATCAAGAACATCATAAATGATTCATACAAGGCATTATAAACGGTGTGTGTGTCCTCTTGTGCTGCTGACTGAGAAATTCATATGCTTACATTTTTTATATGGACTGGCTTTTAGTTGGAAAAGTTAACATTTTTGGAGGGCTGCTTTCACAGCATATCATAGTCTTGTCATAAACTAAAGATCCCACCTAGATAGTTTTGTACAAGCTACAGTATTTTTTAGAGGTTGTCAAGAGCTCATATTATGAGATGTTGTTCAGCTCATTTTGGGGAGAAAAGGTGGTATGCAAATATCGTGATCATGATACAATGTACTGATACATAGGATCCAGTAAATTATAAATTCTTTCTTTTTGTATCTATTTTTGTGCCTAGAGAATTTAGAAGAGACAATTAAACTTTACATTTTTCTCTTTTATGTTTCATTCATCGTTGGAATTTTTGGTAAACATAAGGAATGTATGAGTTGAAGTTTCATGTCTAAAACAATTAACAATTGAAGAGCTACTGCTTTGTATTCTTAGATGAGTGTATGTACATTTGATGTCACGACGGAAATTAAGGCTACTTGTTCACAATACCATGATTCTGTATTTCTGGAATTGCTTACCAGTTCAAACCTTTGAGAACAAAATGTCAATTGTTCTATGTGTGATCTAAATGTGCTCACTCATTCCTTTAGTGAATTCCCGTCACGGTTGGTAAGAACAAGGTGAAAAAATCATTTCCAAAAGTTAAGTGGATTCAACAATTTTATCATGATCCGTCACTTGCCATGCCAGATCCACAATAGAGCTGCAACTGCTGCTACTGTTGCACACATGCAGTATTTAGTTGAGCGTGATTCCATGTGCTATTCTTTCATTATGAAAAATCTTGTCTTCATCATGATTATCCTGTTGGCTACTATTGTCTTTACTCATCTTCATTGTGCTCGCGTCGTGCAGTTAGAGATAGCTATTTTCATTCTTGTAAAAGTTGTAACAACAAGGATGCACAAGGCTGCTTTAAAAATCATCCCATTTCTCTTGAAAGTTTTGTCAGTAACTAACCCACAAGGATCATTTTAGTATTGGATCACATGTATATGATTATATATGCAATACGTGCACTTGCCTTGAGATTGCATAGTTCGTATAGTATATCTTTCCCCCACTAGTTATGAGCATGGCGTTTCCCTGAGTCGTGTTCAATTATAAATTGTTCAAAAGTTATGTATTATTTACTGCCTTTAGCCTTTGTCTTGATGTGGTAGCCTGTTAAACTTGGATACCCATATCCACCTCGATGATTTAATTGAGTGAATAGACAGCATGCAGATTATCTTCTTTGGAGGAAATGCATCACGGCTTAACCACTTTGTATCAGCATATCATGTAGGAGGAACATGATTTGATTATCATCATCATGATTACAGCTATAATACCTGAGACTCATTATTTCAATTCTTTTATGTTTGTGTTTTTTTATATAACAAGAGTCAGGTTCAACCATGTCAAATTCAGTGGTTTGGCTCCAGATCAGATGTCTTTGAAAGTCACTCTGCATGACCACAGGTGTCACATGCAGTGTTTTTATTAGAAATGACAATAAAATGTGGAATAGGAATAAACACTTTATTGAATGAATAGAAAAAGGTGGACTCAAAGAAATTTCTTGCTAACAAATCACCAAAAGTTCGTGTGTCATGAAATGTTTTTATGGATGTTTCTGCTCTATCACACTATGCTATGTGGATTTCTCCTGTTGTGAAATCTAACGCTCTCATCATGTCGTGTACCAAAGTATTTTATAAAGTTTGGACTGGATTTGCATTTTAATTTTCTACGACCATCTTGCATGTATAGATTAGATTGAGGACCACCAAACTTGTAGATTTTGCGTAGGAGCCATACTCTTGTTATTATTATCATAACTCGCTCTTTGTGGCTACTTGGGCATGAATCGCATGCAAATAGGAATGAATCAAAAAGAGGTAGGAGTTGAACAAAGAAAAGACACAGGTGTATATGCAAATACGTACGTGCATTCTTAATTCTTGAATATGTAGTGAGCAAGAATTTTTTCTACTCTTATTGACTACCTGACTTTATTGTTGTGTTAGTTTTGCAGTCTGAGTGATGGGTGAAGAAAACCATTTGTTTTTCACGACCTGCTTAGCCAGCTGAGTGAGTTTTGATTGGTTGTGAAAAGTTGGAAACTCCCTGTAGCTTCTTTATTTGCTTAAAGTGCTGCTACACAGTTAGTATGCAAAGTTTGCGTTGCAAAAGTGATTATATACTCCGGGTAGTTTGTTATGCTGATAAAAAGTAAGTAGCTTTTTGTAGGAAACTCGCAAACTTGTTACTTTCTCATATGCTCGTATGCAAGCAATTAACAACGTTGGGTTAATTTGCGTGATTGCTGGAGTCCAAGGTGGTTATTACTAAGGAAAGAGTGTTATTTATGCATATGCTGAGAGTTTGTTATCTAAACTTTAATAAAGTTGCAAAACGCGTTAAGATTTTCGTTGTTAGGAATTCTGAAAACCTTGTTTGTTGAATTCAGTTGGTGGTTTACGTTAGCCTGCCAATTTTATTTCCTACAGTTTGACTTTCTTTATCTTGTATGCACCATATCATACTACTAGACATGAGTACTCTTTATTATTTACTCCTCCTTATTAATCATTAGTTTTCCCTACAAAAAACCCTCCCTAACTTGGATTTTAATTAACCACAGGACTATACTCATACTTTATCAAGAAAGGAAGACCTATGCATCCATTCACAAGCCATCAATGGATTTATATGTATCATTACGAGCCGAAACCAAATTTCACTCACTGATTTTGCTTTGTAATTTTTCTCGCTATTGCTATACTTACTGACTAACTAACTGAACTTGCCACGGATATGAGAAACATTCTTTATTATTTCTTTTGTTTGCTTATATTCGTCTATGTGATTATTGTATTTAGATGAATCCTCTTACACTTTTCTTATCATTATTCTTCGGTGGTTTCCACCGTTTCCTCCCTCATTCTTCATTATTTCCTCATATATCATTTTAAGCATTGCGTGCATTTCAGTTATCCGTCTCATAACAAGAGCCTCTCACTGCCAGTCAGAGTTGTTAGTTTGTAGTGGTAGTCCCCACCAGTATGGAAATCATATCATACGGGCTTGTATAGACAAAAACTTAACAAAAGGTAAAAATGATGCATGTTCACAAGATGATTAGTGGTAGTACCTACTGTGTACATTGTACTACTACTACTACTGCTAGTGATCACGATGATGGCGTTGTTTCTTTTTCCCAAACTATTATTTTCTTTTGAAAACAATCAAGAGTTCCAGCTGAACACCCTGATTCCCAATGAATATGCATAGAGCCTATTTATATTAGTTGAGCGTTAAAAAGTAGTTTTCAATCGATTCTTTCGTGCAGGCCACATATGTACTTGCTCGCATATGAAACTGTTGTAGTTAAATCCCTTTTCATGTCCAATTATTTTGTATTTACCCAGCCTTAAGAGAAATTATTATGCATTATTCTGTGATAGAATGAATGAACCAATTAGGCAGTCCGAGTAAAATAATGTAAACAGTAACGCCATAAAGGTTATAAAACAGATTGAGTTTGTACTTTTCATTGTTCTTGAGCTTAAAAAATCATCAAGTATCGTAATTGTTAATGGTTTTTTATGCTAATAGGTTCATGAGGCAACCTGAGAATTCAATGAGAACAGGTTACAGTGAAAATCTATAGTCAATTCAGTTCGAGTTGTGAGATGGGCGAAAAATTTCCACTCATTTGTTTGGGCTTACCTCGTTAAAATTAAGTAAAGTTGTTTTAAATGGAGTTTTGTCAATTGGACTCTGGTGCATACCAAAATCGTATCTATTACCATATTGCTGACATTCATTAGTAACTGGTACTTCCCGTGATGCTCTTTTGTTAGTTATGTACACACATATTGTTCACTGCTAAGTATAATAGCTTGGCTGGTATATGTCTCGTGAGGCGACGTTCAACTCAAGCAAAGAAAATTTATTACCCAATTGTAATTATTGACTGGTGCTGGATTTGAAAATGTCTTCCAAGCTATGGGTGTACAAAAAACGACTATATCTTGTTTCCAAACCTTTCAACAACGCACCCTTGCAGAATCAGAATATATGGGTATCTTGTTAGCTGCATCCTACCTAACATTAAAATCACAGCTTATTAGCCGGGTGAACTAAACATGTGATTGTGGCTGTATTTACATTGACGTAAATAGGCTCTACGAGTTCCATTCTCAAGCTCACAAATCTTTCACCTGATTATGTATTGGGTGATTAACAAAGAATAAGAAAGGAATCAATTAACATCTAATTGGAAGATTAGTTTGCAATGCCTATTATGGTAGGACAGACTTTTGCTTGCCAAAGGTTTATACCTGTTCTTATATTACAAGTCATGTTTTCTCAACCGTTTTCGATTCTTGTATGCTACATTTTTGGCGACATTTTCTTGTACGTGCTTTTGATACTAAAATATCATGTTGATTTTGTTAAGAAAACTTGTTTCATTGAGGTCATAAGTTTTGAAAAATCGTTTCCAAATCAGGTAGCGACAAGGTGATTCATCTCTTTTGGAAATATGAATTTTAGCTAACGAGTTTTTTTTTTTGTCATTTAACTTGGTTGTAAATTTATAATAATGACGATGATGATAGTAGCACTGGCAATCTATCTGTCAGTCATGTTTCTGTTGAGGTTTCGTTATGTGATGGAATGCCATTTGTACGCGTTCCAGATCCTAATTTGACGAGTCGACAAATATGAGAGAAGTTAGTAGCTCCCACAGGCACATACCATGCTACTACCATACTAGGGATTTATTTCATTATCTCGAGTTCCATCTCATCCCTCCATAACATACTTTTATTTCAAACTAAAAACAAGTATCCTAAAAGCCATCATATCAATTTCGTACCTACTTTTCCCCTCTCTTACCTATTTTTGCCCTCAAATCACAAATTAATATCAGTGTCCCACATTTAACTGTCCTCATCGTGCTCCACCCTGTCTCCATGTCGTTTGTCTATGTCTTCCAGAAATGGTTTTGAAAAATTGACTCCTTCATTTCATTTTGTAAGTAGAAGCAGGGAACGAACCCGCAATCATAGACACTTTCTCACTATCTAAGCTGAATTCTTTACTCTTCCAGAAAAATAACGAGCCAGATTATGCCTCCATGATTTAATATACTTTCTAACCTTTTTACGTCTCCTAGTTTATGTACCGCACACTCAATCTTGCTCTATGTTCTTTTTCTCCAATTTGTTTGTCATTTGTAAATTGTGACGTGGACTAATGTCACAGACTGTGTACAATTTTGAATTCAAGGAAGTGGGCCTGACATAGATTGATTTCCGTGTTATGTTGTGTACCTTCATTGTGTGTAATCTCCTGCTTTTCCTGCTCATGTTTCATGAGTGTGTGGTAAAATGGTGATGTAGTTTGTATTTTTCTGGATTCAAAATTGTAGTCAAGTTTCCAATGTACGAACACTTTGTAAAGTCTGGAAACTTCTGTAGTTTCAAAAAATTATAAATTATATAGAAGAAAACTTTTTTTTGGAATCATTGTGTTTTTATAATCCACCGTTTGACCCGTGGCACGTTTGCAATTGCAGACTTAACAAATCAAATTTTGTGGAGGGCTGTACGATAATCATCGGTCACATACAAACGGTGGGTCATAATTATACAGGCCTTTACTTAAGTCTTATAATTTGTTCCAGATATTTTATGTGTACTTACTAGTTTACGGTATTGACTGCTACTAGCTGATAGCATGGTTGTTCATGTAATGACTTAACGAGCAATCATACATCTTACTTTTTGAACAGAGGACAAAGATAAAGGGAATGCAATAGGGAGATAAAAAAGGCAGCAAAGCATGATTTTGAAAACTTTGTAGCGTAGAGGGAGAGGAACTCGATAGTAATTATATGGTAGTTCATGGAACTCAGAATTGCTGGGTAGGGTTAAAAAATGCAACAGAAGCCAATCTGTTTGATAACAATGATAATAAAAGTGAATGAAATGAATGTGAAAAAGACATAATGATAGGTGGTTTCATGACTTTCATGACTGGAGGTGTTTTTTTTTGCCTGCGTGAACGGAAAATAGCATCCATCCCTAGTATAAAATGCATATCTTATAAAAATATGTAGCTAAAAATGTATTCACAAATTTTTGCTAAGAAATCAAAAAATTCTATGAATGAAATCCCAAGGAAAACTATCACGGTAGTAAAAGGAGCTTTACTATTTTTACCAAATTGCTCTTTTTAGCCCTATATCTTGTCATAAGGAAAAATACTCACCATTTGCAGACTCCATCTCCTCTTTTAGGTTTTATTAATTTCTCATATATCATGCTCATAAAAAATCATGCTTTATAAGCTCTGTTCCTCTCTATTATTCAAACGAGAAGAAAATCTATTCTTACCGTACTTTGCTTAGCATTATTATTCTCCATTGTTTTCTTTTATAACTTAATAATGATGATATGAGAAGTTCAGAGATATGCTTACATTGCGTACGTTAAGAAGGTGACTGACTATATACCTTCCTATACGAGATGGATTATTCTTTTTTGGTCGTGGCAGACAAGAGAACAATCGAATGTCTTCTTCTCTTGTTTACTTTCGATGATGCGGGCCTTTCTTCTTTATTAGTAAGAACGCCCTTGGACAGTCGAACAAGAAACCCGCAGCATCCTATTCTAATACACATCCTTTTAGCCTCCCATCTGCTACAGAGTAATTAGTATTGTTTGTTATCATGGAGTCTGGCAGTAGTCAGTTAGTTAGTTAAGAAGTCGCTTGTCCCTTTTGCTATACTACTACTGCTGCTCATCAAATTCATTACATTGTATGCTTTCACAAAGAAAGGTGGAGTACCTGCCTTCATTATTATTATTATGGTTATGACTTTGTCTCCTTGATTATTTTTTACTGGATGGTTCCATTATTATTATAACATGATTAAGGTAGCTATGTGCAGTACCGTAATTTTCAATCTATGGTTCTCACTATTTAATTATTAGAATGTAAACGATTGCCATGAGTCGTGAAAATAAAAATTGCATGTGTGACGAATTGAGCATGTATATTTTTGGCTGGCTATGAATGGTTGCGTTTTCCATTTCATCTCAGAGGATGCATATTAAAATTTACGGTCCCTAACTAGCTAAGCACCTTCTTCATTACTATTTGAGAAAAAATTGACTGGGAAAGTAACTCTATTATGTGCAGAACGTCATTAGCCTTATATTAGTGTATGGTATGTAGTATGTAACTTGCATGCGAATTTGTAATTTCTGAATGAGAAATCAATATCGTTGCTGGAGCGTAGTTTGGCGCTATCTAATAGTGAAACTGAGAGTGATTTTCGTGAGCCCTAGTTAGTACTGGCTGAGAGACCTTAACCAATGTGAATGAAATGCTCAGAATTGAATTTCTCTATTAGCTGTTTTCCATGACATTTGACCCTTGTGGTCAATTTCAAAAGGCAACGAAATTCTCCACTCAACTAACTTCCAATACACAAACCCGCTGATTTATGAGCAGTCCATAACTAATAGGAACATACCAGACCTGGGATTTACGAGCTAATGAATTATTATCATCAAAATCATCATCCTGTTGTTGTTTATTATTACTTTTTATGCGCGCTTATGGTGTTTAAAGGGTGGACCCTTTCCCTTTGTTTCATATCATCACATAATTTCCTGCTCATAACGATTTCTGTGACCCAACACTGTATATATTTTATATCACACACCTACCCCTTGAGATGTGGCTTGTGATAAAATTAATTAACAATTAGTGCGCTTAATTGCTTATTTCTATTACACATTTCTTGTGTTCATTCGGAGAAGCGGCATATGGCTCATTTCTTCTTTGACTGCTTTTTCTATTCCGGCCTAATTATAGATGCATTATTACAAGTCAGTCAGTCAGTCATCTCTGTATATTGGCTATATATGCTTGCAATGCACCATGCAGCAAGCTCGGGAAGTGCGGTGAAGAGGAAACTCTTGACACACTTTAATGCTAGCAACATGCAGAGTCGACCTTTTCACCTTTTTAGGAAGGAGCATCTTATTTGTCCGCTTGTAATAATCCTTTGACTCTGAATGCGAAGACAAATAAAAAAGAAGTTCATTCCTTCAAGAGTCCAGATTTAGATTCTATAGAAGGAAATCTACTGTCAGTCTTTGTTCGTCGTGTTAGAATAGTAACGCTGATTATGATGATTCTTTTTCGGATCATTAGAGACTGACTGAGAGATAGTAGTAAGTAACGTCGGTCCGTCAACTTGCTTAGGTAATGAGGACTTTACGTTTCCATCAGATGAAGTTGATGGGAAGGAAAAGTTTTTTATTTGCTGTGTGCTTATGCATACTGCAATGGCGGCTAGCTCTCTGTAAATGTCTTGGCTGATTGCATCTGATCCTGATCTCCATACAGTCTGATGGGACGGATTTTATTATGCCGAGTTGCAAGTTCATTGCTGCATACATTTTTTTTCTGTGGCGCACACATCTTCCTATATCATATAAGCTCTTGAAAACAAAGTTTAAGACGCCAAACTGATAAGTATGCATTGGGTGTATTTACAGCATTGAAATGATTTTTATATTTTCGACCCAGTGAAGTAAGGACAGAGTACTTTAGCACTGGCTCAAAGTTTTATATTCGATTAGGCACTCTGAGCTTTGATTAAAATTAAAAACCGTTATGTAACGATCCTGGTAGGAGTAAATGAGAGCTAATTTAATTCATAATTTGATTGTTTGATGAGTTTTAAATTGGCCTTTGAAAATTGTTAATGGTTATCTGGTGATATTAGCATAACGCTGAGTGCTAAGTCATCATACTTCCTTCCAACTTGTTAGTTAGCAGAAAAAACTCGTGAATAATGTACCAAACGTTGTGGAACTCATTTTCGCCGAATTCGATGCAACAGGAAAGGTGTAAAGTTACATTGTGACACTTGATGAATGATTCATGATACACATTTCTATACCTGTGTGATGGAATGTTTGTGTGTGAACACAATATCTGTTTGAATAAATTTCACTCTTCTGAACATAATGCAATGTGAAAAGCATGAGCTACTCTTCACTTAAATATAAGTAAGTGCAGCTGAGGTTAACCGCTTGAACTTGTGTTGCGTACAATTCTTATATGTATGTTAAAGTCACTGCTTTGTACATTGTAAAAAATCTTCCCCTGGAAGTTGAAGCAGTCCAAAATAATGATCCGTCATCAAAAACATATTTGCTAGTTTGTTAGTGAGCTAGTTAGCATAAAGGATTAGTTACTATCGTCC
>Ga0210040_10005212_pt1 | contig 16640 bp, 11 predicted proteins | sample CryGeyCG12114_NA_FD_185462 | JGI IMG/M metagenome (GOLD analysis project Ga0210040, IMG submission 185462) | Groundwater microbial communities from aquifer - Crystal Geyser CG19_WC_8/21/14_NA (SPAdes) (version 2) | ecosystem: Environmental > Aquatic > Deep subsurface > Groundwater | place: USA... | reverse complement strand
TCGCCCGAGCGGTGGCTCATCATCGAGCGGTAGCCGGCCCGGTGGGCGAGGTTGACCGCGTCCAGGGTCTCGGTGAGCGTGCCGATCTGGTTGACCTTCACCAGCAGCGCGTTGGCCGCGCCGCGGGTGATGCCGTCGGCCAGCCGGGCCGGGTTGGTGACGAACAGGTCGTCGCCGACGATCTGCACCCGGTCGCCGAGGGCGTCGGTGAGGGCCACCCAGCCCTCCCAGTCCTCCTCCGACAGCGGGTCCTCGATCGACACGATCGGGTAGGCGTCGACCAGGCCCGCGTAGTACTCGGTGAGGTCGCCCGAGCTGAGGGTCTTGCCCTCGAAGGCGTACCCGGCGTCGCTGTGGAACTCGGTCGCCGCGACGTCCAGGGCGAAGGCGATGTCGGTGCCAACGGTGTAGCCGGCGTTCTGCACGGCCTCCACGATCAGGTCCAGGGCGTCGCGGTTGCTGGGCAGCGACGGGGCGAAGCCGCCCTCGTCGCCCAGGCCGGTGGACAGCCCGCGCTTCTTCAGCACCGACTTCAGCGCGTGGTAGGTCTCCGTGCCGACCGCCAGCGCCTCGGCGAAGGTCGCCGCGCCGATCGGAGCGATCATGAACTCCTGGACGTCGACGTTGCTGTCGGCGTGCGCGCCACCGTTGAGGATGTTCATCATCGGCACCGGCAGCAGGTGCGCCGAGGGGCCACCGAGGTAGCGGAACAGCGGCAGGCCGGCGGACTCCGCGGCCGCCTTGGCGACGGCGAGGCTGACGCCGAGGATCGCGTTGGCGCCCAGCCGCTCCTTGTTGGGCGTGCCGTCGAGGTCGAGCAGCCGCTGGTCGACCAGCCGCTGCTCGGACGCCTCGAAGCCGACGAGCTCCGGCCCGATCACGTCGAGCACGTTGTCCACGGCCTGGGTCACGCCCTTGCCGCCGTAGCGGTCGCCGCCGTCCCGGAGTTCCACCGCCTCGAAGGCGCCGGTGGAGGCACCGCTGGGCACGGCGGCCCGGGTGATCGTCCCGTCGTCGAGGGCGACCTCGACCTCCACGGTGGGGTTTCCGCGCGAGTCGAGGATCTCTCGCGCGCCTACGGCGTCGATGCTGGCCACGGACCCAGCCTAGCCAGCCCCGGCCGCCTCGCGGGACCCCCGTGCGGGAGTTCCGGGTGAACGGCCGGTGAGCGGGGACGACGCCCGCTCAGGCCGGGTCGGTGCGGGCGTGCGCGGCGGCGTCCAGGGCGTCGGCGTACCGGCGGACGGCGGCGCGCAGCGCGTCCTCGGCGTCCCAGCCCCGCGCCCGGGCGGCCACCACGGTGCCCAGCAGCTGCTCCCCCAGCTCGTCGGGGTCGGCGGCGGTGAGCACCCCGACCGGCGGTGTGGGCAGCCCGGCGCGCTGCGCCCGGCCGGCCAGCGCGGCCCCCCACGAGGTGGCCGGCTGGGAGCGGGAGACGCCCTCCGTCGGCGAGCGGCGCTGCTTCTCGACCTGCTTGATCTCCTCCCAGCCCCGCTCCACCGCGGCGAGGTCCCGGGGCGCGGCGTCGGCGAACACGTGCGGGTGCCGGCGGACCAGCTTGTCCACCAGGTCCCCGGCGACGTCGTCGATGTCGAAGGGTCGGCCGAACGGCGCCTCCCGGGCCACCCGGGCGTGGAAGACCACCTGCAGCAGCACGTCGCCGAGCTCCTCGCGCATCGCGACCGGGTCGGAGTCCACGATCGCGTCGTAGGCCTCGTGCGCCTCCTCCAGCAGGTAGCCGCGCAGCGAGGCGTGGGTCTGCTCGGCGTCCCACGGGCAGCCGCCGGGCGAGCGCAGCCGGTCCATCACCGCGACGACGTCCAGCAGCCGGGCGCCGGCCGGCTCGGGTGCGCCGGCGAGCACCTCGGCGCCGGCGGGCACCTCGTCGGGGGCCAGCAGGCAGACCGCGCCGGCTGGCACCTCGGCCGCGGTCGGGACGTCGGTGACCGCCGTCCCGGCTGCGCGCAGCACCTCGGCGGTGGCGGCCGCACCCGGCAGCGCGACCAGCCGGGTGGCTGCGGTGACCGCCTGCCACCCGGCAGGTCCGAGCAGACCGGGCAGGCGGGGGCTGATGGTCACGAACGCGGGGGTCGGCACCCGCCCATTGTGCTGGTGGAGTCCCAGCGCACCCTCTTCCGCGCGCTGGGACTCCATGCGCGTCAGGAGGCGACGGCGGCGGGCTGCTCGAGGACGGCGGTCAGCAGCGCGTGCAGCTTCTCCAGCAGGGCGACGTCCCGCAGCGGGGTGCGCCGGTCCGGCCCGACCGGCGCCTTGATCGACACCGTGTGCACCGCGTCCTTGTACGTGGCGCCCTCGGCGAGCCGGGACAGCTTCATCACCTGGGACTCCCGCAGGTCCACCGGGCCGACCCGGATGTTGCGACCCTGCATGGACACCTCGGTGACCCCCAGCGGGCGCATCGCCGCCCGGAATCGGGCCACGGCCAGCAGGTTGAGCACCGGGGCCGGGGCGGCGCCGTAGCGGTCGGTGAGCTCGTCCAGCACCGCCTGCGCCTGCTCGTCGTCGGTCACGCTCGCGACCTTGCGGTAGGCCTCCATCCGCAGCCGCTCGCCGGGCAGGTAGTCGTGCGGCAGGTGCGCGTCCACCGGCAGGTCGATCCGGACCTCGGCCGGCTCGACGGCCGGGGACTCCCCGGTCGCCTGGGCGCGGTAGTCGCTGACCGCCTCGCCGACCAGCCGGACGTAGAGGTCGAAGCCGACCCCGGCGATGTGCCCGGACTGCTCGCCGCCCAGCAGGTTGCCCGACCCGCGGATCTCCAGGTCCTTCATCGCCACGGCCATGCCGGCACCGAGGTCGGTGTTGTGCGCGATCGTGGTCAGCCGGTCGACCGAGGTCTCGGTCAGCGGGCGGGAGGGGTCGTAGGTGAAGTAGGCGTAGGCCCGCTCCCGGCCACGGCCGACCCGGCCCCGGATCTGGTGCAGCTGGGAGAGCCCGAAGGTGTCGGCCCGGTCCACGATCAGGGTGTTGGCGTTGGGGATGTCCAGCCCGGACTCGACGATCGTGGTGGCGACCAGGACGTCGTACTCCTTCTCCCAGAAGCCGACCATGATCCGCTCGAGCTCGTGCTCCTTCATCTGGCCGTGGCCGACCGCCACCCGCGCCTCGGGCACCAGGTTGCGGATCTTCGCCGCCGCCTTGTCGATCGACTGCACCCGGTTGTGGATCACGAACACCTGGCCGTCGCGGAGCAGCTCGCGGCGGATCGCGGCGCCCATCTGCTTGTCGTCCCAGGCGCCGACGTAGGTCAGCACCGGGTGCCGCTCCTCCGGCGGGGTGAGGATCGTGGACATCTCCCGGATGCCGGTGAGGCTCATCTCCAGGGTGCGCGGGATCGGGGTAGCGGACATGGACAGCACGTCGACCGCCGTCCGCATCGTCTTCAGGTACTCCTTGTGCTCGACCCCGAAGCGCTGCTCCTCGTCCACGATCACCAGCCCGAGGTCCTTGAACCGGGTGGTCGGCTGCAGCAGCCGGTGGGTGCCCACCAGGACGTCGATCTCCCCGTCGGCCAGCTTGCGCAGCGTCTCCGCGCTCTCGGCTGCCGACTGGAACCGGGACAGCACGGCCACGGTCACCGGGAACTGGGCGAACCGCTCGGCGAAGGTCTTGAAGTGCTGGTTGGCCAGCAGCGTCGTCGGCACCAGGACGCCGACCTGCTTGCCGTCCTGCACCGCCTTGAAGGCCGCCCGGACGGCGATCTCGGTCTTGCCGTAGCCGACGTCGCCGCAGATGATCCGGTCCATCGGCACCGGCTGGGACATGTCCGCCTTGACCTCGTCGATCGCGGCCAGCTGGTCCGGTGTCTCCTGGAAGGGGAAGGCGTCCTCCAGTTCGCGCTGCCAGACGGTGTCCGGGCCGAAGGCGTGGCCCTTGGACGCCATCCGCGCCGAGTACAGCCGGATCAGCTCCGCGGCGATCTGCTTGACCGCCTTGCGGGCGGAGTTCTTGGTCTTCTGCCAGTCCGCGCCGCCGAGCTTGGACAGCGCCGGGGCCTCGCCGCCGACGTAGCGGGTCAGCTGGTCCAGGGAGTCCGTGGGCACGAACAGCCGGTCCGGCGGCTGGTTCCGCTTGCCCGGGGCGTACTCCACGATCAGGTAGTCGCGCTGACCGCCGTGCACGGTGCGGCTGACCATCTCCACGTAGCGGCCCACGCCGTGCTGCTCGTGCACCACCAGGTCGCCGGGCTGCAGCTGCACCAGGTCAACGGCGTTGCGCCGGCGGGCCGGCATCTTGGTGGCGTCCTTCATCGAGGTGCCGCGCTGGCCGGTGAGGTCGCCCTCGGTGACCAGCGCCAGCCCGACGGAGGGGAAGGCGAAGCCGGCCTCCAGGTTGCCCTGGGTGATCAGGGTGGGCCCGCTCTCCGGCGCGGTCTCGATGCCGGGCACCAGCCGGGCGCCGAGGTCGACCTCGGTGAGCTGGTCGGCGGCGCGCTGGGCGGGGCCGGGCCCGGCGAAGGTCAGCACCACCCGCCAGCCGTCGCGGCCCCAGCTGCGCAGCGCGTCCAGCGCACGGTCCTGGTCGCCGTGGAAGCGCTCCACGCCGGTGGCGTCCAGGGTCAGGTGCGTCTCGTCGTCGTCGGCGGCGAGGGTGAAGACGCCGGTGGTCCACCAGGGCAGGCCGCGGCCGCGGGCGGCGTCGGCGACGTCGGTGAGGTCGCGGAAGGAGGACTCCCCCAGGTCGATCGGCGCCTCACCGGCCTGGGCGGCGGTCTGCCAGGACGCGGCGAGGAACTCCTCCGCGGTGCGCACCAGGTCCGCGGCCCGGCTGCGCACCCGCTCCGGGTCGCAGACCAGCACGTGCGTACCGGCCGGGACCAGGTCGGTGAGCAGCTCCATCCGGTGCCCGCCGATGAGCGCCGGGATGAGGGACTCCATGCCCTCCACGGCGATGCCCTCGGCCAGCTTGCCGGTGACCTCGGCCAGCTCCGGGTGGTCGACCCCGAGCTGGGCGGCCCGGGCCCGCACCTCGTCGGTGAGCAGCAGCTCGCGGCACGGCGGGGCCCACAGCCGCTGCGGCCGCTCGTCCAGCGAGCGCTGGTCGGCGGCGGAGAAGTACCGCAGCTCGTCGACCTCGTCGCCCCAGAACTCCACCCGCACCGGGTGCTGCTCGGTGGGCGGGAAGACGTCGAGCAGGCCACCGCGGACGGCGAACTCCCCGCGCTTCTCCACCAGCTCGACCCGGGTGTAGGCGGCGTCGGCCAGCGCGCGGGAGACCTCGTCGAGGTCCGCGGACCGCCCCGGCGCCAGCTCCACCGGCACCAGGTCACCCAGCCCCGGGGAGAGCGGCTGCAGCACGCTGCGCACCGGGGCGACCAGCACGTCGATCGCCGCGCCGGCCTCGGGGTGGGTCAGGTCGCGCAGCACGGCCAGCCGCCGGCCCACGGTGTCCGCACCAGGGCTGAGCCGCTCGTGCGGCAGCGTCTCCCAGGCCGGGAACACCGCCACCCGCTGCTCGGGCAGGAAGCACCGCAGCTGGGTGGCCAGCGCGTCGGCGTCCCGCTCACCCGCCGTCACGACCAGGACCGGCACACCGGCCCCCGGCGCCCGGGCGGCCAGCGCCGCGGCGACCAGCGGCTGGACCGGCGGGGGCGCGGTGACGGCCAGCTCGGCGGAGCCGGCCTGCGCGACCACCTGAGCCAGGCCGGGGTCGGTCAGGACGACGTCCAGCACGCCGCGCAGACTCACGGTGGGGTCACTCCAAGGGTCCGGTGGCCGCATGCTCCGTCATCGAGGACGCCGGAGCGGCGCGCCGGCTGCGCGCGGGGCCGACCACCAGGTTAGTCCGCGCCGGGCCGGGCCGGACGCCGCAGCTCAGCCGGCCGTCAGGACCCACCGACCGCACGCCGGTCCCGGGCCCGGCCCGATTCGGCCGGGCGGAGCCGGCCTCACCCCAACGGGTCGACCCGGCGCGCGCTCCCGTGGTTGCCGTCCATCCGCTGCTAATCTTCACCTGGGTTCGCAAGGGCCCACCTGCGGGTGTAGTTCAGTGGCAGAACACCAGCTCTCCACGCTGGAAGCGCGCGTTCAATTCTCGCCACCCGCTCCTCCCAGCTCCACGACGACCGCGCCGTGGAGCTCGTCTCCCCGTCGTCGGGCTCGCCGGGTCTCGATCCCGATTCCCCGCGCCGGCCTCCGCGACGAGCTGAGCAGCCCGGTCTCCCGAGCGGCTCAGCTGCGCGGGTGGACGGTGTTCTGCGCGGCCTCGAGGCCGCGTTCGAGGAGCAGCTCGGTGGCGTCGGCGGCCTCGACCACCAGCAGGTCCAGGGTCTTGCGCTCGACGGCGGAGAAGTCCTTGAGCACGAAGTCGGCCGGGTCCTGCCGGCCGGGGGGCCGCCCGATGCCGACCCGCACCCGGAGGTAGTCGCGGGTGCCGGTGGAGCGGGAGATCGACCGCAGCCCGTTGTGCCCACCCTCTCCGCCGCCGCGCTTGAGCCGCACGGCCTCGAAGGCGATGTCCAGCTCGTCGTGCACCACGACCAGGTCGGTGACCGGCAGGTGGTGGTAGTCCAGCAGCCCGCGCACCGGTCCGCCGGACTCGTTCATGTAGGTCAGCGGCTGGGCGAGGACCACGCGGCGTCCGGCGAGGCGCCCCTCCCCGGACAGCGACCGCGAGCGCGGCCCCTTGCCGGCGGACAGCCGCACCCCGGCCCGGCCGGCCAGCTCGGCCAGCACCATGGCCCCGATGTTGTGCCGGTTGCCGGCGTACCCGGGGCCGGGGTTGCCCAGGCCGACGAGGAGGAACGGGCCCTGCGACACCGGGTCGGGAGACGCCGCAGGGGCGCCGGCGGTGCCGGCGCCCCTGCGGGTCGTGCTCTCGGTCAGCTCAGCTCTCCGGGGTGCGCCGTGCTCAGCTGTCGGCGGACTTCTCGGCGGCGTCCATCGACTCGCCGCTGCCCTGGTCGGAGGGCTCCGGGACGACGTCGCCGTCGGCATCGGACTCGTCGCGCTCGATGCCGGCCTCGGCCTCGGCCTCCTCGAGCTCGGCCTCCAGCTGCTCGGCGGTCGGGGCACCGAGGAAGCCGATGACCAGCGCCTCCGGGTCGGTGACCAGCGTCGCGCCGGCCGGCAGCGGCAGGTCGCCGGCGGTGATGCCGTTGCCGGCGGTGCGGCCGGTGATGTCGACCTCGATCGTCTCCGGCAGGTTGGTGGCGTCGGCCTCGAGGGAGACGGTGTTCAGCTGGTGGTTGCTGATGGTGTCCGGCGCGGCCTCGCCCACGATGATCACCGGGACGTCGACGGTGGTCTTCTCACCGCGGCGGACCAGCAGCAGGTCGACGTGCTCGTGCACCCGGGTGATCGGGTCGCGCTGCACGGCCTTGGTCAGCGCGAGCTGGTCCTTGCCGTCGACGACGACGGTCAGCAGCACGTTGGTGCCGCCGTTGCGCAGCGCCGCGGCGAACTCGCGGGCCGGCAGCGACAGGTGGACGACGTCCTGGCCGTGCCCGTACAGGACGGCGGGGACGCGACCGGCCCGGCGGGTGCGGCGGGCGCTGCCCTTGCCGAACTCGGTGCGGGGCTCGGCGACGAGGCGGAAGTCAGCCACGGTGATTGCTCCTCAACAGGGTGGATCGGGTCTGTGCGCCCAGCGCACGAGCGCGGCACACCCCTGGAGGCAGACGCACGTCGATCACGGAGCAGCAGAACCGCTCCCTCGCCGGGCAACAGCAGTGAGACTACCCGAGGCCTCGGCCCGAGCTGACGCGACCACCGGAGAGCGGACCGCCGCCCCGGCAGGGGCTCTGCGGAACCGGTCGCGGGCCGAAGGCTCCCGACCAGGACCGCAGGAGACCCGGCGGCGCCGGCACGGGGCCCGCAGGGTCCCTGCCGGCGTCGCGGGCAACAGCTCGGCTCAACGGGGGCACGGCACGTGGCCGCGGTGCGATCCGGAGGGTCGCGAGTCAGCTGGCCCCGTCGAACAGGCTGGTGACCGAGCCGTCCTCGAAGACGGCCTTGATCGCCATGGCCAGCAGCGGAGCGATGGAGAGCACGGTCAGCTTGTCGAACTGGCGCTCCGGCTCGATGGGCAGCGTGTTGGTCACGATGACCTCGCTGACCCGGCTGTTCTTCAACCGGTCGATGGCCGGGCCGCTGAGCACGCCGTGCGTGGCCGCGATGATCACGTCGGCCGCGCCGGCGGTGAACAGCGTCTCGGCGGCCGCCACGATCGTGCCGCCGGTGTCGATCATGTCGTCGACCAGGATGCAGACCCGGCCCTCGACGTCACCGACGACGCGGTTGGCCACGACCTGGTTCGGCCGGGTCATGTCCCGGGTCTTGTGGATGAAGGCCAGCGGGGTGCCGCCGAGCTTGTCGGTCCACCGCTCGGAGACCCGCACCCGACCGGAGTCCGGGGAGACCACGGTGAGGTCGCGGTGGCCGTACTTGCGGCGGACCTCCTCCACCAGCAGGTCCATGGCGAAGAGGTGGTCGACGGGGCCGTCGAAGAAGCCCTGGATCTGCGCGGTGTGCAGGTCGACGGCCATCAGCCGGTCGGCGCCCGCGGTCTTGAACATGTCGGCGACCAGCCGGGCGGAGATGGGCTCGCGGCCGCGGTGCTTCTTGTCCTGGCGGGCGTAGGGGAAGAACGGGGCGACGACGGTGATCCGCTTGGCCGAGGCGCGCTTGAGCGCGTCGACCATGATCAGCTGCTCCATGAGCCAGGTGTTGATCGGCGCGGTGTGGCTCTGCACCACGAAGGCGTCGCAGCCGCGCACCGACTCCTCGAACCGCACGAAGAGCTCGCCGTTGGCGAACTCGTAGGAGGCGGTCGGGGTCGGCGTGACGCCGAGGTGCCCGGAGATCTCGGTGGCCAGCTCGGGGAAGGCCCGGCCGGAGAAGAGCATCAGGCTCTTGTTGGTGGTCTGCCGGATCGCGCTCATCGCTGTCCCTGCTGCTCGTCGTCCGTGGGCTCGGACGTGGACCCTGCGGTCCGGGTGTCGGTACCGGGGTCGGCCGAGGAGGCGGCCGCTGCTGCGGCACCGGCTGCAGGCGACCCCGGACGCCGCCGGCCCACCCAGCCTGCCACATTCCGCTGGCGCCCCCGGGCGACGGCCATCGCCCCGGGCGGGACGTCGGTGGTGATCACCGAGCCGGCGGCGGTGTAGGCCCCGTCCCCGACGGTGAGCGGCGCCACCAGCATGGTGTCCGACCCGATCCGGACGTGGTCGCCGACCGTGGTGCGGTGCTTGGCGACGCCGTCGTAGTTCACGAACACGGTCGCGGCGCCGATGTTGCTGTGCTCGCCGATGGTCGCGTCGCCCACGTAGGACAGGTGCGGCACCTTCGACCCCTCGCCGAGCTGCACGTTCTTGGTCTCCACGAAGGCGCCGACCTTCGATCCGCGGGCCAGCGCGGTGCCCGGGCGCAGGTAGCTGAACGGCCCGACGCTGGCCGCGGGCCCGACCACCGCGAGCTGGCAGTGCGAGCGGACGACGGTGGCTCCCTCCCCCACCTCGGTGTCGGTCAGCGTGGTGTCCGGCCCGACGACCGCACCGGCACCGACCGTCGTGGCACCGAGGAGCTGCGTGCCCGGCTGCAGCACCGCCTCCGCGGCGACCTCGGCGGTCACGTCGACCCAGGTGGTCATCGGGTCGATCACGACCACGCCGGCCCGCATCAGGTCCGCCAGCACCCGGTCGTTCATGGTGCGGCGGCGCTCGGCGAGCTCGCGCTGGTCGTTGCAGCCCAGGGTGTCCGCGGCGTCCGCGGCGACGTGCCCGCCGACCTTGGCGCCGTCGGCGACGAGCAGGCCCAGGACGTCGGTGAGGTACTGCTCGCCCTGGGAGTTGCTGGACCCCACCCGGGTCAGCGCCTCCCGGACGGCGGCGGCGTCGCCGACGTAGACCCCCGCGTTGACCTCCCGGATCGCGCGCTGGGCCGGGTCGGCGTCCTTCTCCTCGACGATGGCGCGCACCCCGCCGGCGTCGTCGCGCACGATGCGACCGAGCCCGCTGGGGTCGGTCACCTCGGCGGTGAGCACGGTGAGCCGGGCACCGGCGTCCCGGTGCGTCCGGACGAGCGCCGTCAGCGTCTCGGTGCGCAGCAGCGGCGCGTCCCCGTTGAGGATCAGCACGGTGCCGGACACCTCGCCGAGCGCGTCGAGCGCGACCGCAGCGGCGTGCCCGGAGCCCCGCTGCTCCTCCTGGACGACCGGGACGGCGTCGGCGGCGACCTCCGTCAGGTGCTCGGCGACCTGCTCGCGCCCGGACCCGACGACGACCACCGTGCGGGCGGCGCCCAGCGGCTCGGCGGCGGCCAGCACGTGGCCCAGCATCGACCGGCCGCCGAGGCGGTGCAGCACCTTCGGGGTGCGCGAGCGCATCCGGGTGCCCTGTCCGGCGGCGAGGACGACGACGGCGGCGACCTCACCGAGGGTGGTCGGGTTCTGCTGCAGGCTCACGTGGCTCCTCGTTCGACGACGTGTGGTGCCGACCGCGACTGCGCTGGCCGGTGGTCCTCCGGGCAACCGCCCACGGCGGAGGGCTGGCTGGGGGACTCGGACTCGAACCGAGACTGCACGGCTCCAAAGGCCGGCGGGCTGCCGATTACCCCATCCCCCATCACCGGTCCGCCGTGGTTCCGCGGCGGCCCACCGTGAGCCTAGGGCCGCGCTCGCCCGCCGGCACCCAGGGCTCCCCGCGCCACCGGACCGGGATCAGCCGACCAGCCGGGCGCCGGGCACCGGGCCGTGCACCGCGCGCACGTCGCGGAACACCCCGGCTCCGGCCAGCTCGGCAGCCAGCCGGACGGCGTCGTCGGCGTCCTCGGCGAGCGCGGCGACGGTCGGTCCGGACCCGCTGACCAGCGCGGCGCGCGCCCCGGCGTCGGTCGCGGCCCGCAACGCCCGCCGCAGCTCGGGCCGGAGATGGACCGCCGGCGCCTGCAGGTCGTTGTGCAGCGCCGCCGCCAGCTCCGGCGCCGGCCCGCTGCGCAACGCGGCGAGCACCGGCTCGGTGGCGGCGGCTGCCGCGCCGTCCGGCAGCGTCCCGGCCGCGCGCTGAGCGTCCAGCTCGCCGTAGACCCGGGGGGTCGACAACCCCTCCCCGGCGATCCCGAGGACCCAGTTCCACCGCCGGCGGGCCAGCACCGGCGAGAGCTGCTCACCGCGGCCGGTGCCCAGGGCCACGCCACCGAGCAGGCTGAACGGGACGTCGCTGCCCAGCTGGGCGGCCAGCCCGGCCAGGTCACCGCGGGTGGCCCGGGTGCCCCACAGCGCGTCCAGCGCGACCAGGGCCGCGGCGGCATCCGCGCTGCCCCCGGCCAGCCCGGCCGCGGCCGGGATCGACTTGTCGATCTCCAGGTGAGCTCCGGCGGGCACCCCGGCGTGCGCGGCGAGCAGCTCGGCGGCCTGCCAGACCAGGTTCCGCCGGTCGGTGGGGACGCTGGTCGGGCCACACCCGGCGTCGGCGCCCTCGCCGCGGACGGCGAGGGAGAGGCCGTCGGCGCGGCGCACGGTGACCGTGTCGAAGAGGGAGACCGCCAGGAAGACGGTGTGCAGCTCGTGGAAGCCGTCGGGCCGCAGCGGCCCCACGCCCAGGTGCACGTTCACCTTGGCCGGCGCGCGGGCGGTCACGGCGCCGTTGCCGGCGATCCGGCCGGGGCCGCCGGAGGTCGCGTTCGTCACCGGCCCACCCTGCCCGGCGGCCTGCTCACGCGCCACCGTCCCCGGCGGGGACGGGATCGGTGCCGGCGAGCCGGGCGAAGTCGGTCAGCGACAGCTGCTCCCCGCGGGTGGTCGGGTCGATCCCGGCTGCACGCAGCCGCACCTCGGCCGCCGCGGGGCTGCCGGCCCAGCGGGCCAGCGCGGCCCGCAGCCCCTTGCGCCGGGTGGCGAAGGCGGCGTCGATGACGGCGAAGGTGGCGGCCCGGTCGCCGGCCGGCGCGGCCCGGCGGGTCAGCGCGACCAGCCCGGAGTCGACGTTGGGAGCCGGCCAGAACACCGGCCGCGGGACGTTGCCGGCCCGGCGGACGTCGGCGTACCAGGCGGCCTTGACGCTCGGCACGCCGTAGGACGCCGTCCCCGGGCCCGCGGCGAGCCGGTCGGCCACCTCGGCCTGCACCAGCACCAGCGCGGTGCGCAGCGAGGGCAGCAGCTCCAGCAGGTGCAGCAGCACCGGCACCGCGATGTTGTAGGGCAGGTTCGCCACCAGCGCGGTGGGCGGCGGTCCGGGCAGCTCGCGCACCCGCAGCGCGTCGCCGGTCACCACGGTGAGCCGGTCGGCCAGCTCCGGCAGCCGGTCGGCGACCGTGCGCGGCAGCTGGTCGGCGAGCCGGGGGTCGATCTCCACGGCGGTCACGGCCGCGCACGCCGGCAGCAGCCCCAGGGTCAGCGACCCGAGGCCGGGGCCGACCTCCAGGATCACGTCGTCCTCGGTGAGGTCGGCGGTGCGCACGATCCGCCGGATGGTGTTGGCGTCGTGCAGGAAGTTCTGGCCGAGGCTCTTGGTGGGTCGCAGGTCCAGCTGCTGGGCCAGGTCGCGGATCGCGGCCGGGCCCAGCAGCCCGTCGGCCTGCTCAGGCACGGCGGTCAGGACAGGCCCTGCTGCAGGGGCCCGCCGCGAGCGCCGGTGGCCCCTTCGGGGCACCGCCCCGAGCATGCGAGGGGTGGGGGGAAGGGGGTCCTTCCAGGGGGGCGGCGGGGTCGTCCATCAGTCGTACAGGTGGCTGCCGCAGCCCCACTGCCCGGCCCCACTGCGGGCGTACAGCATCTGCGCCCGCATCGTCTGCTCCTCGGCCGAGGCAGCGGCCGGGTCGCCGGAGCCGCCCACGCTGGCCCAGGTGGACCGGGAGAACTGGTACATGCCGCGGTAGGTGCCGCTGGCGCTGACCGCGTCGGGTCGACCACCGGACTCGCACTGCGCCAGCGCCGCCCAGTTCAGCCCGTCCGCGGTGGCGACCGCGGTGCTGGTGGCGACCGGCTTCTCCTTGGTGCCCACGGTGACCTGCTCGTCGACCGCGGGCTGGGTGACGACGGCGGAGACGCGCTCGCGCCCGGTCTGCACGCCGTCGGTCGTGGTGATCCGCCAGGTGAGCGTCTGCTTGCCCTCGACGCCCTTCTGGGTGACCGTCCGGTCACCGACGAAGGCCTCCGCGTCGGGGGTCTCGACGGTCTCGTAGTCGACGTCCTGGACCTCGGTCACGTCCTGCACCTGCACCCGGGTCACCCGCACCAGCATCGCGTCCAGCAGCGGCTGCTGGGGGTACAGGGAGAGCCGGTCGGTCGCGGACAGCGCGATGCCCTGCTCGGTCAGCAGGTCGCCGGCGGTGCTGGCGGTGGTGGTGACCACCCGCGTCTGCCCGTCGGCGACCAGGGTGACGTCCTTGCTGGTGGCGATGGCGAGGTCCATGCCGTCCAGCGGGAGGCGCTCGCTGCGGTTGGCCGACAGCACCAGGTTGTCGGCGCGGTAGCCCAGCTCGTCCAGCGCACCGTCGACGGACAGGGCCGTCGTGTAGACGTCGCTGCGCACGCCGTCCACGGTCAGCGCCAGCGGGCGGGCCCGGTTCAGCACGATGGTGTCGCCGTCGCCGACCGCGGTGGCCGCAGCCGGCAGGACGACGTCGTGCGCCGCCGGGCGCAGCCCCTCGTCGGCGAGCACCTCACCCGCGGTGCGGGCGTAGGTGCTGACCTCGCGCGACTGGCCGTCGACGGTGAGGGTCACCGTCTTCTGGGCGAGGAAGTAGGCGGCAGAACCACCCACCAGGCCCAGCAGGACCAGGGCGAAGAGACTCAACTTCAGCGATCGGCGCACAACACATCCACGGGTCACGGGGCCCGGGCAGGGGAACGAGGGCAGCAGCCGACGCAACACAGCCGAGCTGGCGTGCGTCGTCGTGCGGCCCCCGACGGGTCCGGGTCGGGGGGTCCCGTCCGCGGACCACTCCGCCCAGGTGTTCCCCACCCCGGCTTGTCGGTCGCGACACGATAACGAACGCACTACGGAAGACAACGGTGCTCAGTCAGGAAAGCACCATGTCGACCAATCAGAACGCAGGCACACCGACACGCACCGTCACGCACACGCCGGGATGGACGGTCTGCCGCGCTGTTGTCCACATGACCGATTCCACAGCGCCCGATCCGCCGGCACGGTCGCCACCCGGCTCAGGCGAGCGCGGCCGCCGTCTGCCGCACCGGCCGCAGCCAGGTCGTCAGGAACCCGGCGACCACGAGCCCGGCGAACAGGGCGGAGAAACCTCCGGCGACCAGCGCCACCGGCAGCAGCCCGGCGCCGTCGGAGGCCGGCCGGTCGCCCAGGTCGATCGCCGCCCGCAGCAGCAGCGCCCCCAGCGGGAGCACCGCCAGCACGGTGGCCGCGGCGACCACCAGGTGCGCGGTCCAGCTGCGCTGCGCCTCGTCCACCGGCACGTCGGCCCCCTCGGCCGGCAGCGGGCGCACCAGCACCCGGAGCAGCGCCGCCTCGGCCAGCACCCAACCACCCAGCGGCACGGCCAGCGCGACCGCCGTCGCAGCCCCGCCGAGGTCCTCGACCAGCAGCAGGGCCGTGAGCGCCGCGCCGGCGACGGTGGCCCGCATCGTCCACAGCAGCCACGGCGAGATCTGCTCGCCGCGACGCGGCCGGCGGACCGGGCTGGCCACCGCCCAGCGCGGCCGGGGCCGGGTCACCTCGGCGAGCAGCACCCCGGCCAGCAGACCGACGGCGAGCGCCGGCACCCAGAGGAACACCGATGCCTCGGCGAACAGGACGACGGTGGTGACCACCAGGGCCACCCCCAGGAGGAATCCCAGCCGGCGCACCCGCCGTCCGTGCGCCGCCTGCCGGTCGAGCTGGGCGGTGACCGACGGCGTCGCCGGCACGAACTCGACGCCGGCCGCGGCCGCGGCACGACGGCCGGACGCGAGCGACCACCCCCGGGCGAGCAGCGCGGCCGGGACCATCAGGGCGACGAAGAGGACGACGGCGATGAGGCGGCCCACTCCCCCAGTGTGCCCCCGTTCCGCGCCGCGCGTGCGAGCCGGCGGACGGCGTCCCGCTAGTCCCAGCTGCCGAAGACCCGCTCGGCCGTGCCGGTCAGTGCGTCGCAGAGCTGCACCAGGTCGGTGCCGGTGATCTCGGCCAGGGCGCGGACCGTGTGCGGCACCAGCCGGGCCGCGTTCGGGCGACCGCGCAACGGCACCGGGGTGAGGAAGGGTGCGTCGGTCTCCACCAGCAGCTGGTCCAGCGGGGTCAGCGCGGCCGCCTCGCGCAGCATGCCGGCGCTGGAGAAGGTGACGGTGCCGGCGAAGGAGAGGACGTAGCCCTGCTCGATGCAGGCCCGGGCGAAGCCGGCGTCACCGGAGAAGCAGTGCAGCACCGTGTGCTCCGGCGCCCCCTCCTCGGCCAGCACCCGCAGCACGTCCTCGTGGGCGTCGCGGTCGTGGATGACCAGCGCCACCCCGTGCCGCTTGGCGATGTCGATGTGCGCCCGGAAGGACTCCTCCTGCGCGGCCCAGCCCTCGGGCCCGGTGCGGAACCGGTCCAGCCCGGTCTCGCCCACCGCCCGCACCCGCGGCAGCGCAGCCAGCCGGTCGATCTCGGACAGCGCCTCCCCGGTCGCCGCGCCGGCGCCGGCGTCGTTGGGGTGCAGCGCCACGGCGGCCAGCACGTTCGGGTGCCGGGCGGCCAGCTCCGCCGACCACCGCGAGGAGGCGACGTCCACCCCGACCTGCACCAGCCGGGGCACGCCCACCGAGACCGCTGCCGTGATCGCCTCGTCCACCTCGGCCGGGGTGGGCTCGCGGTCCTCGCCCCCGACGGCGATGTCGAAGTGCGTGTGGCTGTCGACCGCCGGAGCCGGCAGCGGCTCCGGGGACGGCGGCGGCTCACCGCGCCGGTTGGCCCGCGAGGACGACGACCGGCTCACGACCGACCTCCCGGGGCCAAAATCGCGATTTTGGCCCTGCGCGGCCGGGGGGTCATGCCTCGCCGTTCGTGCCGCCCTGACCGCCCTCGTCCAGGCGGCGCAGCTCGTCCTCGACGATCGAGGGGTCGAGCTTGGTGAACACCGGCTTCGGCGGGGCGAGCGGGGTGCCCGAGGGCGGCAGCGGCACCGACGCCCAGACCGCTTGGCTGCTCGCGTAGTCGCCGGTGATGATCGGGTACGGCGAGCCGTCGTCCAGGTCCTCGGTCTCCACGATCGAGGGCGCCACCGACCACACGCCGGTGCCACCGAGCAGCTCGTGCACCTGCTGCGAGGAGTGCGGCAGGAACGGCGTCAGCAGCGCGTTGCAGTCCTTAATCGCCTGCAGCGCGGTGTGCAGCACGGTGTCCCGGCGGGCCGGGTCCTCCTTGAGCTTCCACGGCGCCTGGTCCGACAGGTACTTGTTCGCCTCGCCGACCACCCGCATCGCCTCGTTGGCCGCGGCCTTCTGCCGGTTGCGGGCCAGCAGCTCACCGACGGGTGCGAACGCGCCGGACGTGGTGGCCAGCAGCGCCCGGTCGGCGTCGGTCAGCTCCCCCGGCGTCGGGATCGCGCCCACGTTCTTGGCGGCCATCGACACCGAGCGGTTGACCAGGTTGCCCCAGCCGGCGACCAGCTCGTCGTTGTTGCGGCGCAGGAACTCCGCCCAGGTGAAGTCGGTGTCCTGGCTCTCCGGGCCGGCGACGGCGATGAAGTAGCGCA
>Ga0210040_10005210_pt1 | contig 16645 bp, 10 predicted proteins | sample CryGeyCG12114_NA_FD_185462 | JGI IMG/M metagenome (GOLD analysis project Ga0210040, IMG submission 185462) | Groundwater microbial communities from aquifer - Crystal Geyser CG19_WC_8/21/14_NA (SPAdes) (version 2) | ecosystem: Environmental > Aquatic > Deep subsurface > Groundwater | place: USA... | reverse complement strand
GCTACGCGACTTATGCTTTAGTTCACACGTTTAGCATGAAAAATATAACTGTAAAAACTACCAACTGAAGCAAATAAGACATCCAAAATTTAAAACTGAAACTTTCCAGAGTTCGCTCATTAAAGTCTTCCAAGAAAAACACAGGCATCGACCGCAATGGGGTCGCTATAAATCTATCTTCAAGAAATTCTTTCTTTTTCGTTGCCAGCACTAACTTCTGCCAAAAATTATGTTCTCTATTTTCTCTATTCTCAACCCATTAAAATTCTCAATACCTTTCATCCCAAACTGCATATGAAATTCACATTGCTTACATACTCACATTAAATCAACAAAACCATTTGTAACTCACTCATACTCGAGTCATCCCGAATACACGACCAAAGGCAAATGATTGATTGAGACCCAAACTAAAAATGATAGGATTATTACGTGACTGAAAGAAGAAACAGAGTCATTTTCTAGAAGTACAAGTCAAAACAGACGTTATTTTTTCATCGTCAAAGGTAAATAGAGAAGACATGGCATGTGAAAAATCACTCTCCGAATACAAAGTCACGCTCTTCTCAACATGGAATATAAACCGCAACTGCAGTCAACGGGTTCAAAAAGGGATAATGATCCAAATATAAAAACTATTGCTAGCTAACTACACATTCATCATGGTACCAACCAACTAAACTTTGCTTCAACATCACGTTTTCAGCAGTCATATCAAAGCAATGATACAAAATATTTTTCCACTCTACAAACCTAACCATGAAAATCAACGGGCTTGCTTTAAACCACTCGTAAAAATTAGTTAACAGAACTATCAAGATATCACGATAACTATCCATATCAAAACCGCATTGAAGTTACACAAATACAAGACCCGGTATTTGCAAAAACCACAAAAGGTGAGTCAGTGAACCGAAAAAAGAATCCCATTTCGTACAACAATACAATAAAATTCCATCTTTTCAGCATACTTCACAAGGTCATGATTACTACAATTTTCTGCTTTCCTAAACATTGTAAGCTACAATATGAAACCATTGAGAGAAATCTCAAAAAAAAAGTCAAAGGGCGTAACCTTGTTTGTGACAATCATAATAATAAATTCAAAACCCTAACTAACTAATGTGTGAACTGTGAACTATGTATGCATTGAAAAATGTACTGTCCTCAAGGCGTAAAAAAAAGTCAAGTTGAGCTCGAGGATGCCAGCGGATAGAAACTATTTTTTAATTCACCTTCATTTAAACCATAGCCACTTGTCTATATATCTACGGCTTCAATAATGCCCCATATAACCACTAGCTGCTATAATGTCTAACGAACCATATGCATGTACATTACATACGTAGTAAATGTATGGTTATAGCCAAGCTTTTTACTTTTTAAAGACAAGGTAGTCAGGCATGTTGCAGGTAAGAATTCCATTCGTGCTGACTGACTGAAACCACTTGAGAAAATAATGGGATGGAAAAGAATTCAAAGAGCACACTGAACATACTAGATACTACATTCACACACACACATGGAGTTAAAAAAAGCTTTTTTGAATTTCTCTGTTGAAACAATAAGAGAGTCATGATGATGGGATACATCTTCTTTTTTATTGTCTCATTCTTTTCAGAATTCCTTCAACTTTTACGATCTTCTTACTTCTTCCTTTACTATTCTATACGAAAACGAATTCTGATGATGTTGGCAAACTAAAAAAAAGTCAGTTAGCCATGAACAGTATGATGGAAAGTGAACACATTGTTGTCAATTCCAACTTGAAGCAAATATACTACATCACATAGACGAGCGCCCTACATGCGCATGCATGGCATTTTCCCTTAATGAAATGATAAATCAAGTATGCCAAGAAAAGGTAAAAAAAATGACAACAAACTGCATACGATTTAACACTTAATGTTGAAAACACGTTTTCCACAGCAAATACTATTTACTTAGTGTGTGGAATGCTAATCACTCGACAGCCCTGTGCTAAATGCCGATTACTTTATAATTTAATTTTAGTTAGTTAGTTATCTCATCTCTTTAACAGAATACGAATGCCCTAAAAAACTTTTTTTAATACGACATTGTACATAACTGTACACCAAAATTGTAAGTTCCACCGTTTGTAGTAAGGACAAAAGGGAACGAAATGTCAAACCTATTATTTGCACGTGAAGCAGAGAGAAGCATGACATTTTGAGCCCAAAAAGATCATATACTACTCGTTTTTGGAAAAACCAAGTCTAGTCGTTTCCTAGAGGGACCTTATTTTCAACATGAGCTCACTTTTAACGGTTGGAAAGCCAATTTGCTTCTATAATATCCATTATACCCATTTTCACACAAGAGTGATAGCTCCCATTAAATATCATTTATTCGTACACTGTGTGTGCGTGAGACTGCACAAGGATGTACTACTACTACTAACTAACTACTCCTGAAGATTTCCATTTTCGAAACGGAGTGTGACATGAAAAAATTAACGACACAAAACTGAGTTTACAGTTTACAGGCCCAAACTTAAATTAGTCGGCTTCTTGATGACGATGTGCGTGCTAACACGAAGACCGTATTGTTCAGTAATTCTATATATGAAACCAAAGTGGTTGTTAGCTACAACTTTGCGTGCAGCTAGTTTCTTACTCACTTAAAAACTCCCTTTACACAATAGAGAACTGTAGCAAGCATTTAAGTTTCTGAGCAACATGAAAATAGTTTTTAGCCGCCTATGCATTTTCAATGCACGCAAGTTTTAAACTAGAGCACTTGAATAGTCTACATTAGTCCTAAATTTTGCTTACGAAAAATCGTATCCGTCAAAATACTGTACCACCCATCATTATAATAGGCAAACTAACTAATTAACTAAAGTACTTCAGTCATTCCGTAATTTAATTTTTTGCAACCCTTCCACCTACACACATATGATGTTTACCAAAAAACTATTTAACGTTATCAGATTCAGCTGTTTCTCACCACTGGACACAAACAAGCTATACTATTAAATGCAAACTTGTTATTCGTTTCAACCTAATCAACTTATCAAACTCACACCTCACTTAAATACACGAAAATTGCGCAGTTGAGTGCCAAGGTTGGAGTAAATGTCAGGAAACAAAATTCTCAAAAAAAACGCAAAAATTCCACTTACCCCAAAACAAGTAGCTCTCCATATTTGACCGGCTGACTCGGTGTGGATGACATAACCCCAGGACCAGCGCTCACATCCTTATGCACCGGATGACTCCCTTCACTATCTTTGGGATCAAACTGTCCCATTTTGTCAATATTATTCTCCAATCCCACCCCCATCGAATGATGCACTAGTTAAAGTCAACAACTACGAATTATCGCACTCTTCACTACAACACTGTCATTTACTAATTAGCAACGACAATCGTAAAACAATATTACTCGTTTTTCCACTCGTTGTAGTGATAATTAGTACTAACTAACTAACTAACCCGATATGGAAGTATAGCGGGATCTCGTACTCACTAACTGACTATTATTCACTTCAGTAGCCAAAACATAATTATTGCAATGCTCATCCTTGATGTATAGAAAACACAGTTATAATTTTCATGAGAACAATGAACGGTAGCACGTTTTAGCTCGTCGAGAAAATAAATACACAGAAGCACAATATTATTATAACGGATGGATGGTTGTTAAAAGTACGCAAGTGAGTGAGTTACTAACCAACCAACAAACTGACGAATTCACTTTGGCAATGCCAAGTCTGATGTAAATAATAGATATAATATTTTTTAAACTGTCATTAAATCTCTTTATGTTGGTATTTAGTTATCGTTTGAAAATGACGATACTCAAAAAATAATAGCGGCCCCGCAAAATGTGAAGTCGTCAAATCAAACAAGTGATGATGATAATATCATTTGCTCCTTTGTTTGAACTTGCACCCAGTGTTGTTGTAGCTCATACAACACACACCAGACTACTGCAATGGTTGTCGTTTTGACTCCAAGTTTTGCTTGTGCAAACCAACGACACGAACCGCACAAGGTTGTTTGTGTTTTCTGATGGCCTTGAACATTTGTTGTGACCATAAATCTGATGCTCACAAAACTGCAATCGTTGTGGTTAGGGTAATGCAGTCTGTCGTTAAGTCCAATGTTTCCTGCAAACGAACAAAAAACATTAAATTCACTTTTCTCATATAAATACTGCATATGTAGGTAGTTAGTTAGTCAGTCACAATCTAAAGTTAGCTATTAGTATAATTCAGCCGCTTGTTGCACATATTAATTAGCACACTCTCTTGTCGGGTTGGTCTACCTGTTTACATTAGAGCATTGCAACATTGCTCAGGTTAAGCATCATCGACACTTAAATTTTAATTGTAGTTGTGTGGGTGACCAATCTACTAATTCCGAATCCTACTATGGCAAGGGGGCCTTATTATACCGCTTGCGGTTTATGAAGCCTTCAGAGCTATCTCCTCTGAAGAAAGATTGAATGAAGCATTTGAGAAGTCCGCAAAACGCGGTAAGTTTCCTCCGCGGTGGAGTTCGTCTCACACCCCATAACAAATCAAGTCAAAATCAATGCTCTCCTGTGCATCGATAGCGTAGAAAGGTACGCAAAATTTTGCGGGGGATTTCTTTAATGGATTCAACAAAATTATAATAATTAATGATGATATTTAATTTATATTGTACACGCTCTGATTTTCACGTTTTGTTCATTCATATTATAGCAAATATAATGACACACATTATGTGAAATGCATGCAGCAATTTAATATTGTTATATGAGGAATGCAAACATGTCAAAGTTACGGCCAAAATTATGCATGTATTTTTACATATGTAAATTAAGATAGAAAGCTGGAAATAGCTACGGCATTCGAAAAAAATCATGCAGTGTGAATAAGAGAAATTTGGTATTTTTGACGCTCATAATGGTCACAGTTTGCCCATTCAATTTTCATATAAATGGGTGAAAGGAGAGAAATAATGACGGCTGCTATAGGTAACAAGCTACTATTACATGCGGAATACAACGAGAATTGAATTGTTTTCGTAGCCTCCATATTCACCAAGTTTCCGTCCATTTACATAATACACTCGTGTTTTTGCTACATTATTCTCATTTTCCATAAGCAGACAAAGATTTCACATCCTACTACTTTAATAGCAAATCCCTGCACTCATATTCAAACCAGCTATATATTTTTTCACTATGAACTCCAAAAAAGACGAAAAAATAACCAAACGGTTCTCTATGGACTTCAAAAGAGATGGCAAAAATGCCAACCAATTGGAACCCGACTCAAAAAAGGAAGACAAGAAAATAAAACTATTTCAAGTGGACCCCAAAAAACCTGTAATCCTTCTCACAGACGAAGAAAAAGAACGAATTGCCAATGCCCAAAAATTGCGAGCACTCGAAAAAGCAGCATCTAAGAGACGTCAGGCTGAAGATCAAGAGCAAGTTGAACTCTTGGAATACAACAAATTCCCCACAATCCTTGGCTGGTACTTCGATGGCTCCTTCACTCACAATTTCTCTTTGAATGCTGAGTTCGCAGAATACTTTCAAGAAATCGACGATGAACTTCAAGCCCTAGAAGATTTTGAAATCAAAGAAACTTTCACAGAAAAGGTCACCCGTAACTTCTGGCCCCCAAAATACAATGGACCCACATTTCGAACTCGTGGGGTGTATTTGGATCTACCTGAAGTGAAAGCAGATCCTCCCAAACCATCGCCTCCCATGAATTTCGAGAAACAGCGAGCTATAATCAGAGTGTTCACAGGAGAACTCACAAATTCAGAAGACATCCCAGTGTTACGATTTGGAGACATGACTTACACGACTGTGCACGGACGCAAAATGGGATTAAGGGACAAATACTTTTGGGATGACGAGCTCCGGGATTTCTTTCCCAAACGTGAGAATGAGGAGTACGATTGGGATCCACATGATGAAGTTTGGGTACGAAAGGATATGATATACCACACACCTTATGACTGGCTGTTTGACTACAAGCAAGGAAAGTTTATCCTTCGTGATCGGAGCAAACCAAAAGAAGTGGCTTATGATCGAGATCTAAATATTTTTGTCAAGAAGAACACATTGAATGTGAAAGAAAATATGGGCCAACCTCGTGACCCCGATACTTTTTGTTTTGATGAAAAAGAAGGACGTTGGGTTCACAAAGATAGTTTGCTACCCAACCAACTAGAGTTGTATGAAAATGGGATGCGCGAAATCCGCAAGTTTGGGCGAGGGGTCAGTGGGCTGGGGCCCGACGACTTTTATTATGATGCGGAGACAGGGAAAATGGAGCAAAAGAAAAATTTGAGTGCAAAAGAAAAAGCTAACTATTATTTTGACGAGTATGAAGAGATTTGGAAACTTAAAGGGCAGTCCTACGGCCCTGGAAGGTCAAACTTGTATCCTACGGATTTCTTCTTTGACTCCAAGGATGGCGTTTATAAGACTAAATATCCTAGGGAGTTCAAAAAACCGAGCCCTTATGATTGGTTCGTCAAAAAATAGTGACTGTTACTCCAAATTCGTTATATGCAAAAATATCACGCAATAAAAATATTATTCAAAGGTATTTTGATGACTCTGATGGACGCTATTATTTGCGTGACAAGTTGCACAGGAATGACTATGTGTACGACAAGAATTTCTGCGTATTCAAAAAGGAGGGAGTGGTAGGACCCAGCTCCAATAACTTAGGCCCAGATGATTACTTTTATGATGAAAATTTGAAAAAATGGGAACTCATGTCAATTGCCACTGATCTAAATGAAATAGAAGAGCATCATTCTGTGATTCGTAAGCTTAAGAAAGGACCCAGAGGAAAATCTGATACTTTAGAAGATGACTGGTACAATATTTTACATTAAAAAATACAACGCTTTAAATCCTTAAAGCTCAAGCTAACTAACTAAAGCAGTGCCTCAATAAGAGCTAAAATATCGTATTCACAGGTACTACGATGGATTTGAAGGAAGATTTTTGCTAAAAGACAAAAACAATGTAAATCAATACGAATTCGATCTCGTAGACGAAGTGTACAAAAAAATAAACCAGCCATTTGGACCAGGTAGAGCCAGATTGCTTGCCAGTAGCTATTATTGGGACGACAAAGAGGGGGAATGGTTACCATCCAAAAGTAAAAAAGATGCAGAGGAATTAGCAGCCATTACTCATCATCTCAAACGTATACGTAAACGACAAAAGCATGTGAACGGTCCATACGATTGGTATGAGTGTAATATAAACGACTTCACTAACTGATTCAGAAAATATAACCACCATATTCCAATCCACCTCAGGTATTTCAATGATGAAGACGGAAATTTCTACGTGCGGGATCCTAAAAAAGCTGATGAATTTGAATACAATCAAAATACAGCAGTATACCACAAAAAAGGTGCTAATATTAATGCCCATGGTAGAAAACCTATCCACTTTTATTTTGACGAAGCCATGGGGGAATGGGTTCTCAAACCGGTGAAGAAAACTGAGAAGTCTTACATAAAATACAGCAATGGGAAAAGATATGCTCATTTAATGCGTAGAAACAAACGCCAACTAACTCCAGATGATTATGTGTTCTGTACTGATACTGGAGAGTTCCAAGAAAAGGACGAAAGTAAGCATCCTCAACCTGAAGACTATGTATTTGATACTACCTACGGAGTTTGGAAATACGCCAACGTGCCTGAAGGGACAGAAGTCTCCACGACTCTACCAGACGACTACTTCTTTGACGATGAAGAAGGAACTTTTATTCACAAGAAAGAAATAACTGAAGGAGAACTTTATTTGGATCTAAATCATAAAATTTGGCGCAAAAAATTAAGGATTCCACAAGATTACTACTGGGATACCAAAGTGAATAAGTATGTAAAGAAACCACCGAAAACCGTCGTCTTCAGTCTTAAGCCGGCTGTGATGAATAAGAAAAAAAAGAAACCTAAGGAAAAAGAAGTAGTAGAAAAATCTAAAGATCCCATAGAACCTACCCCGCCTAAAGATTATGAAAGACCATGGCTGGATACACATCCATATTTTGCAGCAGATGAAGAGAGATATGAAAAGGCTTTGATTCGAATGACACTTTCGATGAAGGAAAAGGAAGCAAAACTAGCTGCCAAGGCGAAGGCTGAAAAATTGGCGGCTGAGAATACTGAGGAATCGACAGTAGCGGTAGCGACCAAATCGAAACCCAAACAGAAAAATGTTATTACTATCTCGAGGACTAGTAGTAACACTAGTGTGACTTCTAAAACGGTCAATGTGAATGATCAAAAGATCTCTTTGAAGGATGAAAAAGATACACGGAAAGTTGTTCAGAAACCGATGTCAGGAGACGATGGAATACAAGTTTTGAAGGGACCGATTGCATCCTCTGTCCAAAAACCTGCATCTAGTATTGCAGTAAGTAAGAAACGTAGTAGCACAAGTTCAGCCAAAAAACGAAGGGGCACTGTATTCCATTTTGCCAAAAAGAACGAGGAGGCTTAATTTTGTTTCTGCTTATACATTTTAAATACAGTAATAGTTGCTATCTCGTCTTAAATACTTTACATTACATGGATTATAGAAAGCTGGTACAAATACTATTCTATATACCTTGGTATTTGGCAGAAAAAATAAATTATCGTAGCTCTTATTACTATTCGTAAACAGAAGCACAATACAAAGGATTTTTTCATTTAACGTCATAGACTCAATAATAAGTAGATTGATTAATGATGGGCAAGATTTTACCAATTTTTTCCGATTCCATTAATGTTAACTGTTTTGAACACAATAGTAATAGTTAATAAAAATTAAATTAAACCAACCCTATTTAATACAGGGGAAAATCTTTAGTATGGTTTAGCATTATTTTTTAAATACGAATGAACCAATGCACGAGCTTAATAAAAAAATGTAGCTACCGTTGTAACGTAGTTGCTGAATTAAAGAATCAATTTTTTGGATGGCAATGTAAAATTTGTTTTCAAGCCCATGCACAAATATTTTATCTCATCAGATTTCCCGATAATCGTGGAACTGAGCATTCAACTCAAACTGCAGTATTTAATCTGTCAACCGTGCTCATATGATTTCTTCCTACAACAATCAGCAACTTTTACTAAGTTCAATGCAAATATTACACTAACCTTATCCATTTCAACAATTTCGAATCTTCTTATTGAATTTCAATTATTACACGACCCACAACAAATTCTGTACACCACCAAACTCGCACAATCTCAAACTTTGTAACTTGGTAGTAATATTATTATCCTGTCATTCGTGCACATCTGTACACAAAAACAGACTTGTAATAAAGTATTCTTGCCAAGATTGAAACTGCCTGGAAACTTAACTTGTTAGGTATTTTTACCAAACGTGGATTGAGACCAACTCACTCACAACATAGCCACTCATACACTGTCTGGGATAACAACATACCATTAGTAGTTATAGGGAGTACACACCGCAGTATATACGAAAGAAAAAACGTATGAAACCATAACATAAGGAATCATATGACTATGTGGTATCACTACTACTACTGACTAGCAAACGTGAGTGGTAGATAGATACGAGAGCTCGAATTGTTGGGCTTTACCTAGCATCCGACCCAGCTAGCTAGACTATTCAGTCTGTGAGCAACTAACTGCATATGAACGAGCCAGCAGAACTATAAAATCATCTCTTCGTATTTGGGTTATGTTGTACCCGTGTGAGAACATAGGATCTATTGCGTTCTGGAAACGGCAGATGCTGACTCTACCATTTATTCCAGCCGAGAACTTGCGCCCTTCGGAAGCACTTAAACCAAACCACTCCAGACTGGTTGCGCGAAAATTGCGGGTCCAGGAGCAACTCCCACTTTTGTCTGTGGAGGGAGAAATTCATCACTGTTGGAGATAAAGAGCGGAGCTAAAAATAGTATGTTTGTTCCACAAAATGAAACAATAGACTCGGTCCAACTAGTTGCAAACAATGGGCTTGTTCGTTGTTTGTTTTAGAATTCACAATAATAATTAATCATTATATAGTTGGTTAGTCTTGCCCGGGGATAATGTTTTCTTTGTCATACAGAATTTGGGAAGCTCATACTGGGAAGCTGTTTACGGTTTAGGAAACAAATAAGAGGATGCATGCTTGCATTTTTTATGGTCATCATAATACACCATAAGGCACTTTGCTACTAACACTAACTACTAAGTCTGTAAGAGGGTCATAAAAGTGCATAATGATTTCCAGTATACTATATAGAAACATGGTGACGGTGACTAACTGGGCTGTTAGATAAAAGCACAGGATACAGGTTGCAAAGCAATTGTAGAGGTACAAGAGCTGAAAAAGCATATTTTTCTGCCTGACAGGCAAAACACGATGGAGCTATACAGAAATGCTACAGAGTTTTAACGATGCGAGTTCTAGTAGATATGCAGTCAGTCGGTGTGCACACGTATAGTACAAGCGAGAAAAGTAAAAAAAGTGAATGACTCCCCCATAATGCTGGCTTATACGAGATGCAGTAGTAGTAGTGCTATCATCGTTGTTAGTTAGTTTAACATAAAGCAACCATCTTCTTTTCCCATAGGTGTAGGCTGCCAGACTATAATATTGACAGGATGAAAAATATTAGGGATTGTTACAATGGTTATTATCCAAGACAAAGTAAGACAGGAAGAGAGCGCTAAAATCGTGCGTAGAGATAGGGGAGAAAGCTTGAAGCTGGAATAAGTTAGTTCGTTCTGTATTCTGTATTCAGGAAGGGAATGGAATCCAAATAATGGGTTAAGTAACCGGTATATAACACGCAGTACACACATAATGCAAATGAAACAGGTGTATTTACATACAGGAGCACTATAAATAGGAAGTTGAGCAAAGATAATGGATTAGTTTATGTTAGTGTTGTAGATTCGTAGTGAAACAAAAAAAAACGTCAACCAAGGTTGCTTCACCCCTAAGGTGCCAATTCATAAACTATTTTACATATATGATTTCATATTCTTAATGATGGTATGTGCTAGAAAATATTGTTTGGTTACAGGAAATTGATCATAAATAAAATTCCAGTGCATTCAATTCAAAGTGAGCATATAATGGAAAAAGGCCGGCACCAGTTTCAAGAAAGAATGCTCTACTAATTGAGAAATGCAGTTTAGTCTGTAACAGAGTTTTTTATACGGTGAAGTGGGGGCTTGATGGGTCAAAATTTATTGCTTCTTTAGGGAATGCAATAGGAGTGGTTTTCAGTTTGTAAAGGTTAAATTTACCTATTATGCAGCTAGGTTAAATTTACCTTCCATGCAGCATTTGACTCACTATTGTAGCCTAAGGGATGGGATTTGTAGCCGGCTTTACATTGGTTTTACCAAATAGGTTTTGTTTTAATACTGCTTCTTTTTCTTGACGTGAGCATTTAACTAACCATTGATACCTTGAATTAACTATAATAAATTATTGTGCGTTTTGGGAATTTTGGAAGATTGAAATTTCTACAGATTTGAACTTTTGACTAATCATAATACTAATCTAATACTAATTGATGAAATTTTCTGCCTATGCAGAATGCAGCAGGGCAGAACATGCTGACCTCTATTGAGCTGTATCCACATGCCCATTTATAGTGCACGAAATACAAATATGTAAATAAGAAATTGTGAAAAGCTGAAATTCAATGAAATGAATAAATGAAATCCACACAGACGTCGCAAAGAAAGATTGTAAAGTTTTCAAAACTACATTTAAAAAAAATTTATATGGACACCATATTTAAAAACGTTCAACCCGACCATTTGACTCTTGACTGTTAGGTGGGGGTGGGAGCATATGTGTGATTACAATGCCAATTCTGGAGTTTTGAAAAACCTGTGTCAAAAACTCTTGTTATCCAAGTAAATTTAAATTGTTCATTGCTCAAAAAATCCAATATGGCTACCAAACGTCGGATAGAAGAAATGTCGGAAGATTTGGTTTGTAAACGCGCAAAAACTTTCACTGAAGATGAAAATGCTTACTCTGCCATTAATATTTTGAGTTTTTCTGATGAAATCTTGCTGTTGATTATGATGCAATTACCCTCTCAGGATTTGATTTCTATTTCAAGGTAAAGCAAATATTGGTTGGATTTGCCATTAGTTGACTTGCGATGAAATTGCATGCGTGTTAAATTCTTTTTTCTTAACGTTGTAGAACATGTACCCGATTTGAAAAGTTAACGAATGAGCCTGTACTATGGGAAGAAATATTTGACGTGGAAGACAACAGGGATACGTTGGATTACATCTTCAATTTTCTTCAACATCCAAGATGTCGCACAAGACTTCTCAAAATCTCCTCTCATGTCCACGCTTCAAATCGTGGATGCAAAACTAGTTTTCAACCTTACATATTATGCGAACTCCCGTTATTTCCCCGCACTAACTTGCCATCCACTTTGACACATTTGTATCTAATTAGACAGAAATTTCAACGAACCACATTTGATCTAAGATGTTTGCCGAAGAGTTTGAAAGTGTTGCACCTTACCGGGTCAGAAGTTACAGATGTGACTGAAAGTCACCATTTTTTCAAGGTTAATGACTATCTAAAACTTTCATTTTCAGCTTATGAAATTGTATCTTTTAGTCGTTTTTTGTTGCTTTATTTAGGATATCCACTTAAGTTTGACTAATATTGAAGAACTGGATTTATCTGAGTGTCCGTGGGTGACTGCGCATGCGTTTATGTCTTTGTGCAAGCTTCCAGAACTTCAATGCTTACGATTGAGAGGTTGTCGGTACATTGGCAACTGCTTTGCATACATAGCTTTGGCAAGTCGTTTTGGATTCAAAAAATTAAGGGTAAGTCGAAAATAAATTAATTAGAGATAATCAATTATTGATCATCTATCCAAGAAAAGCGCTGACATGTTTGGCTTTATTGTTTCAGATTTTAGATTTGACGAATACAACATTGGGAGGAACTGAATTTTCAGTGCTTGCAAATATTGAAAATTTAGAAGAATTTTACAGTGGACAGTATGATCATTTTGTTAGCAACAATGACTACGACCGCATATCTAATGCATGTTGTTACTCGTTTAACAACAAGAAATCCCTAAAGGTTCGTCTTATATTTTCTTTTATTTTCAGGATTGTATTCTCTATGGACTAGCTTGGAATTAGATCAAATATTTTTGTGGTTTTATAGATTTTGGATGTTTCTGGGTCTCAAGTGACTGATCTTGTGCTTGATATATTGGTGACAGTGCCAAACCTTCAACGTGTTGACGCGCATTTCACTGCACTTTCGGCAGATAAGATAGCTAATTTTAAGCAATTAAAACCTAATTGTATTATAAATAATATACCAAGTGTTCCTAATCCCATACCTTTGGCACTGAATGGTAGAGAACAGCCGGTAGATTTTCCAATGCGAAATATCATAACCCTTAACATGCAACTTGGACAAAATAATGTTAATCACATACAAGCGTTGCTATTAGATTAGTTGTAAGCAAAATTAAACTAATTAGATGATGAGAGATGACCTTTATCATCTTAGGATTTAGGATGATTTGTAGCAGCCTTCTTTCTAGCTAAGAAAAACGTTTGTATAGCAGTATAAACTATGTAAATTTTGCATGATCATTTTATTTTCGCAATAAATTATCAAATCTCAGAATTGGACTACCCGAGTTATTTACGATTTTATGCATACATTTTTGCTAACGACAGTAAATTATCTAATATTTTTTTTAAATTATATAGTCAAATAATTTCAATTTACGGATGGCACTCAGCAGTGTGTGGAATGTTATCAGACATTCAAGCATTTCCGGCACTCAGCACATTAGCGTGAAAAGTAATATGGTCAGGCATGAAAGTTTGAACAAAGAAATAAGAATGATTGTATCCATCATGCAATCTCAATTGCAATTTAATCTTGTTAGGATTCTTTGAACTCGCTTCTTCTAAGCTTTTGGGCATCAAGTGAGAGTTGAAGAATTCATCGTCCAGACCCTATGAGTAAAAAAATGCAAAAATTTTCACGAAGTTTAAGACTTTAAAACAGCTATTAACATCATTATTAGTATGATTTATGTATCGGTTTTTCGGATGTCATGGTTTATTCAACCTTCAAGTGTCTACTGCACCTTTGTCAAGTAAATATTGTTTGTAATTCTGCCGAAATATATGAGAGCCAAATAAATGAAGTTTTACCTGATCCACTAGGATTTCCCGTTTTGGACCTTGGTAAGACTTGATAAGTTCAGAAGCATCATATGTGGACCATTTCTCTTTATTCTCATCCCCAAGATATCTTTTGAAAGCAACTTCTTTGCCCCATTTCGTCTGGGTCGGATGGGAAATAGGAGCAAATGCCGAAATGGATTTGAAAATGTCTGGATTCCTCAAACCAATGACAAAAGCACCGTGTCCCCCCATGCTGCGAGTATAAATTAAAAAATGTAACACATATTCGCACTAAAATGTTTCTGAGGGTCAGTTTTCTATATACAAATAATACGCCCATGGTACCTATGCCCAAATATTCCAAATTGGCCAGTGGAGAAATTTTCTTTGATTAGCTTTGGAAGCTCTTTCGAAACATACGAATACATCTTGTAATGTTTGCTCCAAGGCTCCATCAATGCATCCAAGTAACATCCTTTTCAAGTGCAAGTAAGTATCAATAAATCATCTATTTGTCATTTTAGCAACTGTGAAGTTTACTAACTAACTGAATTTTTTAAAGTATTGTACCTGCTCCTTCACCAAAATCCCAATTGTCTTTATCTCCAGGTAAATTGCAGCCACCTAGTTCATATAGATGGAAATACAGTTAACGTCACTTAAATCTCAAAAATCTAATGGAATCTTAAAATACTTCATTTAATCCAATTAAAATCCATTAAAAACTTACGAGGACTAGTATCAGGTCCCACAACTAGAAACTCCTTCTCACTAGCATACCTTTGAAATCCCGACTTTTGAATAAAATTTTGCTCAGTACATGTCAAACCTGACAAGTAGAAAAGAACATTTAATTTTTTCTTTTCAGGATTCAATGGCTCATAAACGGAAAAGTTCATGGAACAATTCAGCTCGGCACTGAAATGTTTGTAAACTTTTTGAAATCCGTTGAAGCATTTTGAACTGGAGACTAATTCTAATGCCATGTTCGATTTTCGTTACTTGTCCTCAATTTGGATGACAAACTAACTTCTAAAGGGGAAAATTAAGATTGTACGATTTTTCAGACTTGAATGCCGGCTGTACACAGTACGCTTCAAGCAAAGGGGAAATGTGAAGTGAACGTGCAACTTTCCCTCCTGAACAAATCAATGCGAAGTGAAAGTAACCTTGTCCTTGTCCAAATATAACGTCACAAATTGCTTTTACTGCCTCTCCATGCATTTTCAGTTTTCATTCCACGTACATATATATTCCATTATACTTTGTCCCATGTATCATAACAGATTGTTTATTGCACCGGAAATTGCTTAACTTACTAACTAACTAACTAAACTCGGAATATCTTGGAACTTTTGCATTATTGTGAAAGTTCATTAATAATTTCCGTATGGAGTGTGATGAAATATTGTTTTTGCTATTTTTCGAACGAAATTGTTTTTTCTACAGCTAACTAAATAGGTCAGGCAGCGGTGAATTACGGTCTTAATTGGATTTTATGAGAGCTAATTGCTTAGGCACTATAAGAGGGCCTTCTTGGAAAAATGAGGCAAGGTCGATCCTAGCTATAAACAAGTCAAAAATGCTTAAGTTGATGTTGATCGCCACTTAAAATGCAATATAGTTCACGGTCAAACGTCATAATAACGAATGAGAATGCCATATCGCATTTTTCTTTCACTCATTCTCATTCCCGTGGTGTTTTTTTTTAGTAAAATGCACACAGCATATTGAGCTACTTATTGTTGTCAACCAAAACTCATGATTATTTCATGACCTTTCTCCATACATTTCAGACTATTGTAAAACAGGTTGCATGCACATTTTTTCTATTATACACTAACAAGGTCGTTTATTCATATTCATTGCTAATTTTAAAGCTGTGAGGTTACATTCCATCGTATATACTATATCGTATCGTTTTAGATCTTGTCCAGCAAGATAAATTATACTTTCGGCTGTAAATAAATAGAGATCCTTAAGTCGCAAAATAAGAAAATAAAAACAGGTTAGGTGTAAAATCAATACAAGTCATTTAAAGCTTTTAGTTAGGAAAAAAGATCACAATCATAATATTGTATTGATGGGTATGGGTTATTTAACTGGACGCAGATAATGATGCATTCAAAATTTCACAATGATGCTTGATGTGATCTTCAATAAAAGCTGCCACGAAATGGTGAGAATGATCATATCCCTCATGCATTCTCATGTTAATTTCTACAACATGAGCTTTTTTAGGATTTTCTTCAGCTGCTTTCACCAATCGGCCTGGATACAGAAAACTCAAATATTGATCTTCTTGGCCCTACAAGAAAAACAAAAATCACAACTTAACTATAATATGACGAGCTGAGTTGCAAAAGTGCCTTCAAAATTTGCAAATTAAAATCTATAGCAACAAAAATTTCGAAAAATGTAGAAAAAAATTATGTTGTCCATTTCTGAAAAAAAGAAATGTTTTTTTC
>Ga0210040_10005209_pt1 | contig 16645 bp, 14 predicted proteins | sample CryGeyCG12114_NA_FD_185462 | JGI IMG/M metagenome (GOLD analysis project Ga0210040, IMG submission 185462) | Groundwater microbial communities from aquifer - Crystal Geyser CG19_WC_8/21/14_NA (SPAdes) (version 2) | ecosystem: Environmental > Aquatic > Deep subsurface > Groundwater | place: USA... | reverse complement strand
TGCAACCGGTTCTCCGCCTCGTCCCACACCAGGCTGCGCGGCCCGTCGATGACCTCGGCGGCGATCTCCTTGCCGCGGTAGGCCGGCAGGCAGTGCAGCACCACGGCGTCGGCGGCGGCCCGGGCCAACGCCCGCTCGTCGAGGGCGTAAGGCAGGAAGGGGGCGACCCGGGCGTCGTACTCGCCCTCCTGGCCCATCGACACCCACGTGTCGGTGACCAGGACGTCGGCCCCGTCGGCGGCGGCCGCCGGGTCGGGGGTCCACTGCACCGAGCCACCGGTGTCCGTGGCGATGTCCGCAGCGCGGGCCAGCACCGCGGGGTCGGGCTGGAAGGACTCCGGCGACCCGATCCGCACGTGCATGCCGGCCAGCGCCCCGCCCAGCAGGTAGGAGTGCGCCATGTTGTTGGCGCCGTCCCCCAGGTAGCTGAAGGTGCGGCCGGCGAGGGTGCCCTTGTGCTCGGCGACGGTCTGCAGGTCGGCCAGGATCTGGCACGGGTGGTAGGCGTCGGTCAGCGAGTTGACCACCGGCACCCGGCTGACCGCGGCCATCGCCTCGATGAGCTCCTGGCCCGAGGTGCGCCAGACGATGGCGGCGACCTGGCGGTCGAGCACCCGGGTGGTGTCCTCGACCGACTCACCCCGGCCCAGCTGGCTGGTGGCGGCGTCGATCACCAGCGGCTGCCCGCCGAGCTCGGTCACGCCCACGGAGAAGGAGATCCGGGTGCGGGTGGAGGGCTTGTCGAACAGCAGCGCGACGGTGCGCGCGGTGCCGTTCGGGCTGCGCAGCGGGGTCGGTGCCGCCGCGGTGTGCCGGCCGGCCTTGAGCTCCGCGGCCAGCGCGAGCACCTCCGCCTGCTCGGCCGGGGTGAGGTCGTCGTCGGCGAGGAAGTGGCGGATCACGGCAGGACCTCGTCGAGTGCGGCCGGCAGCGCGGCGATGAAGGCGTCGATCTGCGCGTCGGTGACCACCAGCGGCGGAGCGAGCCGGAGGACGTCGGCGGCGACCCCGTTGGTGAGGAAGCCGGCGGAGCGCAGCCGGGTCTCCAGCTCGGCGGCGACCGGGGCGGTGAGCACGACACCGAGCAGTGCACCCCGGCCCCGGACCGCGCTGATCCCCGGGTGCCCGAGCGCCTCGATGCCGGTGCTGAACCGGTGCTCGATCTCCTTGGCCCGCTCCAGCAGCCCCTCGTCGCGGATGGTGTCCAGCACCGCCAGCGCAGCGGCCGCGGCGATCGGGTTGCCGCCGAACGTGGACCCGTGCGAGCCCGCCGTCATCAGGTCCGCGGCGTCACCGAAGGCCAGCGTCGCGCCCAGCGGCAGGCCACCGCCCAGCGCCTTGGCCAGCGTGATCACGTCCGGCGCCAACCCCTCGGCCTGCGAGGCGAACCAGTGCCCGGTGCGGCCCATGCCGGTCTGCACCTCGTCCAGGGCGAACAGCGCACCGGCGTCCCGGGCCGCGGTGGCGGCGCCGCTCAGGTAGCCCGGCGGGGCGGGCAGCACGCCGCCCTCCCCCAGCATCGGCTCCAGCAGCAGCATCGCCGTCGCGTCGGTCAGCTCGAGGGCGTCGACGTCGCCGTAGGGCACGTGCCGGACGCCGCCGGGGAGCGGCGCGAACGCCGCCGCCTTGCCCGGCTGGCCGGTGAGCGCCAGGGCGCCCATGGTGCGGCCGTGGAAGGAGCCGAGCGCGGTGACCACCTCGGGCCGGCCGGTGAGCCGGCTGATCTTGAACGCGGCCTCGTTGGCCTCGGTGCCGGAGTTCGCCAGGAACACCCGCCCGGGCCGGCCGGCCAGCTCGATCAGCCGCTCGGCCAGCAGCACCCCGGGCTCGTGCATCGCCAGGTTGGAGACGTGCCCCAGGGTGCCGGCCTGCCGGGTGATCGCCTCGACCACCTTCGGGTGCGCGTGACCCAGGATCGTGGTGGCGATCCCGCCGAGCAGGTCGGTGTACTCCCGGCCGTCGACGTCCCACACGGTCGTGCCCGCCCCGCGGGCCAGCGCGACCGGCGGGGTCTTGTAGTTGCCCATCATGACCGCCGACCAGCGGGCCGACAGCTCCTCGGTGTGCGTCACGGTGCTGCCACTCCCTCCGGTGTCGATCCGGCCGGGACGACCATCGTCCCGGTGCCCTCGGTGGTGAACATCTCCAGCAGCAGGGCGTGCGGCAGCCGGCCGTCGACGACGGTGGCCCGCTTCACCCCGCCCTCGACCGCCCGCAGGCAGGCGGCCATCTTCGGGATCATCCCGGCGTCCAGGGTGGGCAGGATCGCCGCCAGCTCGGTGGCGTCGATCTGCTCCACCAGCGAGTCGCGGTCCGGCCAGTTCGCGTAGAGCCCCTCGACGTCGGTGAGCACGACGAGCTTCACCGCGCCCAGCGCGACGGCCAGCGCCGCGGCCGCGGTGTCGGCGTTCACGTTGTGCACCTGCCCGGACGCGTCCGGGGCCACGGTGGCCACGACCGGGATGTGACCGGCCTCGATCAGCGCGGTGACCGGGGTGGGGTCGACCGCCACGACGTCACCGACCAGGCCGACGTCCACCGGCTGGCCGCCGACCACGGCGTGCGTGCGGGCGGCGGTGAACAGACCGCCGTCCTCACCGGACAGGCCGACGGCCAGCGGGCCGTGCTCGTTGATCTGCCCGACCACGTCCGGCCCGACCTGACCGGTGAGCACCATCCGGACGACGTCGATCGTCTCCTCGGTGGTCACCCGCAGCCCGCCGCGGAACTCGCTGGCGATGCCCAGCCGGTTGAGCATGGCGCTGATCTGCGGGCCGCCGCCGTGCACCACGACCGGGAAGATCCCGCAGGTGCGCAGGAAGACCATGTCCTCGGCGAAGGCGGCCCGGCACTCCTCGTCGACCATGGCGTGCCCGCCGTACTTCACCACCACGACGTTGCCGTGGAACTCGCGCAGCCAGGGCAGCGCGCCGGTGAGGACGGCGACCTTGCGCGCGTCGCCCTCGGGGTCGTTGGTGCGCATCACCCGGTGCGTGCCGATGATCGGCTTGGGCGGCGTCTCGTCGACGGCGACGTCGGGCGGGGTGGGGTCCTGGGCGGTCATGTCGAGTAGGCCGAGTTCTCGTGCACGTAGGCGAGGGACAGGTCGTTGGTCCAGATGGTGGCCTGCTCGGCACCGGCGTTGAGTTCCACGTCGATGGTGATGCCCCGGCCGCTGAGGTCGACGCCCGCGCGGTCGTCGCCGATCGCCCCACCGCGGCAGACGGTGACACCGTTGATGGTGACGTCGACCTGGTCGGGTGAGAAGGCGGCGTCGGTGGTGCCGATGGCGGCGAGCACCCGGCCCCAGTTGGGGTCGTTGCCGAACAGCGCCGTCTTGAGCAGGTTGTTGCGGGCGCAGGCCCGACCGGCGGTCAGCGCGTCGGCGACGGTGGCCGCACCCCGGACGGTGATCGCGATGTCCTTGGTGGAGCCCTCCGCGTCGGCGAGCAGCTGCATCGCCAGGTCGGTGGCCGCGGCGGTGAGCGCCGCGGTGAACTCCTCGGCGGTCGGGGTGACCCCGCCGGCGCCGTTGGCCACGGCGATGACGGTGTCGTTGGTGGACAGGCAGCCGTCGGAGTCGACCCGCTCGAAGCTGGCCGCGGTCGCGGCGCGCAGCGCCTGGTCCAGCAGCCCGGCATCGACGACGGCGTCGGTGGTGAGGACGACGAGCATGGTGGCCAGCGAGGGGGCGAGCATGCCCGCGCCCTTCGCCATCCCGCCGATGGTCCAGCCGTCGCCGCGCTGCACGGTGGTCTTGGGCACGGTGTCGGTGGTCATGATCGCCCGGGCGGCGTCCGCTCCCCCGTCGGCGGACAGCGCCCCGGCCGCGGCGGTGACGCCGGCCAGCAGCTTCTCCATCGGCAGCCGCACACCGATCAGCCCGGTGGAGGCGACCGCGACGTCGATGGCACCGAGACCGAGCACGCCGGCCACGTGCTCGGCGGTGGCGTGGGTGTCGCCGAACCCCTCGGGCCCGGTGCAGGCGTTGGCCCCGCCGGAGTTGAGCACCACGGCCCGCAGCCGGTTGCCCTCGAGCACCTGGCGGCTCCAGAGCACCGGCGCGGCCGGGAAGCGGTTGGTGGTGAACACGGCGGCCGCGACGTCCTCCGGGCCGTCGTTGACGACCAGGGCGACGTCGGGGTTCCCGGAGCTCTTCAACCCGGCGGCGACGCCGGCGGCCCGGAAGCCGGCGGGGGCGGTGACGCTCACGGTGCGACTCCGATCAGCGGGAGACCGGTGGTCTCGGGGAGGCCGAGGGCGAGGTTGGCGCACTGCAGCGCGGCGCCGGCGGTGCCCTTGGTGAGGTTGTCCACGGCGGCCACCACGACCAGCCGCTCGGCGTCGGGGTCGACGGCGACCTGCAGCTGCACGGTGTTCGCGCCCAGCACCGCCGACGTGGTCGGCCACTGCCCCTCGGGCAGCAGGTGCACGAACGGCTCCTCGGCGCAGGCCCGCTCGTAGGCGGCCCGGGCGGCGGCGGCGTCCGTGCCGGGGGTCAGCGGTGCCGAGCAGGTGGCCAGGATGCCCCGGCTCATCGGCACCAGCGTCGGCGTGAAGCTCACCCGGACACTCCTACCGGCTGCCTGTGACAGGTTCTGCACCATCTCCGGGGTGTGCCGGTGCACCCCGCCGACGCCGTAGGCGCTGACCGAGCCCATCACCTCGCTGCCCAGCAGGTGGGTCCGAGCCGACTTGCCGGCGCCGCTGGTTCCGCTGGCGGCGACCACCACGACGTCCGGGGTGACCAGGCCGGCGGCCAGCGCCGGTGCCATGGCCAGGGTGACCGAGGTCGGGTAGCAGCCGGGGACGGCGATCCGCCGCGCACCGGCCAGCTGCTCGCGCTGGCCGGGGAGCTCGGGCAGGCCGTAGGGCCAGTGACCCGCGTGCTCACCGCCGTACCAGCGCGCCCAGGCGGCCGGGTCGTTCAGCCGGTGGTCGGCCCCGCAGTCGATGACCAGCACGTCGTCGGGCAGCTGGGCGGCGATCGCGGCGGACTCGCCGTGCGGGAGAGCCAGCACGACGACGTCGTAACCGGCCAGCTCGGCGGCCGAGCTGCCGCCGACCACCAGGTCTGCGTAGGGGGTGAGGTGCGGTTGCAGCTCGCCCAGGCGTCGGCCGGCACTCGAGTTGGCGTGCACCCCGGTCAGCTGCAGCTGCGGGTGACCGGCCAGCAGCCGGCACACCTCACCGCCCGCGTACCCGGTGGCGCCGGTGACCCCGACCGTCCACGTCTGTGCGCTTGTCACTGCATCATCATGCATCAGCGTGGATGGGCACTCAACAGCGGGTCGTCGGACCGCGCTGCACCCGGCGCCCGGTCGGCCGACCCGACCGGGGCAGACTGCGGGGGCCCCGCGTCCCCTGGAGCCCGCCCCGTGAGCCCGTTCGACCGGATCGTCCTCATCTTCAACCCGCAGAGCACCGGCGACGCCGCGACGTCGGCCGAGGAGCTGCGCGGTGAGCTGGCCCGGCGGCTGCCGGACGTTCCCGTGCAGCTCCGCCCCACCCAGCACGCCGGGCACGCCCGCGAGATCGCCGGGCAGGTGGCCGCGACCGGCCGGCCGCTGCTGGTCTCGGTGAGCGGCGACGGCGGCTACAACGAGGTCGTCGACGGCGTCCTGCAGGCCGGCAACGACGGGGCCGTCTGCGCGGTGCGGGCCGCCGGGAACGCCAACGACCACCGCCGGACGACGCGCGAGCACCACCTGGCCGACGCCATCGTGGCCGGCGACGTCACGCGGATCGACCTGCTCCGGCTCACCCTGGGCAGCGGTCCCACGGCGCGCACCCGGTACGCCCACTCGTACATCGGCGTGGGGTTGACGCCGGTCATCGCGGTCGACCTGGAGAAGGGCGGCAAGGGCTCGTGGCGGGAGATCGCCTCGGTGCTGCGCGGCTTCGCGCACTACCGGCCCTTCCCCGTCCGGCTGGAGGACGGGCGGCGCCGCACCATCGACAGCCTGCTGTTCGCCAACATCGGCGAGATGGCCAAGTACGCCACCCTCAGCGAGGGCGGACGCCCCGACGACGGCGTCTTCGAGGTGGTCACCCAGCAGCGGACCGGCAAGCTGGCGGTGCTGGCGACCGCCGTGCGTGCGGCGACGAGGGGGCTGGGCCCGCAGCCCAGCGCCACCCACTACGCCTTCACCGCCCTCGCCCCGATGCCCCTGCAACTGGACGGCGAGCTGGTCGAGCTGGACGCCGGCACCCTCGTGTCGGTGGACATCGCCGCCGGGGCACTGGCCACGGTGGTGTGATCGGGCGGGCCGCCACCGATGAGTTCTGCGGCCACCCCCGGTCTCCACCGGCATGACCACCTCGATGGCTCCGGCCACCACCCTCACCCAGCTGGCCGTGGCGATGTTCTCCGTGCGCGACCAGGACGCCGCCCTGGCCTTCTACACCGACGTCCTCGGTTTCCGGCTGCGCGCCGACCTCCCCTTCGGCGAGCACGGCGAGCACCGCTGGCTGGAGGTCGCGCTGCCCGGCTCGACGGCGCGGCTGGCGCTCAACCCGGCGATGGGCGGCACGACCGGCGGCGGTTCCCTCGGCGTCGAGTCGACCGACGTCCTCGCCGAGCACGCCCGGCTGGCGGCCCGCGGCGATGTCGAGCTGGGCCCGGCGCCCGCACCGATGCCCGGTGCGCCGCTGATGTTCAGCGTCAGCGACCCGGACGGCAACACGGTCTGGGTGGTCGCCGCCCCGCCGTCAGCCGGCACGCACAGCTGATCGCCAGCTGCCGGCAGCAGTTCTGTCAGACCCCTCGGGCAACGTGCTCCCCGGGCCGGCGAACGACGCCGGCCCGGGGGGAAGGGACACCGACATGAGCACCGCCGCTGCGCAGCTGTCCGGCGACATCGAGCTGGTCGTCGAGGACGGCGTCCGCGTGCTCCGGCTGCGCGGGGAGGTGGACTCCCTCACGGTCGACGCCTGGCAGGCCTTCCCCGACGGCCCGCCCGTGGAGGCCGTCGACGCGTCGGCAGCGACCTTCATGGACGCCCGGGGGCTGCGGATGATGGTGCGCGCCACCGAGCCGGCCCGTCGGTCCGGCCACGTACCGGAGCTGCGCGCACCCTCGCGCACCGTCCGGCGGATCCTGGAGCTCGCCGGTGCCACCCCGCTGTTCGCGACCGTCGGCTGAGCCCTGCCGGCACAGTTCGCCCGGCAGGTACCGGCCCGGTCAGCCGATCGGGTCGGTGTCGCCGTAGGGGCGCAGCCGCAGCTGCCGGGCGGTGCCCTCCGGCGTGGTCGCGCGCAGGGTGTCCAGGTCGTCGGCGCCGGCGCGCAGGAACCGGCCCGACCACTGGTCGAGCTCCCCGGCGGCGATCGCCACGGCCAGCGCGACGACGTCGGCCGGTCGGGTCCAGTCGGTCCGCCCGGCGTGCATGGGCATCCCGCGGGTCATCTCGGTGTCGATCACCCCGGGCGCCAGGTCGAAGGCCCGCACGCCGTGCTCCGCCCCGGCCAGGTCGATCCCCTCGGTGATCCGCATCTGCGCGGTCTTCCCGGCCGAGTAGGCGCTGTAGACGTCGCTCCCCCGGGTGCCCAGCCCGCTGCCCAGCCCGATCACCCGGCCGCCACCGGCGGCGATCATGCCGGGGACGACGGCGCGGGAGAGCAGGAACGGGCCGCGCACCTGGCTCTCCACCACCCGCCACCACTGCTCGGGGTCGGCCGTCCACAACGGCACCTCGGCGGCGTCGATCAGACCGGCGTTGTTGACCAGCAGCGTCACCGGCCCCAGCTCGGCGGTCACCCGGGCCACCGCCGCCTGCACGGCGCCCGGGTCGGTGACGTCGGCGGCGACCGCCAGCGTGCGGGCCCCGGTGGACCCGGCCACCTCGGCCATGGCCGCGGTCAGCCGGTCGGCCGACCGGGCCAGCCCGGCGACCGTGGCACCGCGCTCGGCCAACCCCTGCACCAGGTGCCGACCGATGCCGGCCGACGCCCCGGTGACCAGCGCGACGGTGCCCTGCAGTGCGGCCCCGTCCAGAGGCTCGTCGCGAGCCTGCGAGCGATGAGGGGGACGGGGTCTTTCAGGCACGGACGACCGCCCCGGTGCGCTGCGCGGCCAGGGCGAGGGCGGCGTCCCGGGCGGCGTTGGCCTCCTCCCCGGTCAGCGTGCGGTCGGCCGCGCGCAGGGTGAGTGCGAAGGCCAGCGACTTCGACCCGGCCGGCACGGGCGCACCGGTGTAGACGTCGAACAGCCGGACGTGCTCCACCAGCTCGCCGGCGCCCTCGCGGACGGCGGCGGCCACCTCGGCGGCCGGGACCTCCTCGGTCACGACCAGCGCCAGGTCGACCAGCACCGGCGGGAAGGTGGAGATCGGCGGCGCGACGGGCACGCCGGCGGCGGGGAGTGCATCGACGTCGAGCTCCATGGCGCAGGTGCGGGCCGGCAGGTCGAGTGCCGCGCACACCCGCGGGTGCAGCTCACCGGCGTACCCGACGACGGTGCCCCCGACCAGCAGCTCGGCGCAGCGACCCGGGTGCCACGGCGCGCGCTCCCCGGCCCGCACGGTCAGCTGGACCCCGGCGGCCGCGGCGACCACCCGGGCGGCCTGCACCGCATCGGCCCAGCCCGCCGGCCGGCCGCTGCCCCACCAGCCGCGCGGCTCCCGGGCACCGGTGAGCACCGCGGCCACGTGCCACGGCTGCGGCGGCACCGCGCCGAGCAGCGCGGCGAGGGTCGCGTCGTCCGGGCGACCGGCCACCCCGGGCAGCGGCGCCGGTGTGCGGTTCCCGCCGGGGAACACCGCGCCGTGCTCGAACAGCGCGACGTCCCGCTGCCCGCGGGCGAGGTTGCGGACCAGCGCGCCGAGCAGCCCGGGCAGCAGGGTGGTGCGCAGCGCCGGGGCCTCCTCCGACAGCGGGTTGCGCACGGTGATCAGCTGCCGCCGGGCGTCGTCGGCGGCCAGGCCCAGGTCGTCCAGCACGGCCGTGCCGAGGAACGGGAAGTTGGGCGCCTCCACGTAGCCCGCGTCGGCCAGCGCGCGGCCGACGCTGCGCCGCCGCCGCTGGCCGTCGGTGAGCCCGCGGCCGGGCGGGGCGGTGGGCAGGATCGAGGGGATGTCGTCCAGCCCGACGAACCGGACCACCTCTTCCACCAGGTCGGCCGGGTCGCGCAGGTCGGCCCGCCAGGACGGCGGGGTGACCTGCAGGTCGCCGTCCTCGCCCACGACGGTCGCGCCGATCGCCCGCAGCACTCCGACCACCTGGGCCGGCGGGTGGTCGATGCCGGCGACCCGACCCGGCAGCGCGGCGTCCAGCGCGATGACCGGTCGCGGACCGCGGACGTCGAGGTCCACCGGCGCGCCGACCACCCGGGCGCCGCCGTGCTCGGCGAGCAGGGCGGCGGCCCGGGCGAGCGCGACCAGGGGGACGTCGGGGTCGGTGCCCCGCTCGAAGCGCTTGGCCGCCTCGCTGGGCAGCTTGTGCCGGCGGACGCCGCGGCCGATGCCGGCCTGCTCCCAGTGCGCGGCCTCCAGCAGCACCGCCGAGGTGGCGTCCCCGATCTCGGTCGACGCGCCACCCATCACGCCGGCCAGCCCGATCGGGCCGGACCCGTCGGTGATCAGCAGGTCGTCCTCGGTCAGCGCGCGGTCGGCGCCGTCCAGGGTGGTCAGCCGCTCCCCCGCCGCTGCCCGGCGGACCACGATCGGACCCCTGACGGCGTCCCGGTCGAAGGCGTGCATCGGCTGGCCGAGCTCGAGCATCACGTAGTTGGTGACGTCGACGGCCAGGCTGATGCTGCGCACCCCGCACTGGGTGAGCCGGCGGCGCAGCTCCCACGGGCTGGGCGCGGCCGGGTCCAGGCCCTCCAGCGCGACCATGGCGAACCGGTCGCAGCGGTCGGGGTCGGCCACGGTGACCTGCCACGCCGGCTCGCCCGACCACGCCGGCACGGGCAGCTCGGCGGGGTCGCGCCAGTCGACGCCCAGCACGCCGGCCAGGTCGCGGGCGATGCCGCGCAGGCTCATGGCGTAGCCGCGGTCGGGGGTGACCTCCAGGTCGAAGACCACGTCGTCCAGGCCGAGGACGCCGGCGGCCGGCGTCCCGGGGGTGAACCCGCCCTGCCCGAGCACCAGGATGCCGGCGTGGTCCTCGCCGATGCCCAGCTCGCGGACCGAGCAGATCATCCCGTCGGAGACGTGGTCGTAGGTCGTCCGGGCGGCGATGGCGAAGTCGCCGGGCAGCACGGCGCCGGGCAGCGCGGCCACCACCAGATCACCGACGGCGAAGTTGCGGGCGCCGCAGACGATGCCGCGGGGGGCGTCCTCACCCACGTCGACCTGGCAGAACCGGATCGGCTTCTTGAAGCCGGTGAGCTCCTCGATCTCCAGCACCCGGCCGACCACCAGCGGTCCGGTGGTGACCGGCGGGCGGACGACGTCCTCCACCTCGAAGCCCAGCCGCACGAAGGCGGCGTCCAGCTCGTCGGGAGTGAGACCGGCCGGCAGGTCGACGAGCTCGGACAGCCAGCTGACGGGGATCTTCACCGGATCACCCCGCTGCTCCGCAGCCCGATCGTTGCGCTCCCCGCTCGCTGGCGCTCACTGCGGTGCTCGCTCACTGCTCAACTCCGAAGACACTGGTGAACCGGACGTCGCCCTCGGCGATGTCGTGCATGTCGGAGACGGCGGAGCGGAACTGCAGCGCCCGCTCGATCCCCATCCCGAAGGCGAACCCGCTGAACTCCTCGGGATCGATGCCGCAGGCGCGCAGCACCCGGGGGTTGACCATCCCGCAGCCACCCCACTCCACCCACTGCGGCCCGTCGCGGTGCTCGGGGAACCACACGTCGAACTCCGCCGAGGGCTCGGTGAAGGGGAAGAAGTGCGGCCGCCACCGGGTGAGCGCGTCCGGGCCGAACAGCTGGCGGGCCAGGTGGTCCAGCGTGCCGCGCAGGTGCGCCATGGTGAGCCCGCGGTCCACGGCCAGGCCCTCGACCTGGTGGAAGACCGGCAGGTGCGTGGCGTCCAGCTCGTCGGTGCGGTAGACCCGGCCCGGCGCGACCACGTAGATCGGCGGGGTGCGCGCCAGCATGGTGCGCGCCTGCACCGGGCTGGTGTGCGTGCGCAGCACCAGGCCGGAGTCCTCCGGGGCGATGAAGAAGGTGTCCATCATCGAGCGCGACGGGTGGTCGGCGCCGATGTTGAGCGCGTCGAAGTTGAGCCACTCGGCCTCGAGCTCGGGGCCCTCGGCGACCTCGTAGCCCATCCCGACGAAGATGTCGGCGATCCGGTCGGTCAGCGTGGTCAGCGGGTGCCGGGCGCCGCGGGGGGCGCGGTCCCAGGGCAGCGTGACGTCGACGCGCTCCTCGGCCAGCACGCGCTCGTCCCGCTCCAGCTCCAGCGTGGCCAGCCGGGCCGCGTAGGCCTCGGTGACGGTCACCCGCGCGGCGTTCACCCGCTTGCCGGCATCCGATCGCGCCGCCGGGGGCAGCGCGCCGAGCTCGCGGCGGGCCAGCAGCACCGGCGCGCGGTCACCCAGGTGCGCGGGCCGGACGGCGGCCAGCGCCGCCAGGTCCGCCGCGGCGGCGAAGGCACCGGTGGCCGCGTGCACCGCGGCGTCGAGGGCCTCCGCGGACAGCGCGGCGACCTGCTTGGGGTCGTAGGGATCGTTGGCGCCAGACACGGGAGGCCATTCTGCCCGCCGGGACGACGTCCGCGCGCCCGGGTTGCCCGGCGAGGAGCTCGACCCGGGCCGGCGTCCTCACCCCGATGGGTGCACCGCCGCCGGGACGAGGAGAGTTCCGCCTCCCGCGTGCCGATGGCCCAGCCGTGACCAGAACTGCCGCACCGGCCGCCACCATCGACGAGGTGCTCGCCACCGGCGCCGTGCACAGCGCCTACCAGCCCATCGTGGACCTGGACAGCGGTCGGGTCGTCGCCTACGAGGCACTCGCCCGAGGGCCGGAGGGGCCGCTGCACACCCCCGATGCGCTGTTCGCCGCCGCCCGGGCCGCCGGTCGCCTCGGTGAGCTGGACGCGCTGTGCCGCTCCACCGCGCTGCGCGGCGCGGTGGCCGCCCGGCTCGGGCCGCCGCTGACCGTGTTCGTCAACGTCGAGCCCGAGGTGCTGGAGTCCGCGCCGCTGGAGGAGCTGCTGGCCATCGCGACCACCGCGCCGGCCGGGTTGCGCGTCGTCGTGGAGATCACCGAGCGCGCCCTGGCCGCCCGGCCGGCGGACCTGATGCGCGCCGTGGAGCGGGTCCGCGAGGTCGGCTGGGGCATCGCCCTGGACGACGTCGGCGCGGAGTCGATGTCGCTGGCCTTCATGCCGCTGCTGCGCCCGGACGTCGTCAAGCTGGACCTGCGGCTGGTCCAGCAGCGGCCGGGGCCGGCGGTCGCGGAGATCATGAACGCGGTCAACAGCTACGCCGAGCGGACCGGCGCCCTGGTGCTCGCCGAGGGCATCGAGGACGACGCACACCTGGCCATGGCGCACGCCCTCGGCGCGAGCCTGGGGCAGGGCTGGTACTTCGGTCGGCCGGCGGCGACCGCCGACCCGGACCGCCGGGTCGGCGCGCTCGAGCTGCCGACCTCCGGCGCTTGCGGCGGGGACGCCGACACCTCGCCGTTCCAGTGCCTGCCGGCCGGCACGCAGCTGCGCACCGCCCCCAAGGCCCTGCTGATCGAGCTGAGCAAGCACCTGGAGCGCCAGGCCATGCGGCTGGGCGAGACCTGCGTCGTGGCCGCCACCTTCCAGGAGGCCCGGCACTTCACCCCCTCGACCGCGCTGCGCTACCGCGACCTGGTCGCCCGGACCGGCTTCGTGTGCGCGCTGGGCGAGGACCTGCCGGTCGAGCCGCTGCCCGGTGTGCGCGGCGCGCACCTGGCGCCGGCCGACCCGGTCCGCGGCGAGTGGGACGTCGTCGTGCTCAGCCCGCACTTCAGCGCGGCCCTGCTGGCCCGCGACCTCGGGGACGGCGGACCGGACCTGGCGCGCCGGTACGAGTACGCGCTCACCTACGACCGGCGCACCGTGGAGCGTGCCGGGGTCTCGCTGGTCGCGCGGGTGGCCGCCGAGCCCACCCCGGCACCGGCCCGGGTCCCGGCCGAACTGCCGATCGCCGCACCGCCGGCCGGTCTCGGCGGCGGTGCCGCCGACGAGGACCTGCTGCAGCGGGCGCTCGCCGCGACCAGCAGCGGCGTCGCGATCGCCGACATGACCGCCCCCGACCAGCCGCTGGTCTACGTCAACGCCGCCTTCGCCGAGCTGGCCGGGGTCCCCGCCGGTGAGGCGCTGGGCCGCAACTGCCGTTTTCTGCAGGGCCAGGACACCGATCCGGGCACGGTCGCCCGGATGCGCCAGGCCATCGCCGACGGTGCGGAGTTCCGGGCCACGCTGCTCAACCACCGCGGACCGGACCACCGGCCGTGGTGGAACGAGATCCACCTGGCCCCGGTGCGTGACGCTGCGGGCACCGTCGTGCAGTACATCGGCGTGCAGACCGACGTCACCGCCCGGGTCACCGCCGAGCGCGAGCTGCTGCAGGAGCGGGACCGCAGCCGGCGGCACCTCGCCCAGATCGAGGAACTCGCCTACACCGACCCGCTCACCGCGCTGCCCAACCGCCGCCGCTTCGAGGAGAAGATGGAGTCCGCGCTGTGGCAGGCCCGGCTGGACGGCGGCGCGGTCGCCCTGCTGTTCCTGGACCTGGACGGGTTCAAGAGCGTCAACGACGCCCTCGGCCACGCGGCCGGGGACGAGCTGCTGCAGGTGGTCGCCGACCGGCTGCGGGCCCGGCTGCGCCGCGGTGACCTGCTGGCCCGGCTCGGCGGCGACGAGTTCCTGGTCGGCCTGCTCGGGCTGGACCCGGCGACGGCGGAGGAGGAGGCGGCCGCGGTGGCCGGGCAGCTGCAGGCGGCGGTGACCGAGCCGGTGCTGCTCGGGACGACGACCGTGCAGGTGCAGGCCAGCATCGGGGTGAGCGTGCACCCCGCGGACGGCGCCGAGTTCGGCCCGCTGCTGCACGAGGCGGACGCCCGGATGTATGCCGCCAAGCACCCGGCCGGACGCTGACCCGCTAGCGACCGGTCTGGTCCAGCAGCTCGACCGGGAAGGGCGGCCGGTCCAGCCCGCGCACCCGGGTGTTGCCCCACACGTCGTGCTCGGTGGTCTCCGCCCGGCTCTCCCCGTGCGGCGTGGCGAGGACGACCTCGGCGCGCAGCGGCAGCACGGTGGCCACCCGGCCGCTCCACACCGTGCGCCCGGCCAGCGGATCGAAGCGGGCGACCAGGTGCGCGTCGGCGTCCAGGCTCGTGCCGTCGGCGAGCAGCACGGTGACCGGGCCGGCGTGGCCCTCGGGCTCGTGCTCGCTCACGCGGTGCCGCCGTAGGGCAGCACGGTGGACAGCCCGCCCCAGGCCAGCGCGGTCAGCTGGTCGACCAGCTCGGCCGCCGGGACGGTGCGGGCGCCGGACCACCACTGCGCGGCCAGCTGCACCATGCCGACGACGCCGTGCGCCCAGGTGCTGGCGCCGTCGGGGGGCCACCCGGCCGCGGCGAGCCGGTCGCGCATCAGCCCGGCCAGCGCCTCGGCGACGGCCAGCCCGGTGCCGGCGACGGCGTCCGGGCGCCCGGACCGGCCGGCGTGGGCGTAGGCGAAGCGGTAGAGCGCCGGCTCGTCCTCCACGAACCGCACGAAGGCGGCGACGACGGCGCGCAGCCGCTCCCGGTCGTCGGCCCGCGGGGTGGCCAGCTCGCCGAGCAGCCGGGGCAGCAGCACCGCCGTCGCCACCTGCTCCAGGAGGGCGTCGACCAGTTCGTCCTTGTCGCCGAAGTAGCGGTAGAGCACGGTCTTGGACACCCCGGCGGCACGGGCGACGTCCTCGACGGCGAAGTCCGGGCCGACCAGCCGCACGGCCTCGACGCCGGCGATGACCAGCTCCTCGAGCCGGGCCCGGCGGTGCTCGGTCCAGCGGGAGCTGCGGCCGTCGCGCGGACCCGGTGGACGCGGTGGGCGCGGGGGCGAACCCAGGACGTCCGGCACGAACCGACGATAGCCGACCTGTTGCATGTGTCGAACGGTAACAGCTACCGTTCGACACAGGTACTGACCGCCGCACCGACCTGCACCTAGGGAGCTCCCGATGGCCGCCACGCTCACCGCCGAGACCGCCGCCCACCCCCGGAAGGCGCCGGTGGACCGGCAGGAGATGTCCACCCGGCTGCTGCGCTCGGCGGCGAAGCGGTCCTACGACCCGGTGGTCGCCATCGACTGGGCGGCCGACGTCCCGGCAGACCTCTACGGCCTCTCCCCGGAGTGGTCCTCGCTCTACGGCACCCCGCTGTGGGACGAGATGAGCGAGCAGCAGCGGGTCACGCTGACCGTGCACGAGTACTGCTCGATCTCCGGCGTCGGCATCTGGTTCGAGGTGCTGCTCATGCAGCTGGTGCTGCGCGACGTCTACGGCGACGACCCGGCGCAGCCGCACTTCCAGTGGGCGCTGACCGAGATCGCCGACGAGTGCCGGCACTCGGTGATGTTCGCCCGGACGGCGGAGAAGTTCGGCGCGCCGTCCTACCAGCCCAACGGCAAGGTCCTGGCGCTGGGCAGGGCGTTCGCGGCCAAGGGCGCCGGGCCGGCGGCGTACGCGGCGATCCTGGTGGCCGAGGAGATCCTGGACATCTTCCAGCGCGACCTGATGAAGGACGAGCGGGTCCAGCCGCTGACCCGGGCGACCAGCCAGATCCACGTGGTCGAGGAGGCGCGGCACATGCGCTTCGCCCGCGAGGAGATCACCCGCCGGACGCCAGAGCTGTCCCGCTGGGCGCTCCGCCGGCAGCGCACGGTCATCGCCGTGGTCGCCTCGATCATCGCCGAGAACCTGGTGCAGCCCTCGGTGTACGCCGCCGCCGGCCTGGACGTCGACCGGGCGGTGGCCGCGGCCAAGGGCAACGAGCACTACGCCGCCAAGCTCCGCGAGTCCTCCGCCGGGCTGGTCGGCTACCTGCGCGGGGTGGGCCTCATCGGCGGCCCGTCCGAGCGCCTCTGGAAGCGCGCGAACCTGCTCTAGTGGCCCGACGATCAGCCTTGCGCGAGCTGGGTGGCGTAGAGGCAGATCGAGGCCGCGACCGAGAGGTTGAGGCTCTCCGCCCGACCGCGCATCGTGATCCGGACCCGGGCGTCGGCCAGGGCCCCGAGCGCCGGGTCCAGGCCGCGGGCCTCGTTGCCGAACAGCCAGAGCACGGGGGCGACGAGCAGTCCGTCGTCCTCGGCCTGGTCCAGGGCCACCTCTCCCCCGCGGTCGGCGGCCAGCACGGTCACCCCGGCGGCCTGCACCTGGGGCACGAGGTCGGTCAGCGACGCACCCCGGACGACGTCGACGTGGAAGAGGCTGCCGGCGCTGCTGCGCACGACCTTGCCGTTGTAGGGGTCGGCCGACCCGGTGCCGAACACCACGGCGCCGGCACCGCAGGCGTCCGCGGTGCGCAGCACGGTGCCGGCGTTGCCGGGGTCGTTCAGCTCGTCGAACGCCACGGCGAGCCGCGGCGGGGCGGCGAGCAGGGTCTCGGTCGGGACGTCGCGCAGCGCGCAGACGGCGACCAGCCCCTGCGGCGTGACCGTCTCCGACAGCGCGGCCGCCGCGCGTTCGGTGACCAGGTGCACCGGCACCCGGGTGGACGCCAGCAGCTC
>Ga0210040_10005208_pt1 | contig 16646 bp, 23 predicted proteins | sample CryGeyCG12114_NA_FD_185462 | JGI IMG/M metagenome (GOLD analysis project Ga0210040, IMG submission 185462) | Groundwater microbial communities from aquifer - Crystal Geyser CG19_WC_8/21/14_NA (SPAdes) (version 2) | ecosystem: Environmental > Aquatic > Deep subsurface > Groundwater | place: USA... | reverse complement strand
CCGCGGCATGGTGCCAGGCCACGCCGGCGTCCGGCACGGCCCGCATGTGCGTGGGCCCCGTGGGGATCGAACCCACAACCCGCGGATTACAAGGGTGCAGGTTCGCTGGAGTCGATCACCGAACGTGATCAGCTCGCCTCCGTCCGCGAACTGCTCCCCCGCCGGCCCCGGCCGACCTCATGCCGGACGGCGGTTGCCTGATGGCCGGCCAGCCCGGCATGGTGCTGCCGTTCGTCGACCGAGACGGTGTAGACCGGACGCAGCAGCTGGTCGACATTCGAGTGCCCGCGTCCTTCGGCCGATGGGGCGAAGAGACGGCCGTGATGCCGGTCGGCTACTACGACGGCGTGCACCTGCCAGGCGGCGGGATAGCGCCCAGCCCGTGCAACCCCGAGGGGAAGTGGGCCGACGCCCGACACCTCTTCGACGCGCTGCAGAGCAGCGAGGGTGACCAGTACGACCAGGAGGATCGGCTGCAGCCCAAGGCCTTCCGCCTCGTGCTCACCTGCGTCCGATGCGGCGTCGTGCGCGAGCTGCGCGGGCACCTCGACTCTGATGACGGCTCGGTAGGTGGAGACCGGCAGATCGGCCAGCTGGACACGGTGCCGCTGCAGGCCGGCCAGCTGCTGGCTCAGGAGGTGTCGCGCACCCACGTCTTCGGTGACGAGTGGTACGTCAACTGGACCGTCTACGCCGACGGGCGCGCGGTCGGGTGGATGCGCACCGACCGTGGGCCTAGGGGCAAGCGGTACGTCTCTGGCGCGCTGGGGCACCTGAGCGTCGACGCGACGGTCAAGGGAGCTTCCGCGGCCGCGGTGCTGCGCAAGCTGGCCGCGGCCGCGCGATGACTGCGGCGACGATGGCGGTCCGCGACGGTGAGTTCGCTGCCGTCCCGGACCCGGACGACGCCGCGCAGCCCTGGGCGGTGTGGCGGGGCAGTGATCTGGTCGGCGTGCTCGAGCAGCGCCGGGACGGCGGTGTCGTGTGGCTGGCCGGGCGGATCGACGGGGACCTGGTCGCCGAGGGCCCGGACGCGATCAGCGTGCTGCGCCGGCTGGCCTGCCGCTCGACTACGCGGCGTGCCCGGCCGGGCCCCGTGTCACCCGTACGGACGTGACGGCGAGCCCGTCGCGACACGACCAGGTGACCGGAAACGCTCCGACGATCTTGGTCCCCTACACCGGGTCGATGATCAACGACGATCCTGCTCAGCCTGCCGGCGACGCCGCCGGCATGACCCCTGAACTGCTGCAGGAGTGGGCGCTGTGGATGCGCTCGGGAGGCATGAGCGAGCGCACGATCGCCTCGCGATGCTGGCTGGTCAGCTTCATGGCCCGCACGCTGGAGGTCGACGCCAGCTGCGCCGGCTGGCGCGACGTGGCCGCGTTCATGGCCCGGCCGACGTCGCCGGGCACCAGGTCGACCTACTTCGCCGACCTGGGCGCGTGGTTCGGCTGGCTGCGCACGATGGACTACCGGACCGACAACCCGATCGAGCGGCTGCCCAAGCCGCGGGCGGTCAAACGCCAGCCGCGACCGATCACCACCGAGCAGCTGCTCCGCGTGCTGGCTGCGGCCAACCGTCGGCGGACGAAGGCGATGGTGATGCTCGGCGCCTACCAGGGGCTGCGCGCCCACGAGATCGCCAAGTTCCGGGGCGAGGACATCGACGGACAGTGGCTGCACGTCGTCGGCAAGGGCGCGAAGGAGGCCTGGCTGCCGCTGCACCCCGACGTCGCGGCGGTCGCCGTGGACTTCCCGCGCTACGACTGGTGGTTCCCCTCGTACACCCTGCCGGGCAAGCCGATCACGCCGAAGAACGTCGTCCGGGTGCTGTCGGAGCTGATGGACCGCGCCCAGGTCAACGGGGTAGGGCACCAGCTGCGGCACTGGTACGGCACCGAGGTCCTCCGGGCCGCCGGCGGGAACACCCGGGTCGCCCAGGAGCTGCTGCGGCACGAGTCGCTGGCGACCACGGCCGGCTACACCCAGGTCGACGACAGCGAGCGCCGCGCCGCCATCCTCGGACTCCCCCGCCTGCTCAACCCTGGACCGGCCGACGTCGTCCGCCGGCTGCGCGTGGTCGCGTGACGAACTCGCAGGGGCCTCTCGCCCCCGCCGTTGCAGCCGGTCAGCCGTCCCGGCGTGTGTGCGCCTGGTGTCGGGGGGAGATCCCGTCCCGAGCGAGGCGCGATGCGGTGACGTGCTCGAAGAGGTGCCGGCAGGCCCGGCACCGGGTCGCTCGATACGCGTCGCCCCCGGCCGGGGGCGACGGCTCCCGAGCTGCTCAGCGCGACGTGTCGTGTGGTCCGGGACCGCGCCGGTTCGCGTACGCCGATCCGCCCTACCCGGGGAAGTCCCGGCGCTACTACGGGGACCACCCGGACTTCGCCGGCGAGGTCGACCACGGAGAACTGCTGTCGCGTGTGGCCACGTACGACGGCTGGGCGTTGTCGACGTCGGCGGCAGCGCTTCCTGCGGTGCTCGCCCAAGCCGTCGCGCAGGACCTCCCGGTACGCGTCGCGTCCTGGATGCGTGGCGCCCGGCCGCACGCGACGGCTCGCTACCCGGTGAACGCCTGGGAGCCGGTCATCTACGTGCCCCTGCCGTCGCGTTCACCAGGTGCGCGACGGGTCGATGCCCTGCAGCACGGCGTCTCCCCGATGAGCACGCTGCCGTCGCGGGTGACGGGAGCGAAGCCGGCGGCGTTCTGTCGCTGGATCTTCGACCTCGTCGGCGCGACGGCTGATGACGAACTCTGCGACCTCTTCCCGGGCTCCGGCATCGTCTCGGCGACGTGGGAGCTGTTCCGCAGCAGTCGTCGCGGAGATACGCGCGACGCGTCGTGTCACACCGCGGTGGAACGCGACGCCTGACGACGAAGAGCGCCCCACCCCCGCCGGTCAGGGGGGTGGGGCGCTCGCGTTGGTGCTGCCGTCGCCGCCAGACGCCGGGCGTGGCCACGGTAGGCCGGGGGTGTGACAGTTCTGGGTCGTCACGCCGGGTCGACGACGTAGACGGCGCAGCCGTCGCGGTACTCCGTCGTCCGGACGATGCGCCGCTGCCGGTGCAGGCGGGACAGCACGCCGGAGGCCTGGCCGTGGTGCACCTTGGCCTTGCGGCACAGCTCCTTCACCGTTACCCCACGGGTGCCCGTGCCGGCGACGATCTGCACCGTCCGGTCGGCGACCGTCAGCGTGGGTGCCGGGACAGCCGGCGCGCTTGCGTCACGTGACGCAAGACGGCTGCGCGAGGGGCGCCGGCGGCCGTCGAGGCTGACGACCTCGGCGGGCTGCATGTCGAGGGCGACGACGTCGGAGTGCACGGTGCCGGCGGAGACGCCGAGACCGGTGGAGATCGCCCGCTCGCTCATGCCGCGGCCGCGGTAGCTGGCCACCAGCTCTCGGCGCTGGGCGACGGGCAGGCGGATCTGGCGGGCGTCGGCGAACTCGGCGGCGCAGTACTCGTCCCAGCTGGCGTAGCCGAGGGGGATCCAGGCCCGGCCGGCCCAGGCGTCGCCGAGCAGCTCGTAGGCGACGGCCAGGGTGCCGCGGATCTTGTCGGTGAGCCGACGGGCGGCGAGCTGGTCGAGCGCCGGGAGCTCGGGCTGCAGGAGGGCGGTCACGCTGCCACCTCAGCAGGTGCGAGGAAGCCGCGGACGAAGAGCGTGCGCAGGTACTCGGTGGCCAGGCGCGCCGCCACTCCCTGCTTCCCCATGGCGTCACGGAGGAACCCCGCGGCCTGGTCGTGGTCGAGCAGGACGACGACCGAGGGGTCCTCGAGCTGGGTCGGCGACAGGTGCTCGGCGGCGTAGGTCGCGCCGGAGTCCTCCTGGACGATGACGGCGCTGCGGGTGACGAGTGCGGCCTGCAGCATCGCCGCGGTGATCCGCGGCGCGGTCGGCCGGGTGAGGGTGCTGATGCTCATGCATCCATTATCGGGAGTAGAGCTAAGAAGCTGTACCCAAAAACGGAAGTATCTTCACCCGGTAGGGGGAGTGCCGCCCCGCTCGGCGGCCGCGACGATGCTGGTGACGTCGCTGCCCAGCGCGACGGCGATCTGCTGGACGTCGTCGAAGTCGAAGGCGGCCGGGCCGTTGAGCTTGCGGCTCAGCGAGGACTGCGGGATGCCGGTCGTCTTCGACAGCGCGTAGGCGCTGACTCCGCGCTCCTGCATCAGCTGGCGGACCTGTGCCGCGATCGCGCGGGACAGCTGTTCGGACATCGTCACGACCCTAACGTCGGCAGCCGGCGGCCGGTGCTGGACTCGAGCACCGCTCCCCTCCCCCGTCGGAACGACGAAGAGCCCCCGCCCGCCACGAGGTGGCGAGCGGGGGCTCGTGCGCTTTTCGGTCCCTCAGTCGAGGCGGTACTCGCGTCGCAGGGCTGCGACGTCGACGACGGGGACCGGCTCGGTCCCCGGGCCGGTGCTGGCCGGGACGGGGGCCGCGGTGCCGGTGAGCCCGGCGAGCGCCCGGGCGAGCTCGCGCAGCTGGTCGTCGGTGAGCAGCGGTCGGCCGGCGTCCGGGCGCAGGGACCGGCCGGCGTCGTCCCTGGGGTCCTTGGACGGGGTGACCCGTCGCCTAGCCCACAGCGCTGCCCAGAGGCTGCTGCCGGCGCCGAGCAGCGCGACGATGCCGACCTCGATCAGGTCAGCGATGGGCTCGGCGACCCCGCCGGGCACCAGCAGCCCGTGACGGGACAGCCAGGACACCAGAAGGCCGGCCAGCACCGTGGCCGCGGCCGCGGCCTGGCCGGCGCCGAGGACGGGCTGCCGGCCGGCGGTCGGGGTGGTGCTGTCCGTCAGGGACACGAGGCCTCCTCAGGTGAAGTGGATGGTGATGCCGCCGACGACGCCGACCAGGGCGCTGCCGGCGGTGAGGGAGGTGGTGATCAGCCAGCGGCGGGCGGTCTTCGCCTCGGCCGCGGCCGCGGTGGCGGTCGCCTCGCGGCGCCGCTCGGCGTCCTCGACGCCCTTCTCCATGCGGTCGCAGCGGCCGGCGAGCGCGCCGAGGTCGATGGTCACGTCGTCGAAGCGGCGCTCGACCTCGCGGCGGGGCACGTAGGCCTCGGGCATCTTGGACAGCTGCTCGTTCATGTCCCGGCCGAGCAGGTGGACGGCGTCCTTGACCTCGCGGAGGCCCTCGGAGATCAGCGTCAGCACGGTGGGGGACACGTCACCTCCCAGGTCGCTCGAGGTGGCGTAGCCCCGCTGGGCGGGGATGGTCACCGGGTCGACCAGCACAGCAGCTCCAGCCCGGCGAAGAGCAGGGCGTAGCCGGCGACCAGGCGCCCGGTCCGGGCGGTCACCCAGCTCTCGACGCCGAGCAGCCGGCTGATCCAGCGAGGAAGCTCGACCGGCTGGGCCAGGCCGTCCAGGGCGCCCACGGGACCGTCCGCGCCCGGGATGACGTCCTGGAGCCGGGGGCCGACCAGGTCGGCCCCCGTCGGCGCGGGGAAGCGCCGCAGGGGGCCGACCGCCAGCGGGTAGGTGCGCACGTCGTCCACGTCAGAACCGCCCCTCGTTGAGCCGGCGCTGCAGCGCCTCGACCATGGACGACCGCGGCCGGGAGATGACCCCGTCGACCGTGGTGCCGAGGTAGCGCTGCAGGGCGCGGACCGTCTTCGTGCCGAGGTCACCGTCGACCACCAGGTCCTCGCCGTCCAGAGCCGTGTTGAGCTTGCGCTGCAGCACCTGCACCATCTCCGACCGCGGTCGGGAGATGACGCCGTCCACCGTGGTGCCCAGCGCCCGCTGCAGCGCCTTGATGGTGGCCGGGCCCAGGTCGCCGTCGACGGTGAGCGCCGCGGTGGTGGTGGCTACCGGTGCGGTCGGCGTCGGTGCGGCCGCGCCGGCGTAGGCCGGGTAGCCGAAGCCCCCGCGCTGGCCGACGCTGCTGCGGCGCTGGCGCATGACGATGCCGCCGGTGCGGGACCCGTTGCCGTCGGTGTTGCCCTCGATCGCCACCCAGCTGCCGTCGGCGTTGACGGTCTCGACGATGCCGACGTGGCTGATGCGGCCCATGCCGGAGAACTCGTAGAAGGCGATCGCCCCGACCCGGGGCGCGCTCCCCCAGGCGCCGCGGTCCTGGAACCACTTCGCGCCGGACGGGGTGTACGCGTGCTTGGGGATGATGCCGGCGTCCAGCGCGCCGGCGGTCTGCGCGACCCAGGACACGAAGACCGCGCACCAGGGGTAGTCGTCCCCGGACACGGCCTTGCCGTAGTACCAGGTGTTGTACTTGACCTTGTTCGAGCCGGCCGGGGACTCGGCCGTACCGAGCTCGGTGCGGGCGATGGTCAGGACGTCTTCTGCGGTGGGCATGAGGCTCCTCAGGGCATGGCTGGGACCCGGCCAGCAGTGGCTGGTCGGGTGGATGGATGGGGCGAGCAGCACGGCGCACGCGCTCGGATATCCGTGCACCGGCCGGAATGCTCTGCGCCGCGTGGCGGAGCCCGGTCCGGGTGCGGGCCCGCTAGTTTCCGGGACCGTGAGGACCTTGCTGATGCGGTGGCGTACGAAGGCGAAGCTCAGCCGCGGCCGGTGCCGGGGATGCGACGGCGTGCTGCGGGACGACGCGACGTCGTCCTTCTGCTCGGAGCGGTGCTGGACGGACTGCTCCTAGGGAGCTTCAGCCATGAGCGCCGCGACCTGCGGTGCGATGTACCCGGCGATGACGGCATGCCCGGTGATGTTGGGGTGGGCGCCGTCGTCGTCGATCAGCCCGGGCCGGCCGGTCAGCCACTGGCCGTCGATCGGGTCCAGGAACGGGATGTCCTGGACCCGGCAGACCGCACCCATGGCGTCGCGGACCGCGAGCGCGTTCGCCGATGCCTCGGTTCCCCACGGCCAGTGCCCGCCCACGACGAGCAGCCGCGCGCCCGGGCAGCCGCGGCGCACCGCTTCGTAGGTCACCGCGGCGGCCAGCGCGACAGCAGCTGGATCCTGGGTGCGGTCGTTCTGGGAACCCACGACGATGGCGACAGCGGCGTCGCTCACCGGGTTCGTGGTCGCGGCGTAGGGGAAGGTCGACCCGTTGAGGCAGCGCACGTAGCCGGAGCCGGAGACGCCCATGTTCACGGTCTCGATGGCCAGGCGGGCGGCGATCAGCTGCGGCCACCCGTAGCCGCTGCGCGACAGGGCACTGGCCGCGTAGCTGTCCCCGTAGATGACCACCTTCGGCCGCGGCGGAGCCTCCGGAGGCGGCGGAGTGCGATCGCGCTCCAGGAGCAGCGGCAGCCCCTGTGGGAGGGGCGGGGCTGCCTGGGTCACGGGGTGGCGAGGGCGTAGACGGCGACGCCCAGGCTGAACGACTCCCCTGCCGCGATGCCGCCTCCGTCGGCCGAGACCGCGGTCAGGGTGACGTTGCCGTCGGCGCCGAGAACGCCTCCGCAGAGACGCCCGGCCGCCCCGGTGGCGAGCACCGTGGTCTCGGCGGGCCGGAACTCGGCCGGGACGTTGGCCACGATGATGTTGCCGATGTCCCCGTTGGTGGGGACCGCGACGGTGGCCGCACCGGCGGCCCGCGAGAACCCGAGGTAGAGGGTGCCCAGACCCCCGCCCATCTTCCGCACGAAGCTGAACCCGAGGGTCCAGCCGGCGGTGACGCCGGGGAACGCGGCCGCGCCGTCCTTGCGGGGGAGCGGGAGCTCCCGTCCCGAGGCGACGTCGAGCCAGCGCCGCTCGTCGACGATGTTGCTGACGGCGGTGGAGGAGTTCCCGGCCAGCGTCCAGGAGAACAGCGGCTCGTCCCAGATGCCGACGGGGGACTGGCCCAGCTCGGCCGCCACGGGGTTCGCGGCCGGGGTGCCCTGCAGGATGAACGGGTAGGTCGCCCCTGCCGGCAGGTCGCGTCGCAGCACCAGCCGGTCGATCCGCGGCTGCGAGGCCGTGTTCAGCGCGTAGGGCGCGGACCCCTCGTGCGGCTGCGCGCCGGCCATGCCGGTGGTCCAGGGGTCCACGGTGCGCTCGAACAGCGACCCGGCGACCCGGGCCCGGCCGATGGCCATCGCCACGGTGATGACGCCACCGGTGACGGCGAAGGACAGGGCGAGCGGGCCAGTGGTGGTGCTGGTCGCCGCGACGGTGGAGACCACCCCGGAGGCGGACCACAGCGGGGCGTCGCGGTAGTAACGCTCCTGCGGCCAGGGCTTGTCGTCGAAGGGGGTGGAGAGGTTGGGCATGGCTACTTCCTCGTCTCGAGGCTGGACAGTCGGCGGCCGACGGCGGCCAGTGCCTGCTGGGTGGGTGAGGGGATGACGGCCGTGGCGTCGTCGGTGCCGATCGCCGGGCGGATGCTCTCGGCGCCGGTCTCGGTGACCTCGAGGTAGACCTCGCGGACGACGTCGGCGACGGTGGCCACCGAGGTCTGATCGGGCCCGCCGACGTACACGGTCACCATGTCGCCGAGCCCCCAGTCGCGGCCGTAGCGCACGGCCTGGGAGTCGGTGAGGGTGACGGCGAGGGAGACGGTGGGCGTGCCATCGGCGACCTGATCGGTGGCGTCCTGGATCAGGTCGGCGGCGTCGGAGGTGTCCCGCCGGTCGAGGTAGGTCCAGATTCGCCGGCCCCAGGCGGCGACGTCGGTAGAGGTGCTGGAAACCAGGCGGCGCAGCCGGAGGTGCAGGTCGCCCTGCCCGGCGGCCAGGGCGTCGGTGACCGTGGGACCGGTCTCCGTGTAGTCGAAGCCGAGCAGGTTGCCCAGCTCGGTGGAGAAGCGCACCGTGTCCCGCAGGTCGCGCGGGACGTACAGCGAGGCGCGCAGCCCGGCACCGGTGGGAGCGACCCGCACGCCGAGGCCGGTCTTCGAGGCGACGGAGATCGTGCCGAGGGTCGTCATGACGTCGGTGAACAGCGCCCGGTACTTCCTGGGCGTCCCGACGCCGGGGTCCTCGCCGATGATCAGACCGGTGACCTGGCGGTCGGCGTGGCAGGTGGGGCCGGCTTGGTCGGAGATCAGCTGCAGCATCGCCGTGGACGCCGGCGCGGTGCGCTGCCAGTAGTCGTTGACCGTCTGGTCGTCGGGGGCGCGCAGTGGGTCGGGGAAGACCAGGCGGTCGGCGAGCACCTGCTCGTCACCGGCGCACTGCACGGTGATCAGGAAGCGGGCGTTCTCGGCGTCCCAGGTGATGCGCCGCTGCACGATCTGCCCGGCGAACTCCTCGCGGCCGTCGCGGTGGACGGAAATGCCCCGGCCCTTTCCCAGCCAGGCTGAGGCGGCCGCGCTGTACGGGGTGACCGCGATGGCCGTGGACACACCCAGGTGACGCCGGATGGCCTTGACGCTGACGATCGGCACGGCCGGCCCCAGCGAGTAGCGGGGGCCGGCCTCGCGGGTGAAGAGGTCCCAGTCGGGCATCGATCACACCCCCGCGAACATCGGCTCGAAGCGGCCAGAGATCCGGGCCTTGGCCCCCGCTGCACCCAGGACGGCGCTCACTTCGTTGACCCCTTCGATGAGGGGCCACAGCGCTGGGTCGGAGACGACGCTGCCCATGCGGTTCCAGCCGGGGTCGGTCACCGGCAGGTCCCCGCGGTACACCGCCTGGTGACCCCGTCGGGTGTCGATGACCAGGGTCTGGCCGTCGCCGATGGTGGTGTTGACCTGGATGACCCGGGTGGTCTTCTTCCTGGTCTTCGGGTCGGTCGTCGTCCTGCTGAGGACGAGGCCGGCCCCGGGTCCGGTGATCGTCCACACCGGGTAGGACGGGGCATCGGCATCGGACAGGTCGATGGTCTGCTGCCCCTGGATCGTCGAGGACGACAGGGTGCGGGGGAACGGCAGCGTCGCGGAGAGGAACACCGACGGCGCTGCCAGCCCGAAGTTGACGACCCGCTCGTCCCCCACCCACCAGGGCTTCGGCGCGTAGAGCTTGAGGACGAACTTCCACCAGCGACCGGGCATGGTCGTGGTGTCGGACTCGTCGCCCTCCAGGCCGCCCTCGACGTAGCAGGTCAGCCGGCGGGACTCGCCGTCCTCGGTGGTGACGGTGAGCGTGCCGGGGCCGGCCTTCGGCCGCATGGCGTGCACCAGCCGGCGCGCGCGGGTGCGCAGCTCCGCCTCGCTGCTGGCCTGCAGGAGCATCCCGACCGAGGGCCGATTGGCCTCGGCGCGCACCGCCTGCACGTCCTCGCCGTCGATGCCGGCGTAGGACTGGGAGGCGAAGGCGTAGGTGACCGACCGCAGGCCGCGGGTGCCCTCGGCCTCCCAGGAGTAGCCGGCTTCCTCGTCGGTGAGGTCGATGTCGGGGGACCCGTCCGCCGGGGTCCAGACCAGTCGCTCAGCCATCCGCTCCCCCTCTCACCCGTGCAGGAACTCGTCGTCACGGGCGGCGTCGAGCACCTGCCGGGCCGTGAGGGCGTGCGGACTGACGACCGTGATCTGCGGGGCGTAGGTCCGGGCGTAGGACGTCGAGGACGACGTCGACGAGGTGCTCGGTGCGGCGGCAAGCGCGGTGAGGGCTGGCCCGCTGGCGGTCGGCTGCTGCAGCGAGGACCGGATCCGGGCGGTCTGGTCGGCGGGGGTGACGTAGCCGTTCTGGCCGAAGCTGACCAGCTCCGGGCCCTTCTCCCCCACCAGGAACGTCTGGTTCGGCCAGACCGGCCCGCCGGCGGCGCGCGCCGGGATGGTGCCGCCGCTCAGTCCGGCGCCGCTGACGTGCACCCCGGCTTGCACGGTGATCGTGCGGCGGTTCGCGGCGTTGATGAAGTCGTTCAGCGCCGCGGTGGCTCCGGAGGTGTTCGCCCAGACGTCGACGGTGCCGTCGGGCAGCGACTGGACGTTGATGCCGAGGTCGCGGAGCTTCTGGGTGGCCTCCTCGGTCATGGCCGGCACGTTGATCCGGTGCTCGAGGGGGATGTCCTTGACCCGGTTGTAGACGTCGATCAGCTGGGCGCGGGTCGGGTCGTAGCCGTCCAGCTCCAGGCCGGTGGTCGCCTCGTCGGGGATCTGCAGGACCGTGTCGACGTAGGCCCTGGCCTGCTCGTCGGTCATGCCGAACGCGGTGGCCTGGTCGAACAGCGACGCCCGGGCGTCTTCCAGGCTGGACCGGAAGGCGTCGTAGCTGCCGGTGCTCGCGTAGATAGCGTTCGCCTGGTCCATCGCCGAGGTGGCCAGCCCGTCCAGGGCGTCGGCGTTGTCCCGGCCGGCCTCGGTGTTGATGTCCAGGGTCGCGCCGTTCTCGGCCAGCGAGGCGGTCAGGTCGTCGATCGCCGCCTGGTAGTCCCGGGCGGCCCCCCGGACGTCGAGGGTGGGCCCGTTGAGCGCGTCGATGGCGTCGGCCAGGTTCTTCGCGGCGTCGACCGCGTCCTCCCCGGCCTCGGCCATGCCGGTGATCTCGTCGGTCACGCCAGCGATCTGCGGGGTGCTGCCCTCAGCGGCGTCCCCGGACTCGGCGGTCGCGGCGGCCAGCCGCTCGTTCTCCACGACAGCCCCACCCATGGCGCCGGTGAGGTCCTGCAGCGCCGTGCCGGCCTCCTGGGCCGCCTTCCCCTGCTCGCTGATCATGACGTCGCCCGACATCCCGTGGACCTGGGTCTCGGCCTTGACGTAGGCGTCCAGGGCGCTGGTGACCTCTTCGTAGGCCCCGCGGTTGCCGAGCAGCGCGTCGGTCAGGCGAGGGAGGGCGATACCGGCCTTGTCGGCGATCTCCAGCAGATTGGATCTGCCGACCTTCTCGTCGGCGGCCTTCTGCGCAGCCAGCGCCCGGACGTTGTCGTCGATCGCGCCCTTGGACTCCCGGAGCGCGGCGGCCAGCTGGTGCTGGTAGTCCATCGCCGAGGCGCTGGCCGCCGCGGAGTTGCCCAGCCAGGTGACCAGCCCGCCGAGGGCGAGCGTGGCCACGCCGATCGCGACGCCCCACGGGCCGGTCATGAACGTGCCGAACTTGCCCACCGCGCTGGTCGCGGTGCCGCTGGAGGCCGCCAGCAGCGCCATCTCGGCGCGGAACAACCGGATCTTCGGAGCGGCCAGGGCCGCGCCGCCGCCGACCAGGGTGATGCCGGTGGCGGCCAGGCCGAGCACCACGACGGTGGACTGCAGCCCGCCCGGGAGCTCAGACCAGCCGCGGGCGAAGTCGGCGACCAGGTCCACGCCCGCGGCCAGCGCCGGCAGCAGCACCTCGCCCACGGTGATCGCGGCCTCGTTGAGGCTGTTCTCCGCGATCTGGATCTTCGAGGCCGAGGTCTGGTACCGCTGGTTGGCCTCGTTCATCAGGGCGTTGTTGGTCGCCCAGGCGTCGTTCCCCATGGTCAGGGACGTCGCGAGGCCGTCGGCGTTGCCGGCCAGCCGCAGCAGGGTGTCCGAGGTGCGGATGCCGTCCATGCCCAGGTCGGAGATGACCGTGTTCACGTTCTGCCCGGAGGCCTGCACCCGGGCCAGGCCCTGGACGACGGTGACCATCGCGCCGGCGGCGTCCTCGCGCCAGGCGGTGGCGAACTTGTCGGCGCTGGTGCCGGCGATCCGGGCGTAGAGCTCGAGCTGGTCGGAGCCGTCGAGCACCGCGGAGTTGATGTCCTTGATGACCGTGGACATGGCGGTGCCGCCGGCCTCGGCCTCGATGCCCAGCGACGACATCGCCGCGGACAGGCCGATGACCTCGCCCTCGGACAGGCCCGCCTGCCGGCCGGCCGCGCCCAGCCGCAGCGCCATGGCGAGGATCTCGCCCTCGGTGGTCGCCGAGTTGTTGCCCAGCGCCACGATCGCCGAGCCCATCCGGTCCACGTCGCTGCTGGACGTGCCCATGATGTTGGACAGCCGGGCCATCCCGGTGGCCGCGTCCTCGGAGGAGAGGTTGGTGGCCACGCCCATGGCGACGGCGACCTTGGTGAACTCGAGGATGTCCTGCCGCTTGATGCCCAGCTGGCCGGCGGCCTCGGCGACGCCGGCGATCTCCTCCGCGGTGGCCGGCAGCTCCATGGCCAGCCCGCGCAGCGACTTCTCGAGGGCGGCCATCTCCTCGGGGGTGCCGCTGACGGTCTTCTGGACCCCGGCCCACGCCGACTCCCAGTCGATGGCGGCCTTCGCCGACACCGCCAGGCCGGCGGCGACGACCGCCCCGAACATGACCGCGGACTTGCCGGCGACCTCCATGGCCGCGCGCTGCTCGCGGGCCATCTTCTCCGCGGCCGCGGCCTGCTTGCCCATCTCCCGCTCGGCCCGCCGGTAGGCCGAGACGGACTGCTCGGCGGCGTCGGCGGCGGCCTTGATCGCCTTGTCCGCACTGCTGGCATCGCCGAGCAGGCGGATCACGACGTCCTTGGACAGTCCCACGGCGGGCCTCCTCGTCAGCTGGGGGCGGCCGCCCGGGGGTTGCACTGGGTGCAGGCGGCCGCGGGGATCTGGGGGAGGGCGATGCGCACGCCGGGAGCGAGCTCGCCGGCCTGCTTCTGCATGCGGCTGACCGCCACGCAGCCGGGGCACTCCCGGGTCAGGTGCGCGTGGTGGGCGTGCGGGTTGTCGGCCCACTCGTCGGGGTCGGTACCGCAGCCGCCGCAGCGGCGGGCCTCACGGGCGGCCCACTCCAGGGCGGCGTCCTGGGACCGGTCGTCCCAGCGGAGGAAGTCAGACAGCGCGATCCCGCGGGGCCCGCAGTAGGCCATGCGGGCCGCGTACAGCTGATCGCGCCTCAGCCTTTTCCCGAGCTCCCCGAGGGGGTGTGCAGGTTCAGCCGGAGCAGCAGGTGGTTGACGGCGAGCTTCTCGCCCTTGGTCCACTCGGGGCGGCCGAACTGGGTCTCCCACCAGGCCGGGTCGCGCAGCGCCGCGTCCTCGTCGTCGACGACGACGGAGGCGGCGACGAGCGTGGCCCGGACCTCGTCCAGGTCGATCTCGCCGCTCTCGTCGGGCTCCAGCGGGTCCAGCACGGCGTCCCACTGGTCCGGCGGCAGCGACTGCAGCGGGACCTGGACGACGGTGGCGGCCGCGCGGGCCAGCGCGTCGGAGAGGTTGGCGCGCAGCTGCTCCACGCGCTCGTCGACGCCGGCCGGCGGCTCGACGCCCTGCTCCCGCAGCTGCCGGGCGGTGGCCTGCTGGGCCTCCAGGGCACCGCGGTGCAGAGCGACCTCCGCCGCGGCGGCGGAGGCGTCCCCGACCAGGATCGGGAGCGCCTCCGTCCGCCGCGACTTGGCCTCGATCAGGGCCGCCAGGCTCATGCCGGCAGCGCCGGGATGACGACCTTCTCGCGCCGGTTGATGCCGAAGTCCACCCGGATACGCGGGTAGTCGTTGTCGTAGTTCCGCAGGGGCACCACGGCGCCGACCTCGACCTGGAAGATCTCGGCGGGCAGGCCCTCGACCAGGCCGCGGTCGGCGAAGTAGGCGAAGCCGACCTGGTTCTCCTCGAACTCGGCGGCCGCGTCGTTGCCCGCCTTGTCCATCGTGAAGGTGATCGAGGAGCCGGCGAAGGAGCTGGCGCCTGCGAGCTGGGTGCGGGTGCGGGAGCCGGCGCGCCGGCGCTCGATCCACGACGTGGACTGCGACCAGCCGTCGACGTCGTAGACCTCGTTCAGCAGCCGCAGCCCGGCCGCGATCTCCGCGCCGGTGGCGTTGAGGTCGGCGGCCGCGACCTTGTCGATGAAGACGATCTCGGAGACGCCCGGCTGGTAGAAGGCGGTGGCGGTGGCGATCTGGTTCATGGTCAGTCCTCCGGAGTCTCGGCCGGGACGTCCCCGGCCGTGGTGGTGGCACCGGCGCCGACGGCGACCGGGGTCTGATGGCGGGCGAGGGCCAGGACGGTCTTGCGGGGCCTGGCGGCGGCGCGCTCGAGGGCCAGCACGCGGTCGCGCTCGTCCGGCGCGCAGGCGCGCAGGTGGGCGATCACGGCGCGGGCGGTGTGCTCGGCCGGGGCGAAGGTGGGTGTCCACTCCCCCGGGCGCAGCCGCAGCCGGCTCTCGGGGATCAGGCAGGTCCCGTAGACGGGGTGGTGGGCGGAGATCAGCGGCACAGCGCACCTCCCGGGGTGACGGGCCGACTGCTCAGTTCTGAGCAGTCGACGGGGAGGTGGGGTGCTGCTGGATCAGCGGAAGCCGGCCTCGCGGGCGGCGTCTTCGTAGGCGCCGAGCAACGCTTCGCGGGTTGCGGCGGCCTTGGCCAGCACGGCGGTCACGGCGAAGGGGCGGGTCTTCTGCCGGTACCAGCGGTCGGTGTCACCGAACAGCGGATGCCGCCAGTAGCCGACGTTCCCCTGGTTGCTGAGGCCCTCGTAGGCCCGGGCGTGCGGCGCCTTCTGCACCGAGACGCGCAGCTGCACGCCGAGCCGGACGCGGTTCTCGTCGGCGATGGGCTGGACGCTGATCGCGTCGGGAATCCGGGTGGACCAGGAGGCGCGGCTGCGGGCGTCGGCCAGCAGCGGGGCGCCGAGGGGCTTCATCCGTCGGCGGAGCGCGCGGCGCCCCTTCGGGCCCATGCGGTGCAGGTCGCGGGCCAGCTGGGCCATCTGGTCGCTGCCCATGGACTGCCCGATCGTGCCGCTCAGCGGTGCGCTCACCGACGCACCTCCGCTCAGGGCAGGCTGGTGACCAGCACGGTGAACTCGACGATGACGCCTTCGCCCTCTTCGGCGCGCAGCTGCAGCCAGCTCTGGTCGCCCAGCTGGGCGCGGGCCGGGACGCCGTCGACGTCGGTCAGCTGGCGCAGCGCGCCGCGCAGGGCGGTGAGGATGGCGGCGACCTGCGCCCGGTAGCCGGGCAGGTTGCGCTCCCCTCCCCCGGCGTAGGCCACGCAGGTGACCGCGGTGGTCTCCACGATCCGGCGGCCGGCGCCGCGCTCGTCGGTGGTGACGAGGACGGCCTCGATGCCGCTGAGGCCGATCTCCTCGTCGAACCGGCCGGCGATGGTCAGCGACCGGACGGCGAAGGCCTGCTGCTCGTCGATCGAGTCCAGAACGACGACGTCGCCCAGCGGGCCGGTCATCGCCGCGGCCGCGACCGCGGCGAGCGCGGCCACCACCGGGGAGGCCATCGCCGCCGCCGGCGAGCTCACGCGATCCCCGGAAGGCGGTAGGGGTCCATCAGGGCCGCGGCCCGGTTGGGGATGGCGAAGCCGGACGGCGCCGCGCCCTGGCTGGCGACCGGGCCGCCGCGGCTGGCGCCGGCGTTCCGCTGGGTCCCGTACAGGTGCGCGGCGATGATCAGGGCGGCCAGCTCCAGGCTGGCCGGCACGGCGCCGAAGGTGACGGTGACGCGCCAGGTGCCGCGCCGCCCGGCGGGCACCTCGACGATGCCGGTGAACGGGTCGGCGGCCAGCGGGACGACCGCGCGGCCGTCGGGGTCGACCACGGCCGTGACGGCCTCGGCGCGCACGACCGGCAGCAGCAGCTGCGGCCCACCGGTGGAGACCACCGGGACGACGGAGCGTCCCGTCGCCGCGGTGCCGCACTCGGCGGTGACCCGCTCCAGCGCGGCGTCGAGCATGCGCTGCATCTCGGCGACCTTGGCCAGCTCGGTGGGCACCGGCTGCTGCATGTGCTCGGCGAGCTCTGCGATGGTCACGGCCACGACCGCTCCCCTCCCCTACTGGTTGGTCGGATCGGGGCGCGGCCGCGGCCGGCTCAGCTGGTGCGGGTCGGCGCCTTCGGTGTCGCCGTCCGCTTGCGCGGTGGCGTCGGGTCGGCCGGCTGCTCCGGCTCGGTGTCCGGCTGCTCCGGCTCGG
>Ga0210040_10005205_pt1 | contig 16655 bp, 13 predicted proteins | sample CryGeyCG12114_NA_FD_185462 | JGI IMG/M metagenome (GOLD analysis project Ga0210040, IMG submission 185462) | Groundwater microbial communities from aquifer - Crystal Geyser CG19_WC_8/21/14_NA (SPAdes) (version 2) | ecosystem: Environmental > Aquatic > Deep subsurface > Groundwater | place: USA... | reverse complement strand
AGCAACATTGTTCTCAATCGTGTCATTAAACAAAAACGGTTCTTGTTGGACGAGGCCAATCTGAGACCTCCACCATTTCAGATCGAAGTTGTTGATATTGTGGCCACCAACAGTGATGGAGCCAGTTGCAACACTGGAGAGCGCGCCCTCTTCGATCTTCCCCTGGGTGCCTGTTTCTTTAGTGGTATCAGGATGGTGATCGTTGTCGAGCTGGTACCATCGCTCCAGCAACCCAACTATGGTGCTTTTCCCGGCCCCCGAAGGTCCCACCAACGCGGTCGTTCTGCCCCTTTCGAAAGTCGCACTAAAGGCGTCCAACACCTGGACGTTGGGTCGTGTTGGATAAGCGAAGACAATATTCTGGAGCTTGATATCACCATATGCAGAGACTTCCGGAAATTGTAGGCCTTCAGATGGAACACGTTTAGAGTCCATCATGCTGAAAAATGCTGTCGACGCGCTGATTGCCTTGAAGATATTCATCACAGGTTGCACAATGAAGCCCAAAACCGTTGTGACCAGGAGCACAGAGAAAAACACAACGATCACATCGCCCACGTTGTCGATGCTTCCCTCTCGAAAAAGTTTGAGGCCAAACCAAAAGGCAAGCGCGTAGCAAGCATATGTGGCAAAGTACATAGGCGGTAACAGTAGACCAAACTGAGATGCGACCTTCATGCCGTATTTGTGTGACTCATCGACGTGCTTCGAATGCTTGGAGATCAACTTGGACTCTGCACCGAGTGCGAAGATAGTTCGGATCGAGCTGACTGTCTCTGCTGCGACTGTGGCGTGCTTCTCGTCCGCGTGTTCCACCCTCCTCAGAGCCTTCAAGATGAACGGCGACATGACGCCGTAGACCACCAGCACAAAAACAACGCCAGAGCTCGTGGCCAGAGTAAGTGCCCAAGAGTAAGTGAACGCGATTACATAGGCTGTGGTGACGAGAGCCAGAGATTGGAAAAGCGACTGAAGTCTGTCGGATATGCTGAGCTGGATCTGGTTGGCAGAAGTGGTGATGGTGTTAGAGACCGTGCCAGGAGACACTTCGTCGAGCTTTTGGACTGGTTGCGCGAACAATGCTTGCATGTATCCCAGCCGTAGTGCTGCTGAAATTCGGAGGCCAGAAATCCGGAAGCTGAGCATGCCAAGGTAGGTAAGGACGAATTTGCCAATGAAGAGGTATAGGATATAAAGTGAGTTCTGGGCCACGGTGTCTTTGAATTCGCGCTCTGTCATAACTGTTCCTGGAGTGAAATAATCATTGAAATGACCAGCAAGGCTGCCGAACACGACATTCATAAGCGGAAAAGCCACACCTGATGCGCACGCACAAACGACGGCTAGAGCGAGGAGGCCATGTTCAGTACGGGAGCCAAAAGAAAGGATACGCTGCTGCTTGTTAGCTGCTGAGGATGAGCGACGTTATCGCTGATTACCCAATAGTTGCTGATTGGAGCTCCTTTGACTTTGTCAGGCTTCCCCTTCTCCTTGTCATTCTCCTTTTTCGGCCTCGACGCAACAGTATTGATTGCGGCCTTGTCATCTTGAGCTTCCATAGCGATCATCGTGGTGGTTGTTCAAGAACCGTAGGCAAATATTGTTGTAAGTGTGTTCACATCTACCAACGACATCTCCAATGTACTTGTCTTGTTGTAATATAGCGACTCGGAGTCATCAGAGGTAATGGCATAAATTGCGCGTAACCTGCACCAATGTCTAGGCAGCCGCATTCGCTCGTTAGCGCAACGATGCACGGTGGTAATGCCTTACATTGGAGAAGTGGGTCCAATTTCTACGTAGGCAGCAGCATTCGCTCATTGGTTGAACGAGGCACGATGGGAATGCCTTACATTGTAGAAGTGGTTTACTTTCTTGCAGTCAGGTCAAGAGGGTGAGTGACAGAATCAATATTACCTCCACGGGTAGCGCTCTTGTCTACCTACCTAGCTTAGGTAGGTATCTAAACGATCATACACAGTACATCGCGAAGCGAAGCCAAGTGTCTTAGGTAGTATTGCAATTCTCAGGCCCTTTAAGAAAGGCGCAGCTCGGATTAGCTCGGCGTGATGCTGTACACCGATTGGCTCAATGGTTCCTTGGAATGCAAAGACACGGGATCTCGGCGTAAGATTTACATCGATCCGATCCTGATCCCGCCACGTGCCTGCTTCCTCGCTTATCACGTGTGGAGTACTCGTTTACTATGGCTCCGCAACCCGCTTCTTGGGCTTCGATAATCCTTATCCAGAATAGCATATCGCAAGCACACGGAACGGGAAAGCAAGGGTTGAGCCTCGCAAGACCGGAGCAACAACAAAAGTAATCCAGGCATCCGGGTTCGGCCAAATCGCTGAAAGTGCAACGTTCACTTTTATGCTTGACTCTCCCTACGGACCAGTGGAAGGTATTCCCGATTCGTGTGCAAACACCTCAAACTGATTCAAAGCTGGGTTGGCGGCGTGTAGCATACACGTTCAACCTGCGCAGTAAACGAGTTGTAGTGAGACCGAAGTCATTTTCTGCTTACTTCTGCTCGTCAGATCGGATCGGCCACTGCAACAGATTGGCAATTGCTTGACACTCTGAAGATGCAGCCGCTATTCAGCGCCCGGCGCAAGCCCAAGCGCATTACACGGGATGAGCCTGATGCAACTACACAAGACGCAGAGGAAGGTATGTCCGTCCTCTCCCTTAACAAAGCCAATTCTCTGACAGTCCAAAGATAGCCAGCAGCCAAGCTGACTTCCGTCTAGAAACCGGCCCCGTTGTGCGACGCCCTACGACGGGTGCAACAAAATCTAAATCCAAACTCCGGGTATCATTCAATCCAGACGATGCCACAGGCTCAGAGGAAATCAGCGACGCAGCACCTATACCAGTTTCGCGGCCGTCTCGACTGGGTCCGCAAACTACAGCGCGACAACCACCCCCACTCCTCAGCGCAGACCCTTCCTTCTCACGTCCCTCCTACTCAAAAGCCTATCTAGACGAACTCCGCAATTCTACGCCTTCCACACCCAGAGAGCACTCCTCCTACGACTCTCCTACCGTCTCTGACTCCAACGACACCACATCCTTAGACTTAGCCTCCAAATTCGGCCCCAATGTCACCGCCAGCACATCCTCCACCATCCCCTCCGCCTCGGAGATCCGAGAGAAAAAAGAACGGCGCGCCCGACTTGCCATAGAAGCCACCACCGGAAAGGAGGACTTCATCGCATTGGAAGACTACGACTCGGACGGCGAAGTCAGGCCCCAACGTATGCAAGTCGGGACCTACGTTCCTCCGTCTCGTGAGAAGGACACGCGTTTGGTGCGCGACGACGAAGACATAGCCGAGGGGTTCGAGCAGTTTACCGAGGACAGCGGTCGAGTGACGCTGTCTGGGAAGGGCAAGCGGGAGCAGGCCCGAAAGGAGCGAGAGACGATGCGTGAGCTGATCGAAGCCTCGGAGACAGAGTCGGATTCAGACGCCGAGCGAAACCATGCGTATGAGTCGGCGCAAACGCACCACGGGATGGACGGGCTTTCCGCGCACGATGAGCAAAAACGGGCAGCAAGACGGCCGCGTCAGCCGAGGGACGTCACGCAGATCCCAAAGCTGGCGGCCGGCCTAACTAGGCTGAGAGAGATGGTGCAGCGGGCAGAATTCGAGAAAGCACGGGTGGAGAAAAGAAAGGCTGATATCGTGCGGGAGCGCGCTGAGATCAAGGCGAGCCAAGAACATATCCAACGGAGCCTCGAGGAACAGGGGAAGGAGCTGGAGAGATTGAGGCTGGATTCGAACAGTAATAGTGTTGCACCGGACGGAAAACCACACGGGCAGAATGGGCAGAAAGAGGGTTCGAGCGAGAGGAAGTCAGAAAGCCTATGAGGTATGGGAAATTCGGGAATTAAGGCACGAGAAAAAGGACATGGTCAATTCTGGACCTGATTAAGATCTACTTTTCCAGTGTTCATGTGCTTGAGCTGTCAAGCAGAACACTGCCACCACCGCCACTCTTCTCGATTCGAAAGTGCCAGCAACGCAGGAAGTTCACTACCATCCTTCCAGCTATATGATGTAAGAGTTTAGAAAGGCGCCCTAGAGCTCCAGCGCTGTAATTGTCCTCCATCAGGACCAGGACCCATGGAGGGTGGTTCAGCACCATCGATTCCAGCCATGTCATTCGAGCCCAAGTTCAGTCTTTGGAATGCCAAACCGGTTGAAGACTCCGCTCTGGCTTTGCCTTTGTCCTCTGCTTCGTCATCTGACACTCTTCGATTCGCATTTCGATTGCTTTCGATTAGGTATTCTTCATTTTGTTCTTCGCTGGCCTACAGCGCAGAAAAGACAAAGAGCTGAAACACATTAGCTGGGAGCATGACTGCAGAAGTCAGGACTTACATTGTTAGTCGCGGCAATAGCAATGCTGTCCTCGAAAGGATGCCAGCTCATGTGCAGGATCTTTTTGTTGAAATCGATCTGGTCGGCATCCGTCTCCTTTCTCATCCTACTACCTTGGCTGGAAGCTCCAGCCGCAGGGCTGCCAGCCCGAGAGCTACCCTTCTTTCCGCCGTTCGGGCTTGATGTGTTGATTGGTGTGGGTACACCAACCTTCTTAGCCTTGAATGCTGACTTGTCTGCCTGCAGCACCACCTCTGTCTCTTGGTCCGGGTCAGAAGGATAAATCATGAAGTTGTTGTTATAGCTTCCAGTCATGACATTGCTGCCGTCACCACTGAAGACGACCTCGAACTTGTCGAAAATACTGTCATTCTCATAGGTATCGCAGAGCCGAGGTCGGAGATGCTCATGAATGGGGATTGTCTTGACTGGTTGTTTATCCATGTTGACGTCCCAGATCTTGACAGTGAGATAGTCGCGTGAGAGAATATAGCGGCCATCATTGGAGAAGCGAACGTCGGAGATGGACGAAATGATCTCGGAAAAGAAGGATCTCGAGGACGGATCCTCTTCTTGCTCGAACTCTGTAGCATGTTAGCACCACCTTGAGAAAGCCCGAAATGCTTACGCTTCGCATGTGAGTCACATAGCGCGCTCTGGCGCATATCGGCAAGCTTGATTGTGCCTTTTGAGCTCGCGTACATAAACACGTTGCAGCTAACCGGATGGAACTCGGCGGCAGTGATAACTTCAGTCAATTCCTCCATGTTCGCAGGCTTGATATCTACGATGTTGAAACTCTGATCTTGGATATTGAGATTCCACAGGTTGATTCTAAGGTCGTCACTGCTGATGAAAGTCTCGCCGTCACTGTTGACAGAGATGCTGTTGATGTGGTAAGCATGTGCGTTTGCATAGGTTCGTCTTGGTACTGCTGCAACGACTGTGTCGTGGTGTGTCATTCGTGGTAGTTTCAGCTGCGATGCGTTTTTGATGGCTGGATGGTTACGGACAGGTGCTCCTCCACCTCCTACGCCGGCTGGAGTCAACTCGTGAGACAAGTTGTTCTCAGCCACCACTTTCAGAGATTTTTCAAACACCTTCCATAGCTTGATCGTCTTATCGTTCGTTGAGAGAAGGTAGTGCGAGGCGTTTGATCGGCGGCACCATTTGATTTTATTGATCTTCTCTTCAATCTCCAAGGACTTAAGGTAGTCGAACTCCGGCTCATGTGATTGAAACTCGGTATGAAACTTGTACTCGCAGGTCTTTTTCTATAGAGATCGTCAGCGCAGCTTCTAGAATGCCAGGAATGTGCCTACTGTCTCATTGCGCTCGAAAAGAACGACACGACCGCCCTTGTCACCTGTGGCCAGATAGTTGCCGGTATGGTCAAATTCGACAGTCGAGATGATATCCGCCTCGGTGATATCCTCGACATCGCCTTTGTCGCCAAAACATTGAGTGAACTTCCATGTCGGAGTTCCTACCTCAGCCTCCACCATCTTTCACGGACCTCCTGCACGGAGCACCCAACACGGTTTTGGAACTTGTGTGTAACGGCTAGTGATCAGAGAGAAAATGTCATGAGACGGGCAAAAGTACGGTAGAGTAGCTGTGTGGTGAAGGAGTAGATGTACGTTGTTGGTGAAGAATGCGGCTCAGTCGCAGGCACAAGCGTGGTAAGCGTAGTGGTTGTGTTCTAGCCGGAAATTGAGGCCTAGTGACAATGACGTGTAATTCGACAAAGGCGGTGTATCTAGCAGCTGTGTTCTTTGAGTAAGTATGCAGCGTCAGCTCTCATATAGCCTTGTACTGTAGATGGCCACAATGTAATAGGATGCTGGGAACGGTGGTCGTGGTGGGTGGCCAGAACGAGGACTAAGGTACCCAGTACGGAGACGTGGGGGTTGCAGTTGCAGTACAAGTAGCAGCGAGAGCGAGACTTCAAGTTCCCAGTCACCTGCCGTAGGAAGGGCATACCAAGACCTCGTCATAGCTTCCGCGCCAAGATATGCATCCGGTGATACATAGACAGCTACATGGTAGGTACGGCGGAGTAGAAGCCCGGACCCGGCAATCCTCAAAGCCTCACCCTGCCTCTGAGCTGCCAGTGCGTTTGACTCCCTTTCCTAGGTCCAGCCCTTGCTACCCTAACCCTGGCAGCTCGCGTATCCCTGTCCGCTGTCTATGCTCTGTCGAGGTTTGAACCTCTAGCACTGCCTTCACTACCTCATCCACCTTGGCTCTCATATCTACCTAGGTACATCAGCTCAGCATAAAACTGTTTGCACGTGTCTGCAGTACCTGAGCCCGTTTCCTCTGCTCAGGATTACCGAGACCTATAAGGGTATCTGGTAGAGAGGAGCTGTAAGGCCTGAAGGTATCGTACTTCTTCACCCACTAGACCTGATATCTATATACCTGAGCCAAAAATGATGCGTTCCGTCCTGCGCGAGTCTCTCAGGAACCTTTCTCGTCCAAGAACCACCCTTAGTGTTCTTGATGCACGCTTTCCAATTTCAGTGGTCAGGCATACTGTAAGGTATGCCAGCCGTATCTCCCTCACCCCATCCCAGGAAGCTCTCAGTATCCGATATACCAATGCTAGCCACCCTCCGCCAGGCAGTCAACAGGCCAGAGAAGACGTCCCGAGGTTTCGAAATTTTTCGAAAGGCCCAGCAGAAGCAACTGGATCAAATGGCGACATTCTTGCGGAGCCTATCTACCTTCGAGACCAATGTAAATGCTCAAAATGTGTGGATCCATCCACCCGCCAGCGCGAGTTCTCATACGCGGATATCCCTATAAACATCAAGATCAAGTCTCAATCTCAAGACGAGCAAGGCAATTTGAACGTGACATGGGAAAACGACATCCCCGGCTTCGAAGACCATGTATCGCATTATAAACACGACGAACTAGTGAATCTCTTCGTTGGGCCACCACCACTGAGACACAGACTTGTGTCGTCAATATGGAATCGTGAAGTATTCGAGTCAGAGACAGAGGATATTACATTCGATGACTTCATGAATGACAGAAGATCGCTCGCGAACGTCATACGCCTTCTCGATCACCACGGCCTTGTCTTCATCAAAGGTGTTCCAGAGGATGCCGAATCAGTCGGACATATCGCGGAACGCATCGGTCCGCTACGCAATACCTTTTACGGATCTACTTGGGACGTACGCTCCGTTCCGCAGGCAAAAAACGTCGCATATACCAGCAAGTATCTTGGGTTTCATATGGATCTTCTCTACATGAGAGAGCCTCCTCACTTTCAACTACTCCACTGTCTGCAGAATACCTGCACCGGAGGCGAGTCCCGTTTCGCCGATACGTTCAAGGCTGTGGATGTCTTACTCACTGAAAACAAAGAGTACGTGGACATTTTGGCCACGACACAACTACGCTACGAGTATTGTAACGATGCTCACTACTATTCGGATTCGAAGATGACTTTGGACACCAATGAAATTAGACCTCCGAACAAAGTATATGGAGCAAGCTCTCCGATGAATCGAGAATACATTAGTCAGCTCTCGCATGTCTATTGGAGTCCTCCATTTGTAGGTGCCCTGTCTAGCCACGTCGACACAAATTACAAGAAGTTCATACAAGCGTCAAAGGCGTTCTCTGAGACCCTCGAGAAAGACGAGCTTGTCGTGCAGACCAAGATGGAAGCAGGTACATGTGCAATCTTTGACAACCTCAGGGTTGTACATGCTCGGAACTCTTTCGATATGAACAGTGGCAAGAGATGGCTGAGAGGAGCATATCTCAACTACCAAGATTTCTATAGTCGCCTTGACGACGTAATTGGAGACATCCGTGCCATTACAAAGGATCAATTGACCCAGCAGGAAAGCAAGATTAAAGAGTCTGTGTAAATTTTGAGATGACCAAAGATTGGTAAGACATCCACACTCTAATGGGTCGGGGCCCTGCAGCCGGGTGTCGCGCGGGATGAAGAACGTGTATGAAGGGCAAACGCTGCTTCGGATTGTGGTTGGTCTGTTCAGCTTGAGATTTCGAGTGCTGATACGACCGACACGACGAGTGGTTGATGATGGTGTCGATCTGCCACAATCTACGAACACAATTCTGAATTGATGAATGGAATATATCCGACACACGAGCGAAGTGTAGAAGTCTGCAACCTCAGCACGTCAGGGTGACTTCGCTCCATTCGATGTTGTTTCACTAGACATGTTTGGAGATGAGCATTCGACCTGACTGGACCAGCAGCGACCAACCCCGTTCTTGCGATACATTCCAAGCAAAATACAGCCCTGGTGCTACATGTCCAGAGACATGCCCATACAAGATCCACCGCCTCATCATCATGGAATATCGTAGTGCCCCAATTCGGCCTGTTGAGCCTCTTACTCTTCGGGCTTACCAGACCGTCCATCTTCACCATCTTATCGTCACTCAGTATGAAGAACCCCTTTTGATTGCCCTCAATCCTCTTCACGTTCGGACTCCTGGGGATAACACTCCACCCTTTCTAAATCCCTAACTAAGTCGGACGTTACCGGTCTCTACACCCCTCCTGTTTACAATCTCTATAATCACCGGATCTTTATATAACGTACTACTACTTACACATAACGGCCTAAAAGCAGTCTAATAAATCTCTTTACTCTTATAGTACTCATACAGCTTACTTTATGGTAAGAACGCTCGCAAAAAGAAAGGAGAGGGACGAAGGTATTTTTCAGACAATCGAATTGATGAGCATAAATGCGGATATACACTTCAGCGCAGCCCGGCTATGGCAGATCGCTCGCTCCCCATGGTTGTCGTCGAACCAGATGCTGCTAAAATGAAAGGGATACAGTTCAATCCATCCTCGTGGACGATGTGATGCACCGAATTTGGAAACCGTTTCTCGAGACGCAAACCAACGACGCCAGTGGGCCAACGGCCAGTATCTCGTCACGTCAAGTATACAGACAAACTCTGTATCCATAACGTATACAGCCGTTCCACTCATTACAGGTCGTCAAACACATTACATTTAACATCCTCAATGCTCCAAGTAGTGTATTTCGACATCACCCAGCTTTCTCGGCAGATGGCAAGCTACAACGGCCATCAGAAATCATCTTGTACATCGGCGACATTGCGTCAATGCAGACTCGCGTGCACACGCGAGAGATGCCTGCCGAAGTCGACAACTTGGCATTCGCAGATGCCGAGTTCCACTGCCAGAGATGAGCTTGAATTCCATGGCAGGAGCCGTCGTTCACTTCTTGGGTTGATAGTCTTCCATGTACTCTCTGATGGTCTGGCTTAAAGGTCCGTCGCCCTCGAAGCCTAGATCTCTTGCTCGCTTAACATCGAATTCTGCGGGCCATGAGCCGACAATGTCAACCACGGCCTTGTCTGCAGACTCTTCGAGCTTTGACAGTGCAGAGTCACCACCAACTTCTTGCAGAGCTTCGAGCATTTGCTGCACCGTCACTGTAATGCCAGGGAGGTTGACGATTCTCGAGCCTTTACCGAATCCGGCCTCAGGTATGTCCCGAGCAATAAGCAAGTTCTTAATCACTGTTCTTGTGGAGCAAACCCATAGTTTGAGACTCCTCGGCACGGGCAGGACACTCTTCTCTCCATTCAGGGGTTCCCTGATGATTCCAGAGCAGAATGATGATGCAGCGCCGGTTGGTCGGCCTGGACGGACTATAATCGTGGGTAAACGGACTATGCGACCGTCCAACAATCCGCGGCGAGAGAAGTCGTTAAGCAACGTTTCGCATATTTGTTTCTGCGCTCCATACGACGATTGTGGTGATGGCATGGTGGTCTCGGTAACGACGTCGCCTTCACCCATCGGTCCGAACACTGCAAGGCTAGACGGGAACACGACCCGAATGCCTGGCTTTACTGCACGGAGAGTGTCCATAACGTATCGCATAGAATCGATGTTGACCTTTAAGCCCAGTTCGAGATTGGCTTCAGCAGCACCGGACATGATGCCATGCAGAAGATAGACATGAGTGAGATCCTGTGTGAGGAGTCCCTCGCAGACCTTACATTGAGTAAGGTCTGCTTTGACGGCTTGTACTTTGCAAGCTGATTGAACTTGGGGAATAGCTGGCTCTACTACGTCAGTGAGGATGAGCTTAGCGACCGTATCGTCCTTCATCAAGCTCGTTGCTAGAGCCTGGCCAATGAAGCCGCCCGCTCCGGTGATGAGGATGTTCATGTTTGATTCAGGGAAACTATCTATGCCTTCAGATTGGTTGCAAAAGGACTGTGCTGAACGTCGACGTCTGCTTTTGATGCTGTGTTGTCGGTATTCCGCAACTTCGGACAGATAGCCGAATTACCGGCCGTAATCCGAAATGGCCGGAGAGGAGCCGACTTCCACCATGCCGGTGATTAGTAAGTTACGGCCATTCTCGCTACATCCCAACAGTGCAACAAAACAGAATTGCCTGAAAGCGCGCCAAGCTTAAAGAACGTCTGACTTATGTCTCGTAAAGTAGAGCATACCTAAAGAGCGCTAAGACCGACTTTTAGGCGTGTCTCAGGCTGTTGTGGGCCTTATGATCGTTTGTTCTATCTTACTTTTATTGGCATTGAGCACGAACGCCATACACTGCTCGCTACGCATTGTGCTGTGCATCATTACTACTTGTCCTCTTGAAGAAGCCGAACTTTTTGCTGCTCGGTTGTTATCACGTCCTTACCCACAAGGCCTACACAGGGTATATACCCCAAGACAGAACGACCGAAATAAACAGTATCATTATTTGTGGATGACTGATTCTATTGACTACCACCCCCGACCAACCAGGGTCGGGAACCATTCCATTCTATCCAACTCCAAGGCACTTCTACGATGTTTTTCTTACCTCAATTAACACCGAGTGAGGACGGTGGTGAGCTCAGTTCCGAAATCGCGCCAGCAGAAAAGTGAGGTCATAATCGATGCTCGTACCCAAGCTGCCGCCTGCTTGCCATTTGCCTGTTATGGGGTTCCAGCCGGAACGAACGAGGTCTCTGCGGAGATTGTAAACTTCTCGGCCACGGGGGATCCAGAGATACAGGATTGGGAGAGCGAGTCGAACGTCCATGTGTATGGTCATCCAGCAGGGCTCGAAAACGCTTTGGCCGTCAACAGAGGCAGACTCAGGCGGTACGGTGTATGACGTTTCAGCAAGTGGACGCCATTGTCGGGTCCACTCGTCGAGCACCTCACGCAGATCCCGGTCAGGCAGACCGCCATCGACGACCTCGTCGTGTGATCGGAAAACCGCTATCGTCGACGGGACCACTTCCTCCTGCGTGAGTTGGTGTAGGAGCATGTGCGTGTCGAATTCTTCCCACGCCATGATTTGTATCGGCTCGCGATATAAAGGCTCTTCCAACGTAGGGCTCTCGACTTCGTGCGGTCCATCTTCACCTTCATCTTGACTTTCCTCGTCATCGTCGGACAGCTCAGTTGTAAGCGCTATTGGCTGACGACACAGAGGGCAGTTGCTCGTGTTGGATGTGGCCGACGAGGTGTTGACCCAGCTGTCCAGGCACTCCCTGTGAAATGTATTAAGACAATTGTTCAAGGTGTGAGTAATGCTGACCTCACCTCCTTCGATTTCCAAGTAGCAGATCGGACAGTGTGTGCCGCGGTCTGTATTCGAAGACGGACCAGCGCCTTCGGTGGAATCGACGTAAGTTATGTCAGACATTTCGGCCTCGGATCGTGGATGCAAGGTGGAAGTTTGGAGATAGTGGTTAAAGGTTGCTGTATAGTGGTTGAGGATTGTTGTATTTGTTAGTCGACCATGGGCAGCTACAGAGGAGGCTTATATAAGTAGGTACACGACACATCGGCTTTGTGGTACAATCTCTTTGTATGGACAAGGAATTGTTGTCACCGGGCCTTTGTTGTTGATCGTGTTGAAAGGATCAATACAGCAAAGCATTGTCGAAATCCGGCCTCATACAAACCCCTTTGTTCACAAGGTCAATGCTCAACGTCAAGGCCAATAGACTCTATTCAAATCTTACCGACACTATTCAACCGGAGAACCGGATAACATCCCTTCTGCAACAATCACGAAATCGCAATACTCGCCACAGTGCATCCACTCCTCTGGAACAAGGCCTCAACCCTCTGCACAGATGTCTCGTTCGGCACTGCTGCAGACCACTTCACGTCTTATTGTCCTGCTCGTGTTCTGGTCTCAAGAACGTGCTAGCAAACCCTGTGCAATGGACAACCACGGGATAAGTTCTATACCTTCGACTTTGCAGAACGGATTGACGCCACGCTCTTCTTCGCAGTAGAGCAGGTTGTAAAAAATCCGCATGGACATGAATTTGATCCCGTTGTTCACCTTGGCGGTGTACCGTAGTCGAGTGAACTGAAAGCAGCACATGCTAGATGTGCCTGGGTAGTAGATCTTGTCCGTTTGTATTAGAAGTGTGAGGCACACATGGTTTTCCTGGGTGATGTTTCGGTGTTGGCGTAGTGGAGTTGTAGGACATCGATGTATGTTGTGTGAGACGGCGGAAAGAACCTCCCGCCACTTGAAAGTTGCTTCTGGGGACTTCTGAGGCTCGTCTGGTTAAGGTTCCGTCGTTAACGGCGGCATTCCGCCGACAGTTTGGCTTGTCTTCGAGAACAGATTGACAGAGATTAGTCATAATGACGAGTTTAGCACGAGGTATTGAGTAATGTCCCAAGGGTTTTGGCGATATTCGCTCGAAATGCCGACTGAAGTAGGTGTTTTGCCGTATCCCAAATATTGATGCTGATATGTTAAGACTTCTTCAGGATAGGGAGTGCTTCGGACCCAAGTAACACCCAAGGTCTTCTTTCTTGTTCAAGATCGTCGATGGTCTTCGTGCCTAGAAATGATTTTGAAGACTTTGAGCGTGCTTCTCCCAAGGCTGATCTTACCATCAGTTTCAAACAGTGTTGATGTTGTCTACTGCTGGTTCTGCGTTGGAGGCGGCTCGGTTGACTTCGGGGGAAGTGCCCAACCAGCAACAAGGTCTCTAAGGGTGTCGTTCTCTCCAACATTCCCTGGAAAGACAACGTACGCTTGTGGTCGTTAGTGCCATTGAGCTACTGTTGTGGTACTGCGAGAAGAACTTACGAACGCCAGGATATTTGGAGGTTGTTTCGTGGCACTGCCACAATGGGACACCAGATGCTGCTTGACCCACGATCTGTGCTCTTCGCATGCGCAGACCTTTCGTTGCCGCGTCGGACGAAGTTATGCCGCCCTTGCAGTGTGTCAGCATGTTAGAGGAGAGTAAACAGATACATCCTGACCTTTGCAATGATGTATCTCGGGCGAGGTTTGAGCAGGCGCAAGAACGTGACCAAAGCTGAGGCGACAACCCCTCCAATCTTGAGACTGGAAACCTCGTCGGCCCCTGTGATGAGCTTTCTGCTTGTCATCAGGAGCACATCTTGACCATTCGCGATTAATTCGTCAGCTTCATCGACAGCGGCCATGATAGTCTTCTCGGCATTCTCTGGGCTTGCGAGCAGAGGCTCAACATCAATCGTTATTACCTTGAGCATTTCTGCCCGGCCTTGGATCAGAGACTCGAGTTGGGCGGTTGTCTTTGGTACATAGGAGCCTGCGATGATAAGTCCACCAGGACTTGCGCTAGAGAGGTCCATCTTGAGATCTGCAGAAGACTTCGGAGGTATTTGTTGTATACCGAGTCTTGTTGAGACAAACGCTGCTCCTGTTCGGTAGATATAACGTTTGCCTCGAGATTCGGCTGCAGTAGGTTAGCAACTAAACATGGACTCAAACAATTCTGTACCAACCTTCGAGAAGACCTTTGACGAAGATCTCCATGTCGGTATCCACAACAGCATTTACGATGATAACAGCATTTTCGTCGAAACTAAGCAAGCCTTTGGCGACAAGCTCAGGGCCTCCGGTACGAATATCGTCTAGTGAAATAGATTGTACTTGTTCAGCTGGAATGGAGCCTTTCGACTTCTCGACCACATATTGGACAAGGTTAGAGTTCTTGTAACCAAAAGTGGCATCTTTTGCAAATGGTGTTTGTGCTGCCGGCACAAGGTTCCCTTCGGCATCGGCAACATAGTGAACGTTATTGATGGTGAGCCGTCCTCCTTGTCGAAAGAAAGGAGCAAGTATCCAGCCGTTGGCTTGGCCGATCACTTCTTCCGCAACCTCTGGCTCGTCTGGAAAGTGGCCTCTCAATGTGGAATCTCCACGGAGGACCACTTCAAAGTCCTTCCTTGCTGTCGATGCTGCATCCTTCACGGCTTGGCATATCGTTCTGATGAGCTCTCGAGCTTCCGGTGTCGGTAGAGCACGAGAGTTGGTAAGAATAAAAAATCCATTGGTACCAGTTTGAAATTCTTCCAATAACGTATGTTGGTCCCATACTGTCAGCACATTGATGCCATGACAGGTTTGTGTTCCTGTTGGATCGTCATCAAGAACGACAAGTACTGGAAGGCTCCCTACGGACTGCCGGCGATTGATGTCACCAGCTAAATCTGTCGTCTCTATGGCGGGAGGTAAGCCGGCCAAGGTCTCCTGCAAGGACAAAGTCTTCTCTGAATCCATTATTGCTTTGTTTGAGCTGAAGCAGCGTTCGAAGTTGGTCGCAAGCACTCTCTTGTGCAATTGGTGATTGAAGGCGGGGTGTCGGCTATCGGTGAAAACCGGCTCGTGCTCCTTGTCTAAGACACGTGACCACGGTGGCTAGCCCTTATAACTCCGTCCACAAAGGTCGATCGTGGTAGAATGCTCGACGCTTCGGCATCTCTCCGTGAAATCAACGGCGATGGAGTCCGCGTAGTTGGCGAGGTTGCATCTTGCCCGACGTTTTGCGAGTGACTTCCCGCACATACAAGCACAATTGCATCGGGCGCTGGCCGCGATTGCTGCGTTACACGTGACCTGGAGGTAGAAAGGCAGATGAGGAAAGATGGAAAGAATACTTGCAGTAAACGGTCATCCTCACCGGCAACCATCCGTATTTCGCCAAAGTTACACCTCCATGGTCCGGGGCCAGGCACTTTAACTTCCTCATACGACCGCTATGATGAAATCAGCAGGCTCAACCACCCAGCCAATTGCAGGGTCGATGTGGATTCAAAGTGTGCATTATGTCTTCCTTTCTCCCAGAACATCTCCATGGTCTGGCAGGTAACTATAGCATCACCCAAAGTAATGGGATGATGCAGGAAGTAACATAATAGTGTACTCCTCAAGTACGCTGAGGCAGATGCAACGGTGGCATACGATAAGATTCATGCTCCTGGGAATTTAGGAGATACTCTGCCCATGGAGCAGTTTGTAGGTTTAGCAGAACCAAGTCAATCATCCATTTGGAGCAGGACAAGCTCGTTGAGGTATTGTCAAGAAGGGCGTGGACCTTCCTCCGAAAGTACAGAGCTTGACTTCGGCCCATGGCTTCGAAGATGTTGTCCGTAGACTGTACATGAAAAAGGCGTACGCGTGTTCTTTAACCCACGGCACAGACACCTTGGAAGCACTGGCATTGGTGCTACAGCTCTCAGATTAGAAGACCCAAGCTATACTCGCTTGCTTATGGACAAGACGGAACTGAGGACTGACCCACAATAAAATCAATCATGTCTCGTGGTTGCTTTTCATGATATTTGCACATTTCTGACACACGAGCTCGTCTCTGCAATGAAATTCAGCGCGAGATTACCGACGTTGATCAAGCACATCCAGGAATAGTCAATACTACGAAATTAGAATAACTGATCAGGCTTGGAGTGTCGCATGCATGGATACAGTGTACGGCACAGGCGAAGCTCTGAGATCAAGGCGAGCATCTACCTCGGAACACATGGAGAAACTGAACGGAGTGCGACTCCACAGCTTTGTCTGTTGCAAAAGGGTGTATTGTGGTGGCATGACATATGCCTGACAAGTGATAATTGCGAGCGTGTATTGGCGTGGCAACCTATCCGCAGCATGGTCGCGAAACGATACCGCTGGCAATGGTCGTTGTTCTGGTATGGGAGAAGGCTGCTCCATGGAGTTGATGGAGCCAGAGGTCACGGTTGAGGCGCGCCGATAAGATAACAGAAAGGCTTGGCAGAAATGGCGTCATTGAGAGGCGATCTCGCTCGCGGTGCTGGCGCGAAGTTCCGTGATCACCTAAATAATAATTATCTCTTTCATCATCTGCGTTTTCGAGTCTTGAACAGCGTCGCAAGTTTGAGAAGCATATAACCATCGCAACACAGCAATATAACCAACCAGTA
>Ga0210040_10005204_pt1 | contig 16656 bp, 15 predicted proteins | sample CryGeyCG12114_NA_FD_185462 | JGI IMG/M metagenome (GOLD analysis project Ga0210040, IMG submission 185462) | Groundwater microbial communities from aquifer - Crystal Geyser CG19_WC_8/21/14_NA (SPAdes) (version 2) | ecosystem: Environmental > Aquatic > Deep subsurface > Groundwater | place: USA... | reverse complement strand
GGCATAAAGGCTTTATTCCCTGGGACGATGACATGGATGTGGGCATGACACGCGACAACTATGAAAAGTTTGAAAAGCTTGCCGTGCCCGAACTGCCCAATGATATCTTCTTCCAAACACCTGAAACAGATATCTACTTTCCTTCCTGCGGCAGGGTTGAAGCTAAGTTAAAAGACAAATACAGTACCTATAAAAAGAGTGAAGAAAAGATGTATCAAAAGCATCACCTCGGTTTACAGGTGGATATATTTGTATATGATAAAGCTTATCTTCCCCACAATGCTTTTTTATATGCGCTTAATCGCGCCTTAGAAATTCGTTACTGGAAAGTTGGTCCAAATAACAAAAGCAGTAAGCAGCGTGCAAAAGTGCTTAAACGTATTTCTAAATTTGCCCCATTTCCACTTGTTTACGCCAGCAGCTTTGTAATCTCAAGAAAAATGATAAAATTGGGGCAGTGTTATAAAACGGAAAAAGAATTGTCGCAGCTTATACGAACTAAATTTGAAGATATGGAGGCTCTGATTCCAATAGGCTGGGAAACGTATTTAAAGCGCATGTATGGTGACTATATGAAACTGCCACCTGTAGAAAAACAGCAAGGACATCATAGTGCAGATTTGCCGGATCCGTTTACGCCTTGTGAGCATACGGAGATACTGCATTGGAAAGAGCGGAAGCGCGTTGATAAACCTGCTATATAAGTGCGGCAATTATTTGTAAGCTAAGTACCCAAAGAACAACAATACGATAAAATGAGTATGTATAAGAATGTCTATGTTATAGGTGTTTTTGATTTGTTTCACAGAGGTCATGTTGCCTTTTTAAAAAAGGCCAAGTCGCTTGGCGAAAATCTGATCGTAGCGGTAAATGGTGACGATATGGTTGCTTCTTATAAAAGAAAGCCTTTTTATTCAGAAGAAGATCGCCTGGAAATAATCCAATCCTGTAAGTATGTAGATGAAGCGTTTATAATACGGGAGTATGACAACCGGAAATACATTGAACAATATGGAATAGATGCTATCGTACATGGCAACGATTGGGAAAAAAACAGTTATATGCAACAGATTCGTGTTACAGAAGAATATCTAAACAAGCATAAAGCCGAACTGGTTTTAATACCTTATACAGCCGGGGTTAGCACCTCGCAAATAATAAAGCAAATAAAAGAGTATCAATAGTGTATAATCAATCCGCCTTATTCCCGCTCATTTTTCAGGTAAATGAAAACATAATTGATCAGATTCCATTTTTTCTACACCGGAATAATATTTCGTTTAAAAATATTTTAATTATATCAGGAAGTAGCAATTCATTTAAATATGCAGAAACGCTACTGAATTCAATGAAGTCGGCAAGCTACCGGATTCACCAAAATGATGTGACCACCGTTGAAGAGCTGAAAGAATATTGCTTATCCAATGCGGTGGATTTGTTGGTAGGTGTGGGAGGCGGTTCGGTACTGGACGTTGTAAAAAGAGTAAGCCTGTTAACAAACATTGCCAATTTGCTCGTACCTACTATTATCTCTAATGATGGTATGGTATCTCCTATAGCTGTCATAAAGGATAGTAATGGTCAAACGGTGAGCTTACCCGGCAAAATGCCTTTTGGTGTGATTGTGGACATAAGCATCATACAAAAGGCGCCTATGAAATACCTTCAGGCTGCTGCCGGAGACATTTTATCCAATATTTCTGCAACAAACGATTGGGTTTTGGCTTCATTGCATACGAACGAGTCCATTAATGATTTAGCGTATATGCTTTCCCGAAGTGCCGCATTTGCACTGATTCATCATGAATCAAAAGACATAAGAAACCGGAATTTCTTAAAACAGGTTGTCTATTGTCAGATTAATTCCGGCCTGGCAATGGCGCTTGCCGGCACCAGCCGGCCGTGTAGCGGAAGCGAGCATCTTATAAGCCATGCTATCGATTATCATAAACTATCAGAGAATACGCTGCATGGTTATCAGGTTGGTTCCATCAGTATATTTTGTCTTTACCTGCAACGAAAGCTGGATGCCAAGTGTATAAATTATGCACAGGAATTAAATATTCCCATAGCATTTCATCACCTCAATGAAAAGGTTAAAGACCAATTGGAAGTAATCTATGAAACGTCTTTCAAAATGAGGCCCGGGCGGTTTACAGTACTTGAAAATTGCAAAGGAATGCGGTTTGAAGATGTGTATAACGAGTATCTGTTTTTTTTAGAGCGTTTCAAAATATATGATACCTCTATACAATATTAATAGTAATATGGGCTTTTGAAAAAGTTACGAAGTTCTTATATTTCTTTAGGCAACATTTTTGACATTGCATTTGGAATATTTTGAAATACTTTAGTGGCTTACGACTGGTCTGGACAGTATCGGGCAATAGTAAGTTTACTTACAACGATTGTGTGGTTAAAGATTAAATTTTAAGTTCTCTAATTGCGTTCAATGGATTTTGACAGCCTTTTTATTGATGAGCGGGAGCGGGGCGAAACACCTATGCGGCAAAGCCAGCTGGTGATGCTGCGCATGCTTAAAATATTTGATTACTTATGTGCAAAACATAAGATTGAATATTTTTTAGTTGGCGGTTCGTTGTTAGGTGCCATCCGGCACAAAGGTTTTATTCCCTGGGATGATGATTTGGACGTGGGCATGACACGTAAAAATTACGAGAAGTTTGTAAAAGTTGCAGTGCCTGACCTGCCGAATGATATTTTTTTTCAAACGCCGGAAACAGACCCGCATTACTCGCAAAAAAGCAATGTTGATGCGCGTTTGCGCGACAAGTACAGCAGCTATAACCATACGGAAATAGAAAATAATAAATGGCACGAAGGCTTGCAGGTAGATATTTTTGTGTATGATCGCGCCTATCTTCCGCATAATTTTTTTATCGTTTCAACGAACATGATATTAAAATCGTTGAATGATAAAAAGAAACGCGCTAAGGTGCTTAAAACGATTGCTAAACTAATGCCTTTAGGCTTTGTTTATGCCAGCAATTTTTTACAATCGACCTGGGGTTTAAAGCTTGGCACCAATTTCATAAAGAAAAAGGAATTAGCTAAACTGGTACGTGTAAAGTTTGAAGATGCGGAGTTTTTGGTGCCGCAAGGCTGGGATGCATGCCTGAAGCGGCAATATGGCAATTATATGCATTTGCCGCCAGAAAGTAAACGCACATCACACCATAAAGTAATACCGCAACCATTTACGCCTTGCAATCATAGCGAAGTTCTTTATTGGAATGATCGTAACAAAATGCACCGGCAATCGGTTACGGAATAGAAGAGGAAAATCGTAGTGGTTGAATTACCGGCGTGAATAAGGATATTGATTAAACCCGCAGAATGGATGGAAGTGGTAGATCCAGAGTAGTTGTTATAGGAATAGGTTCAATTGTATGGAAAACCTGCAGATTCGAATTTCGAAACGTTTTATATGCTATTTAAGCAGCCCGCAACATGATCGCAAACATCCGAAATCAAACGGCTAATTTTTGGTTTATTTTTTTCGCCTCACTGGTAAGCATTAACTTTTGGTCGTTTCAGCTTATCGATAAACAAATAAATAAGGCTTTGGATGTGGTTGTGCTAACAGGGCTTTTCATGGTTGTCCTGTTTTTGCACCGCAACATGCGGAACCGGGAGCTGAATTTCCGGTACAACGTTTACTTCTTTTTATTCATTCCGTTTTTGGGTTGCTTTGGCGCCTATATCTATCACGGCCAGCCGCTGTGGCCTACTATTGCAATTATACGAAGTAACTTTTTCTGGCTGTTTTATTTTGTGCTTCATATTTTGAATATCCCCAAAAAGCAAGTGATAAACATCATGTTGTTTTTGGGGAGCATTTGGATTTGCTTATCCGTAGGTCAGCAATTTACGTACCCACATGCGTACTTCTATACCAGAGGCGAATCCGATGAAAAAACAGTATTACGCGCAGGTGTATATCGTTTTATGCCCAACAAACTTCAATACGGGCAATTTCTAATTTACTATTGTTTTCATCAGTATCTCACCCGGATGAAATTAAAATACTTGGTTTTTGTTTTATGCGGGTTGGCAGGGCTTTACTATCATGGGGCACGTCAGTATATCGGCGCTTCCATACTTTGCTTAGGATTGGCCGTATTATTTGCAAAAGGTAAACCAAAGCTGAATGCCATCACCATGGCATTTGGCGGCGCAGCGGCCCTTTTATTTTTTAAAGATGCGCTGTTTGGCGAATATATTAAAATGACCACAGGCCAGGTTGAAAACAGCGATGATGACATACGCATGTTGTCCGCTAACTTTTTTTTAAATGAGTACTGGCCCAGTTGGGTTACAAAAATAATTGGCAACGGGCCGGACATCAAAGGCGGAAGTTACGGTGACGAAATAGATGCCATGCGGCAATATTTTCATTTTTACCGGAGTGATGTTGGTATCATTGGCAGCTATAACCTTTGGGGCATCTTTTATGTAATAAATGTTTTTTGGGTAACCCTGAAAGGTTTAAGCTTGAAGTTTTATAAACCTAATAACCGCTATTTGCAGCTATTCTTCTTTAATGTCTTGATGATTCTTATTATAAATGAAACTTTTGACAGCCCGGCCACCATTCCGTTTTATTGTTTTATATTTTATCTGATTGACAAAACTTATCTGGAGAACAAACTTGGTCAGGAAGAGGTTGCATAATTTCTTACAATTCTATTATTTTACGGCCGTTCGCGAATGTGGAGCGAAGCTATTCTTTAAGTGCGGTATACTTGAAATACAATAACAAATGGATAACAGTAAGGTTCTGGTAATTATAGTCAATTACAAAACTTCGGAGTTAATGCCGAAGCTGATTCAATCCATACAAGAAGATAATGTTGCCGTATCAATACTTATTCTGGACAATGCCTCCACGCATGAAACCTATAGTGAACTGGAGCGCTTAACCGACCCGCGCGTACACCTGCTGAAATCGGAAAAAAACCTTGGCTTTGCCGGTGGCGTAAACCATGCATTTGCATACGCGCTTAAGCACATGCCGCCGTTTCAATATATTTTTCTTTTTAACCCGGATGCTATAAGCTGTCCGAACCTGATAAGCAACCTGTCCGGTATTTTGAAAATGGACAAAGATGCCGCAGGCGCCTCACCCAAAATTCTACGTTTGAATGGTAAACCCTGGTATGCCGGCGCTATCATAAACTATAAAGATGGCGATGTTTTAAATAATGCGATTGCAAACCCGCCTGAGAAAAAGGAATACTACGAAGTGGATGTATTTAGCGGTTGCGCCGTACTTTTTGATGTTGCAAAAGTGCTGAAAGCCGGTGGCCTGAATGAAGACCTGTTTATGTATTATGATGAAGCAGACTTTTCATTAAAGCTAAAAAAAGAAGGCTTCAAAATTTTATATGTGCCGCAACTGGTCATCTACCATGACGTATCGTATACGACGCGCAATATTTCCCATTTAAAAACCTATTATATGGCGCGGAACCGCTTTATGGTTTTTGGCGATTCCATGAAGGCTTCCCGCAAGCTTTACTTTATCCTGCACGAGTTTGCCTATCACCTGAAAAACCGGCGGTTTAAAAACGTGTATTACCATCTGAAAGGTTATATTGATTACAAACGCGGTGTAACCGGGCAATTGAAAGAATATGCAAAGTAGGAAACGCCTTTATTTATACCCTATAACAAAAATCACCGGAAGGCAGGGCGGCAACACCTACATCCTCAATCTTAAAAAATACCTGTTGCAACACGTTGATGTTATTAATGAGCCAACCGGGCTGGGGTTGCTTGATGTGGTTTTAAAAATGCCGAAATGTGATGTTATTTATTTCAACTGGATTGAAGATGTTGTGGACAAGCGGTTTGGTTTTCTTCAGGTGGTGTTGCTGGCAGGCATCGTGCTGTTTTCAAAACTGCTGAACATTAAAATTGTGTGGTTTGTGCATAACAACCTGTCGCATAAAAAAGCAAACCTGGGTTTAAAGAAACGCATCGTTGTGTTGATGGAGTGGGGGGCTGATGTTATTTTATCACACTCCGGCGAAGCCCGCATTGCCAATTCCAAAAAGCAGGTGGCTGTTTTTGAACATCCTTTAGATCCGTATACGCCATTGCCGCTGCAACCTACGCCTGCTTATGACCTGCTGATTTGGGGAACGGTAAATCCGTATAAAGGCGTAGAAGAGTTTTTAACGTTTAACCAAAGCGCTGCCACATTAAAAGAATATAAAATTCTGATAGCCGGAAAGTTTGCTTCACCGGAATATTTTAAACAAATAGCCGCGTTGAAAGCGTCTAACATAACCATCGAAGACAAAATTCTGTCGGAAGAAGAACTGATCGATTATTTTTCCAAAAGCCGCTTTGTTTTATTTACGTACAATTCGGCATCGGTGCTTAGCTCTGCGGCTTTATGTAAAACGCTTTCGTATGGCAAAACCATCATTGGGCCAAATACTGGTTCCTTTAAAGAGTTGGGGCAAAAAGGGTTGATTTATACCTATAGTTCTTTCGAAGCTTTGGAAGCCTTGCTGCCGGGACTGCCGCTAAAAGAAACAGAACCGGGTTATGCCGATGCGCTTCAGCAATATATTGCGCAGCATTCCTGGCCGGCTTTTGCCCGCTTTGTCGAATTGGCTATTGATCCAAAAAAAGAACCGGCTTTCAGCCCTGTTTTATAACTTTTTCATTTACCCATGTTTTACCCCCTTCACTTTTGAAAAATTATTTAGTTTATACAACACTTACCACCTGGAACGAGCCGCCGCGCTCGCGCCACCAGGTAACCAATGTGCTTAAAAAAGAAGGCGTCGTGTACTTTGTAGAGCGCAGCAGGATTGGTTTGCCAAAAATAACAGTAACAAAAAGGGAAGAGGGTGTGTATACCATTACACCATATCACCCCGTAGATTATCGCGTACGCTATCGCACACCTTTGCTCAATGAATGGTATCATGGCTGGCTGTTGCAGCAAATAAAAAGACTGGGTATTTCCTTCGAAGTGGTGTTTACGTTCGATCATACGTCGTATCAGATCAACCGGTTTTTTACAAATGTGGTGTATTACTGCGGTGATGATTTTATTGGTACGGGCAATTTCAATGTTCTCTGGATAAACGCCTTTCACCGCCGCATTGAGCGAAAGTTAGCTGCCGGCGCTAAAATGGTCGTCGTTACATCGGAGTATTTATTTGAACGGCATAAAGCTTTTAACTCAAACACGCATATTGTGCCGCTGGGTGCGCCCACTGTTGATGAACAACCTCATTACAAAGCGCCGGAAAACCGGCTGCCTACATTAGGCATTGTAGCTTTTTTAAACGAGCGCATGCCGCTTGAGCTATTTGATGGCCTTTTGAAAAAGTTTAAAATTCTGATGATCGGTCCGGCCGACTCGCACATAACGGCGCGGTATGCCGCCAATACGAATGCCGTGTTTACCGGCCCAAAAAACGGCAAGGCTTTATACAAGATTTTGGAAGAGGTTGATGTGTGCATTGCGCCTTATGCGGAGCAGCGCATCAACAAAGGCCTCACTCCAAACAAACTGTGGTTGTATCTTGCACTTGGCAAGCCCAGCATTGTTACCGATATACCCAATATAAAAAACTGGAATTTTGAGCCAGGCGTTTTACACAAATGCTCCAATGCACAATTTGGTGCCATTTGCGAAAAGGCCTATGCAGAAAATTCAGAAACGTTGTTTTACAAGCGGATTGCCGTGGCAAAGGAAAATTCGTGGCAAAACCGGGTGCACACTATATTAAGTTTGTATGATGCCGGCCAGCCTGCATGAGGTTTTAAAAAAGTTCGGCTTCTTTTAACTGAAAGTACACGTACTATGAAAATAATTGCAATTGCATCGATAGGCGGTCACTGGACGGAACTGCTACGCCTGAAGCCCGCCTTTGAAAACAACGATTTGATTTTTGTATCAACCAATGCAAGCTATGCCCAAACGGTAAATGGCCACACATTTTACAGCGTGCCGGATGCCAACCGGTGGAACAAAATGCAGGTGTTGAAAATGGCCGTTGCGGTTTATAAAATCATCCGTAAAGAAAAGCCGGATGTTGTTATATCTACCGGTGCGGCGCCGGGCCTGCTGGGCATCATTGCTGCAAAATCAATGGGTGCAAAAACAATCTGGGTGGATAGTATTGCCAATGCCGAAAAGTTGTCGCTCAGTGGCCGGTTAGCCTCGCATATTGCCAGCAGAACGTACACCCAATGGCCGCACCTGGCAACTGCCTCTATTCTTTACAACGGTAATGTTTTAGCATGATCTTTTTAACTATCGGAACACAAGTGCCTTTTGACCGCCTGGTAAAAGCAGTAGATGAAGTTGCGCCTTCGTTAAACACCAAGATCATTGCGCAGGTTTCAAAGTCCGCGTACAAGGCGCGTAATATGCAAACGTTCGATTTTATTTCCCCTCATGATTTTGATGCTTTTTTTAACAGCGCGTCTTTAATTGTGAGCCATGCCGGTATGGGAAATATTATTTCGGCTTTGGAACGCGAGAAGCCAATTTTAATTTTGCCCCGCCTGGCAAAATACGGCGAACATCGAAACGATCATCAAATGGCTACTGCCAAAGTTTTTGAAAAGCTCAACTACGTACATGTGGCGTATGATGAACATGAGCTTTTGAAAAAGTTGGTTTCCGTTTATACCCAGCATTTAAAACCGCTGCATAAAATAGGCACTACGGCTTCTCCCGAATTGCTGGCGTCAATCAAGGACTTTATTAAAAGCAAATAGAATTTGATTTTCAATCAGTCGTATAAGCTGTACCTGTATAGAAACATCATTTCATTTTGATCTCTGTAAAACACGGTTGCTTTTTTGGTAGTTTTATCAAGCCAATTGTTTTGGCAGCTGACATTCAATAATTGCTTGCCAACAAACGTTTTGTTAAAAGAATGAACTGTGTTTGCCTCGCTTAGAAAACTACGCCTGTTTCAAGTAGCTTCTCGCAGCACCGCTAACAGAAAGTTTGCCCGGCTTGAGAAGCTACTATAATATTTCAGAATTAATTAGTATCATTATCTCCAATCTGCCCTTAGAATATGAACAATCGGTTTATACGGTTTTTTATCATTGCGTTGGATTTGCTTTCACTCAATGTTCTGTTTCTAACCCTGCAGTATTTTTTAAACCGTGTAAGTGAAAGCTATGGTTTAGCATATACCTTTTTTTTGATTTTGTTAAACGCCAGCTGGCTGATTGTAACCTGGGCAAATAACCTCTACTTCGAAAAATTTCTGATTTCATTCGAAGCCTTTGCCCGGCGCACGGTAAAATCGTATTTCTATTGGATTGTCATTGTATTGTTCTATTTGTTTTTTTCACAGCAGTTCGAGTTGTCGCGGCTGTTTACGGGCTTGGTGTTGGTAGGTTTTGGCTGCCTCTTGCTTATAAACCGGATTATCTACTTTTTCATACGGTCATATTTCCGGAAGAAAAAATTGTATACCCGCAAAATCATAATTATCGGTTATAACAACATTGCCAAAAAACTGGTTTCGTATCTGGAAGAAGAAGATGCGGATACAGAAATTGTTGGCTTTTGCGAAAATTCAGAACGGGTGCAGGAGCTATCCAGTTACCCGATTTTAGGTGACGTGTCGAGCACCTTGAGCCTGTCACAGCAGTATCAGGTTACTGAAATCATTTCTACGATTGCGCCGGAACAAAACCTGAAGATTTATGATATGATGCACGAAGCGGATCAGGCCTGCATTCATTTTCGACTCATTCCTGATTTGAGCTATTTTGTAAAAAAGACAGTACATATTGATTATTTCCGCGATATTCCGGTGCTTTCCGTGCGGCGCGAGCCATTGGCGGATGCCGGCAACCGGATACAGAAACGTTTCTTTGATGTGCTGGTATCGCTGCCTGTAGTATTGTTCATTTTATCCTGGCTGGTGCCGCTTATTGGCATTCTTATTTGGCTGGAGTCGCCCGGGCCTATCTTTTTTAAACAACCGCGCACCGGCAAAGGGAAATTGACATTCAACTGTGTAAAGTTTCGCAGTATGAAAATTAATAATGATGCGCATTTACGGCAGGCCAGCGAAGATGATGACCGTTTTACGAAAATTGGAAAATTTTTACGTAAGACCAGCCTTGATGAATTTCCGCAATTTTGGAATGTGTTGATCGGCGATATGAGCGTAGTAGGCCCGCGGCCGCATATGTTGCAGCATACCGATTATTATTCTTCGATGATTGATAAATACATGATCCGCCAATTTTTAAAACCCGGCATTACCGGTTGGGCGCAGGTAAACGGCTTTCGCGGCGAAACCAAAACACTGGAAAAAATGCAAGGTCGTGTGCAGTTCGACATCTGGTACATTGAAAACTGGAGTATATGGCTGGACATCAAGATTATCTTTATGACAGTATTCAACACATTAAAAGGCGACAAGAACGCATTCTGATGAAAGTTGTTTACGCTACTGACATCAATGCATCAAATATTCATAGTTGGTCGGGCCTGGGTTGGTATTATCGTAAAATGCTGGAAGATGCAAATTGCGAGGTTACTACTATAGACAAACGAAACATGCCGCCGCCCTTGTATTACCGGTTAAAGAATCGGGTTTTAAAAAAAGTACAGTCAAAGTTGTATTCACCCCATTTCAGTGTTGGCGTTTCAAAACATTATGCCCGCTGCATTGAGGAGAAAGTAGCGCCAGGCTCCGTTATTCTTTCACCTAATACAAATGTGCTGGCTTACTTAAATAAAGATTTCAAAAAAGTGCTTTTTGCCGATGCTACCTTCAACAGCTTGCTGCACCTGTACCCCAAATACAGCGAGTATACGGCGGAATGTATAAAAGCAGGCGAGATTATTGACCAGCAAGCCGTGTCCAATGCAGACGTATTAATTTATACATCCCAATGGGCAGCCAGCTCTGCTATAAAACATTATGGCGCAGATCCGCTGAAAATAGCAATACTGCCGTTTGGCGCCAACCTGGATCAACTGCCTACAACTGACGAAGTAGAAAAAAGCATAGAAACGCGGGCACAAAACAATCACATAAACCTGCTTTTTTTAGGGGTTGACTGGGTACGTAAAGGCGGGGAGTATGCCCTGAAAGTTGCCGCCCGTTTAAACAGCCTTGGCTTTGTTACGACGTTGCACATTGTAGGCGCGGTAAATTTGCCGCCAAACTTAAACGAGCCATTTATCGTAAATCATGGCTTTATCTCTAAAGCCACGCCCGAAGGGCAACAGCAGATTGGACAACTTTTAGCAGCCAGCCATTTTTTATTATTGCCCACCCTGGCCGATTGTACGCCGGTGGCGTGTTCCGAAGCAAATGCTTTTGGTGTGCCGTGTATTACATCGAATGTGGGCGGCCTGCCGAGTGTTATTGAAAATAATTGCAATGGCCATACGTTTTCGCATCACCATTTTGTGGAACATTCCGTGCGTTATATTGCAAACCTGATGCGTGTGAAAGCAGATTATAAAGCCCTTTGTTATTCTTCATATCATAGGTACGCAACAGAAATGAACTGGAAATCCGTAGGCCGTAAAATCGTTGGGCTTATGGAAAGCCTGTAAACGCGCGCACACTTTACCTGCAGCATCTTATGCCGCAGTCTGCATGTATAATGTTTCAGTAACATGAATGATCGCATACCCGCCACGCCGCCAATTATAAAGCCTGTAGAAAAAAGCGTTGTACGACCGCTCTTCTCGGTAATGATACCCAGCTATAATTGTATACAATACCTGAAAATGACGATTGAAAGCGTGCTGGTTCAGGACAGGGGCCCTGAAGTAATGCAGATAGAAGTGGTGGATGATTGCAGTACCGATGGCGATGTGAAAAAGTTAGTTGCCGAAGCAGGCAAAGGCCGGGTTCAATTTTATCAACAACCTCAAAACCGGGGCAGCCTGCGCAATTTTGAAACCTGCCTTAACCGGGCTACGGGCCGTTATGTTCATTTGCTGCATGGCGATGACCGCGTAAAGCCAGGATTTTATAACGAGATTGAAGCTTTGTTTACCCGCTTTCCAACGGCTGGTGCTGCTATTACAAATTATAGTTGGGTAAATGAAAACGAAGAAGAATCGAAGCCAACGGGGCAACTCTTGACTGCACCTGGCATTATTGACAACTGGTTGGCCAGAATTGCCTCCAGACAACTGTTGCAGCCGCCGGCCGTAGTAGTGAAGCGCGATGTTTACGAAAAGCTGGGCGGTTTTTTTGCCGTTCATTATGGCGAAGATTGGGAAATGTGGATTCGTATTGCCGCACAGTACGATGTGGCCTATTCACCAAAATGTTTAGCTACGTATCGGGGTGGGCATAGCACCAATATCTCAAGTCAGTCGGTATTATCGGGACAAAACATTACCGATTTGAAAAAAGTAATCGCGATTGTACAGGCGTATCTGCCTCCTGAAAAAAGAGCGGCGCTTAAAAACAATGCGCTTAAAAACTTCTCCATCAGCTTTGCAAAATCTGCATACCGTTTATGTTCCACTAAAGGCAACAGCAAAGCCGCAACGCAGCTTGCCAAAGGCGCCTTGCAATTACACATAAATCCGCGAACGCTTTATTGGTGTTCGAAATACCTGGCCGCACGCGTAGCTAAAAGCCTGTAGCTGCTGGGCCCGCTGCTCTATAACGTATATGGGCTTTTGAAAAAGTTGGAACCACACGCGTTATCAATCAAATTAAATACTATTCTGCAACCGTAGTTTCTGCAACAAGCAGCATTAAGGTAGCGCATTGACATGAGCTTTTGAAAAAGTTTGGCACAAGATTAAAAGACAAAGGGAAGAAGCCACTTGCTATGTTTACAACACTCAACTTTAACCGCTGGAACGATTATAAAGCTTTTACACAAGACCTGTCGGACAACTGGGCTTTTCGCGGGCAACTTGATACGAGCTGGGAGCTGCGCAATGCAATTGAGCGCACCGATTTTATAAACATGTATAGCGGCATCGAAGCTAATTTTCTGCAGGAGTTTCAGCGCGGCGCGCGCAATTATCTTTCAAAAGACGAAACACCGGAGCACCTGATTGAATGGCTGGCGCTGATGCAGCATCATGGCGCACCTACGCGGCTGCTCGACTTCAGCAAATCGCCTTTCATTGCTTCATTTTTTGCATTTGAACAAGGTGAAATTATTAACGAAGAAAACATTGCCATCTGGGCCATCAATATCAATTTTATAAAAAGCAAAGCCACCGAACTTTTGGCCAATTATTTTGGAGATGAACTGAAACAAAGCGACAACCGCCTGAACGAGGCGCTGTTCGAAAAAATATTTTATGCCGACAAATACGAACTTGTATTTCCGGTTGAGCCATTCCGGATGAACCGCCGGTACTCGCTGCAGCAATCCATTTTTGTAAGTACCGGCACCGGCCACCGGCCGTTTATGGAGCAATTGCAATTTTTGAAAGATGATATTTCAAGATCGGTAATAAAAATAGAAATGCCTGCCGGGCTGCATAAAGAAGTGCTGCGCGACCTGTTTCGCATGAACCTGAACCGCGCGTCGCTTTTCCCCGACCTGGATGGGTACGCCGCTTCGCTGCGCTTGCGCTACAATAGCATGAAATCGCCGGAAGAAGCGCTTGCCGCACAATTGCAGAAATTCGAAGACGGGTCCTTCCAGTTTATTCCATAAAATTCTTTTTTCATTTTTTACATTCTACCGTGTATACATCCGCTTTTACCGAAAAACCAGGAATTTATTTTTATAAGATAGTAGGTTCGTAAGAACACGCTTGCTATATATTATTCCTAACATCCGTAAAAAGCAGCATGCATGTATTTTAGAAAAAATGAAAAACCATTTGCATTTTTAACGACTTCGTTATAACTTTTTCCGGTCAATCCAGTCCAATAACCTATAAGTAAAATCAAAATGAAAACCTTTTTTGAAAAACTGATCCTGCACATTGATTCTATTACACATCCCTCTGGTGGCTGGCTCTCGCAAAAAAGCGAAGGCAACCGCAAACAAAAAGTACAACCCATCAGTATAAAAAATGCAATGTCGCCCGATTGCTTCAACATGCGCAGCGCCTCAAAAAAACAACAGCAAATGCGCCGCACACCTGCACCGTAACCATTGTTTATAATGAACTTTTTTTTCGATAAACTGTATCTTTAGGATACAGTTTTTTTATGAACGTACTTCGCCAGATTGCCGAATATCTTTACCTGCGCAAGCCCGACCCGAACGAGCCGCGCACCCAGTGGATGAAATACATGCATGGCATCAATCGGCTGAGCCTGCTGCTGTTTATTGTAGCCTTGCTTATTATCGTTATTAAGCTATTGGTGCGGCGGTAGCTTTTGTATATTGGATGATTAGTTCCGCAGCCGTGGCGGAGGCGTTGCCGCCTTGCTGCAGCAACTTTTTCAAATCCTCATAGTCCTCCTTTATTTCTGTTATGCGGCTTTGGCTGTGAAGGATGCGCTCCAGTTCGCGCGTGATGTTTTCTACGGTAAGTTCATCTTGAATCAATTCTGTGACTACCGGTTTGTCCATAATAAGATTGACCAGCGAAATGTATTTGATCTTAATCAGGCGTTTGGCAATGTGGTAGGAGATAGCCGAACCTTTGTAACACACCACCTGCGGCACGCCAAAAAGCGCTGTTTCCAACGTGGCCGTGCCCGATGTTACCAGGGCGGCGGTAGCTTGTGCTAATAATGTATAGGTTTCATTTTTTAACGTGCTTACGTGCGGATGCTTTTTTAAAAACTCCATATAAAACGCTTCATCCAGTGCAGCGGCTTTTGCTACTACAAACTGGTATTGGGGAAAGGCTTTGGACGCTTCCAGCATCAGCGGCAATTTCTTGGCTACTTCCTGCTGGCGGCTGCCGGGCAGCAGTGCAATGATGGGTTTTTGAAAAAGTTTTGCTGCCTGGTTTGCCGCTAAAAATTCCGTGATTACCTGTACCAGCGGATGCCCGATGTATTCAACCTTATAATCCCAGCCGGTTTCATAAAATTCTTTTTCAAACGGCAGGATCACCAACATTTTATCTACTACATTCCGGATCAGTTTTACGCGGCTTTCCTTCCAGGCCCACACCTGCGGCGATATGTAATAAATGACTTTGTACCCTTGCGCTTTTGCCCATTTTGCAATGCGCAGATTAAAGCCCGGATAATCAATCAATACCAATACATCCGGCGCAAACGCCGTAATGTCTGCTTTGCAAAATTTAATGTTGCGTAAAATAGTAGGCAGGTTTTTCAGCACTTCGGCAAAGCCCATAAACGCCAGGTCTTTATAATGCTTTACTACAGTTGCGCCGGCTGCCTGCATTTCATCGCCGCCCCAGCAGCGGATGGCCGCAGCCGCATCACGCTTTTTTAGTTCTTTGATCAGGTTGCTGCCGTGCAAATCGCCTGAGGCTTCGCCTGCAATAATATAATAGTTCATAAATCACCTTTGCTTACGCTGTGCTGATTGTAAGCCTGGCTAAAGATAACAAGATTGATTTTGCGCCCGCTTGCCGCATAGCAAAGGGATGTAAAGGATACGTAAACTTTTTCAAAATCCCATATTGCCCGCGGGAAAAGCGAAATAAAACAGAACACGATTTCAGGCACCTTTCGGTGCCTTGAGCATGGCGGCCTTCGTTACGGCCGAATGGCCAAACTGATTTTTTATCGCATCAATGGTTTGGTAGAGGTGCAGCTTTTCTTCCGTGTTGTCAAACAAATTCATCTGCATGGTTAACGGTATCAACTGGCTGAAACGCACGCCCAGCAAGCGTATTTTACGATCGCTTTTATAGAGCTTGCTAAAAATACTTTTTGCTTTTTCCAGCAGCACATCGTCCAGTGCTGTATAAGGTATTACTTCCTGCTTTGTTGCCACATCAAAATCGGCATACTTTATTTTCACCGTCACACAGCCTGTCAGCTTTTCTTCGCTTCGCAGGTCATAGGCCGTTTTTTCGGTAAGGCGCACCAGTTCGTTGTGTAAAAAAAGGGAATCGCTTTTATCGGCATCAAAGGTGTTTTCGTGTGAGATTGATTTTTGTTCACTATACGGCTCTACCGGCGAATAATGCAGGCCGTTTGCTTTTTTCCAGAGGCTTTCACCCCATTTGCCAAATGTTTTTTCCAGCAGGTCGGGCGGCGTTTTGGCTAATTGTTCAATGGTATGAATGCCCATTGTTTTCAGGCTGTACTCCGTCTGCTTGCCCACCATCGGTATTTTTTCTACAGCCAGCGGCCAGAGAAACGCTGTTTCTTTTCCGGGCGGAATCTCAAGATACCCGGCCGGCTTTGCTTCGTTTGTTGCCATCTTGCTTACCAGTTTGCTTGTGCTTAAACCATAAGAGATGGGCAGGCCGGTTTCGCGCATAATGGTGTTGCGCAATTCTTTGGTGTATTGGCTCACGCCGAAAAACTTTTCCATGCCGGTGAGGTCCACGTAAAATTCATCAATAGACGCTTTTTCATACAGCGGCACCCGGTCGGCAATAATAGACGTAACCAAGCGTGAGTAATGACTGTAGTCTGCATAACTGCCCCGGATGAAAATGGCTTGCGGGCATAAGCGTTTTGCGGTAAGTGATGGCATGGCGCTTTGAATGCCGAACTTGCGCGCTTCGTAACTGCAGGC
>Ga0210040_10005203_pt1 | contig 16660 bp, 15 predicted proteins | sample CryGeyCG12114_NA_FD_185462 | JGI IMG/M metagenome (GOLD analysis project Ga0210040, IMG submission 185462) | Groundwater microbial communities from aquifer - Crystal Geyser CG19_WC_8/21/14_NA (SPAdes) (version 2) | ecosystem: Environmental > Aquatic > Deep subsurface > Groundwater | place: USA... | reverse complement strand
ATAGTGCCAGTGGGCGGGGCTGTCGCCCCGGTGCCCGGCACGGCTGGCTATGTGGACGATGCGCCCGGCACGCCCGCTGTCCTGCCAGTGGCGCACCGCGAAGCGGCTGAGCTGCGCTGCGGCGGTCAGGTTGATGCGCAGCGTATCCTCCCACTCGTCCAGCCAGCCGATGTCGGAGGTGTCGAGCGGGGTCGCGCTGAACAGGCCGGCATTGTTCACCAGCACGTCGATCCGCCCGCCGCTGCGCGCCAGCGCCTCGCTCCACAGTGCGTAGGGGGCGTTGGGCTCGCAGAAGTCGGCGGCGATGGTGCCGGCGTCGGTCGCGCTCGTGGCATGGCCGATGACGCGCGCTCCACGCAGGGCGAGGGCATCGGCGATGGCCTGGCCGATTCCGCGGCTCGACCCGGTGAGAAGGACGGTTGGCTGGTGCATGCACGACGCATAGGCTGCACGGCGCGCGGGGCCAAGCGCCTGCTGCAGCACCGCGCTGCCGGGCTTCGCGCCCCCGGCCTTGCCCTGACCGGGCGATCCGCTAAGGGAAGCGCATCGACAGGCTGGAACCGGTATAGTTTGCATGGCAAATCGTCCACTTTCACCCCATCTCCAGATCTGGAAGTGGGGCCCGCACATGCTGACCTCCATCCTGCACCGCGTGTCGGGCAGCGCCATGGCGTTTGTCGGCCTGCCCGTGCTGCTGTGGTGGCTGGGGTCGTTGGCCGGTGGACCGGAAGCCTACGCCACCTTCCAGGCGGTCGCCGGCTCTGTCCCCGGGATGATCGTGCTGGTGGGCGTGAGCTGGGCGTTCTTCAACCACATGAGCAGCGGGATCCGCCACTTCGTGCTGGATCTGGGCGCCGGCTACGAACTGAACACCAACAAGACATGGTCACTGGGTGCCAACACGATCGGCGTAATACTGACGGCGGCCTTCTGGGCCGCCATCGTGCTGCTCTAATCTTTCGGGGAAACAATGGGTAACGGAACCTCCCTTGGGCGCGTGCGGGGCCTCGGCTCCGCCCATCACGGCGCCGGTCACTGGATGCTGCAGCGCTTCACCGCGATCGGTAACCTGCTGCTCCTCGGCTTCCTGGTGATCTCCTTCGTGCTGCTGCCGAATTTCGCCTATGACACGCTGATCGGTTGGATCGCCAACCCGGTGGTCGCCACGGCGCTCAGCTTGATCATGGTGAACACGTTCTGGCACGCGCGGATCGGCCTGCAGGTCGTGGCCGAGGATTATTTCAGCACCGCCGCCAACAAGTTCGTCGCCCTGGTGCTGATGAACGTTGCGGTGTTCGGCGGCAGCGCCTTCGGCCTGATTTCCGTCGCCCGTATCGCATTTGGAGTGGCATGATGGCCGAGAACCCCTCACCGACGACCGGCGACGTGCCGACCGGCGGGCAGCAAACCGCCAACAAGCCGCTGAACAGCGCCTATCCCATCGTCGATCACATGTATGACGTGGTCGTGGTGGGCGCTGGCGGATCGGGCCTGCGCGCCACCATGGGCAGTGCCGAGGCCGGGCTGAAGACCGCCTGCATCACGAAGGTATTCCCGACCCGCAGCCACACCGTGGCGGCTCAGGGCGGTATCGCGGCCAGCCTGGGCAACAATTCGCCGGACCACTGGACCTGGCACATGTACGACACCGTCAAGGGATCGGACTGGCTGGGCGACCAGGACGCGATTGAATATATGGTGCGCGAGGCGCCGCATGCCGTCTACGAGCTGGAGCACGCCGGCGTGCCGTTCAGCCGCAACAAGGACGGCACGATCTATCAGCGGCCATTCGGCGGGCACATGCAGAACATGGGCGAGGGGCCCCCGGTGCAGCGCACCGCCGCCGCGGCGGACCGTACCGGCCATGCGATGCTGCACAGCCTGTACCAGCAGAGCCTCAAGTACGATGCCGACTTCTTCATCGAATATTTCGCCATCGACCTGATCATGCAGGGCGGCAAGTGCGTCGGCGTGGTCGCGATCTGCCTGGATGACGGGACGATTCACCGGTTCCGCGCGCAGGCCGTGGTGCTGGCGACCGGCGGCTATGGTCGCTGCTACTACACCGCCACCAGCGCCCACACCTGTACCGGTGACGGCAATGCCATGGTGCTGCGCGCCGGCCTGCCCTTGCAGGATCTGGAATTCGTGCAGTTCCATCCGACCGGCATCTATGGTGCCGGCGTGCTGATCACCGAAGGTGCGCGGGGCGAGGGCGGGTACCTTACCAACAGCGAGGGGGAGCGGTTCATGGAACGCTACGCCCCCAGCGCCAAGGATCTCGCCAGCCGCGACGTCGTGTCGCGCTCCATGGCGCTGGAGATCCGCGAAGGGCGCGGCGTGGGCGACAACAAGGACCACATCTTCCTGCACCTGGACCATATCGATCCCAAGGTGCTGGGCGAACGGCTGCCGGGCATCACGGAAAGCGGCAAGATCTTCGCCGGCGTGGACCTGACGCGCCAGCCGCTGCCGGTGGTGCCGACCGTGCATTACAACATGGGTGGCATCCCCACGAACTATCATGGCGAGGTCGTGACGCTGGGCGCCGATGGCAACCCCGATACGGTCGTGCCGGGCCTGTTCGCGGTGGGCGAGGCGGCCTGCGTTTCGGTGCACGGGGCCAATCGCCTGGGCTCCAACTCGCTGATCGACCTGGTCGTGTTCGGCCGCGCCACCGGGCACCGGCTGAAGGAGATCATCAAGCCGGGCGCGGCGCAGGAGGAACTGTCCCGCGACAGCGCCGATCTCGCGCTCACCCGCCTCGACCATTTCCGCCATGCGACCGGCGGCAGCCCGACGGCGACGATCCGCACGGAAATGCAGCGCACCATGTCCGCCCACGCCGCCGTGTTCCGCACGGGCGAGTTGATGCGGGAAGGCAAGACCAAGCTGGCCGCGGTGTATGACAGGATGAACGACATCTCCGTCACCGACCGCTCGCTGATCTGGAACAGCGATCTGATCGAGACGCTGGAGCTGGACAATCTGATTGCCCAGGCGGTGGTGACCATGCATTCGGCCGAGAACCGCAAGGAAAGCCGCGGCGCCCATGCGCATGAGGATTTCCCAGAACGCGACGACGCCAACTGGATGAAGCACACCGCCGCTTGGTTCACGGGCTGGGGCGGCAAGGGCGGCGATGTGCGCATCGATTATCGCCCGGTGCACGAATACACGCTGACCGACGACATCAGCTACATCAAGCCGAAGAAGCGGGTGTACTGATCTGGACGGGGCCGGCCGCAGCAACGGCTGGCCTCTCTGACCCGCGATCCGGTTCAGAAGATCAGCGCAGGGCGCAGCGGGCCGCAGAACCGGCAACAACCGCCAGTGCCCGCGGGTCGTTCCACTCACGCGCGTGACCGATCAGGCGATCGACCGTCAGGTCGCGACCTTCCTGGCGTACGCCGTCGGCAAAGTCACCGATGCCCCTGATCTGGTCCACCGACAGATCGTCGGCCCAGATGGTCGCCATGCAGGACGCCATGCCTTCAGGCAGGCCCGCCTCCGCCAGCCTGGTCTCTACCCTCTGCTCCACGATCGCGGAGCACGCGGAGAGAGCCAGACCTGCGATTGCGGCGGTCGCGAGAAGCAGTCCGGGTGTGTTTCTCATGTTTCGCCAACCGAGGACGCGATCATACGATCCGCATGCATGCGGGTTGGGCGCCCCAGCCAAATGCGGGGATCACTCCTCCATCCGCCGCACGGACACGATCTCCACCGGCTGCGCCAGCATCTGCCCCTTCATCCAGCCTTCGCCCTTGTCCGGATCAACCGGCGCGTCGAAGATCGCGCGCACTACGTCCATGCCGGCGGTCACGTGGCCGAAGGCGGCGTAGCCTTCGCGTAGGTCGGGGTCTGTCGCGGCGAGATCGGCGTCGAGGCCCGGCTGCGGCGCCAGCATGATGGAGAAGTCGCCGGTGGCGCTGCCCGGCTCCAGCCGGGCCATGCTGATCGCGCCGAGCGTGTGCTTCACGCCGGTGTCGCTGGTGCGCTCATGGGCGACTGGGGGCAGGATGCGGTCGGGCTGGTTCTGCGTTCCGCCCTGAATTAGGCCGTTGGGCTGGTCGCCCCAGTCGAGCCGCATCGCGCGATAGAAGACGGTGCCGTCGAATTTGTGGGCGTCGACATAGGCCAGGAAGTTGGCCGATGTCAGCGGGGCGCGCTCGGTCTCCAGCGCGATGGTGATCAGACCCATGGTGGTTTCCATCAAGACCTCGGTCAGTTCGGGCTCAGTCACGGGGATGGGTGCGGTGTCCTGCGCGCTAAGCGGCGCAGCAAGGAGGGCGGCGGCGAGGGCGAATCGTTTCAGCATGGCGCCAATGTGCCAATCCGGCGGCCTGGTGCCAGCGCCTTGTCGGTGCGGGCCCGCTTTGTCGTGCCGGGATACGCCTGTCGGTCTGGCGTTTACAAGCGTAGTCGAATCGACTACATGCGTGGTCGAACGAGGACCTGCCATGCCGGACATCGAATCAGCACCCGACCGGATCAGTGACGCCGAGCACGCTGTGATGGAAGCACTGTGGACGCGCCACCCGCTCAGCGCGGCGCAGGTGTGCGAACATGTGTGCGAGGCGCGGGGCTGGTCCATGCCCACGGTCAAGACGCTGCTCGCACGCCTGGTGGCCAAGGGCGCGGTCGCGACCGAGCCCGACGGCCGGCGCTTCCTCTATTCGCCGGTGCTGGAACGCGAGTCCTATGTTGGCGGCGAATCGCGCCGGCTGGTGGACCGCCTGTTCGGCGGCAGCGCCGCATCCCTGTTCGCTCATCTGGCCGAAGCGGAAGCGCTGGACGAACGTGACCTGACCGAGATTGACCGCCTGCTGAAGGAGCTGCGCCGATGATTGCCGCGACCGAATGGCTTGCCGATACGCTGATATGGACCGGCCTGCTGATCGCGCTGGTGCTGCTGTTGCGCCGGCCGGTGGCCCGCGCCTGCGGGCCGCAATTCGCCTATGCGCTGTGGGCGCTGCCCTTCGCGCGACTGCTGCTGCCGCCGATCGTGCTGCCCGCCAGCCTCGCGCCTGGCGCCATGCCTGCGGCTCCTGTGATGGCTCCTGCTCCGTTCGCGGTGGAAGCGATCCCCGACGTGCCGACCGTCATCGCCGCAACACCGACCTCGGCCATTCCGTGGGCCGCGATTGCCTTGGCCGTGTGGGCGGCCGGGGCACTTGGTTTCATCGCGTGGCGGGTGATCGGGTATCGCCGCATGCGGCGCGACCTGCTGGCCGATGCGCGGCCGGTTGGGGAGGTCGGCGCGGTGCGGCTGGTGGAAACCCCGGCGCTGGATACGCCCGTGGCCTTCGGCGTGCGTGACAAGGTCGTGGCCTTGCCCCTGTTCTTCATGGCCCAGCCCGATCGCGCGGCGCGTGATCTCGCCATCGCGCACGAGCTGAGCCATCATCGTGCGCATGATCTGCTTGCCAACATGGCGGCGCAGGCGGTGCTGGCGCTGCATTGGTGCAATCCTCTGGGCTGGTATGGCTGGCGCGCGATGCGGCAGGACCAGGAGGCGGCGTGCGACGCCCGGGTGGTGGCGGGCCGGGACTGGGAGGAGCGGGTGCTCTACGCCGCGCTGATCGCCGGCGTCGCGGTGGGTCCGCGCCAGGGTGCCGGCATGCTGCTGGCTGCCCCCATGGCCTGCCCGGTGCTGGGCGAGGCGTCTATCGTGCAGCGGCTGCGCAGCCTGGCGCGGGAGGATGCCTCTCCCCGGCGGCGCATGGCCGGGCGGCTGCTGGTGGGGGCGGGCGCACTGGCGCTGCCGCTCACGGCCTCGATTTCCTACGCCGCGGTGCAGGCGGACGCGGTTGCACCCGCACTGCCCGCCCCGCCGGCTCCACCCGCCTGGCCCGCCGCGCCGCAGCCGCCGGTGCCGGGCGAGGTGCAGGGGATCGATCCGGATGCGGCGCATGAGCCGATCGTGGTCACCGGGGAGGCAGAAATGGCACAGGACGATGCCGGAGCATGGGCGGCATTCGGCGCCCGCATGGAGGAGTTCGGGCGCCGCATGGGCACGTTGGGCACCGGCACCGAAGCGGACGAGGCGCGAATCGAGCGCGAGACGGAGGCGCTGGAGGCAGACATCGAACAGCAGTTCGCCGAAGGCGGTGCGATGCACCGGGTGATCATGCGCCAGACCGGCGCCGCCACCGCGCTCGCCATGGCTTCGGCCTGCGAGGCGCAGGCCGCGCCGTGCCCCGATACGGCCCCTGCCATCATGGCGCAGGCCGATGCCGAGGCGTCGATCCATGCCAACGCCCAGTCCATTGCCGCCCGGGCGCTGATGGGTGCACGCTCCGCCATTGCGGCCAACACGGCGCTGTCGGCCGCGGAACGCGCCGAAGTGCTGGCCGAGCTGGATGCGGAGATCGCCGACCTCGCCAGCGATTGAGGGCGGTGAGGCGGGCGAGGGGTACCGCGCTCGCATCCTTCCCGATGCCCGCCTACCGCTCTGTCGCGGCCACAGGCCCGGCCGCAGGAAGCTCAGCCGTCCAGTCGCTCCGTCGCCTGCGCCAGCGCGACATAGAGCTTGCCCATGTCGGAGGACACCAGCGCCAGCGCCAGCGGGTGGCCGGCGCGTGTTTCCAGCACTTCGCGCAGCATGGTCTCGAAATCATGGAGGTAGCGTTCGACTGTGTCGCGGAACGCCGGATCGTCGGCATGGCGCGCCGCGACCCGGTCCGCCTCGCCCGCGTCCAGCAGCCGCACCGCGCGGCGGGTGAAGCGGCCGCGATCGCCGGAGAGGTAGGCGTCCCAATCGGTATCCGCGATATCGCCCGCAAACACGCGGGTCAGGTCGATTGCCTCGCTCTGCAGACTCTGGGTGATGGCGGCCATGCGGGTGGCGAAGGTGTGGTCGACCCGCTCGAGCGCTTCCTGCCGGGCGGCGGCGATGCGCCGCTCCAGCGCCTCGGCCAAGGCGTCGACCTCGGCAATCGTGGCGGTAAGCGCTCCGCGAGCCGCGCCTGCGCTTTCGCCCGCCTGCGCCGGCAAGGCGGCGAGCCGCTGTTCAAGCAGCGCGATCTGATCCAGCGTCGCCGCACCCTCTCCGCGTGCGGCAGCCAGGCGCTGGGTGACCGCGTCGCCGCGATCGGCGAGGTGCTCGACCCGCTCCACATGCTCGCGCTGCCGGCGCGCGATCTCGCCATCCAGCATCTCGAGCTGTTCGCGCAGCACGATCGTCGCACTCGCCTTGATCTCGGCCGCCTCCGCCTCGCGCAGCTTTCGCGCCTCCTCGAAGCTGGCGATGCGTTCGGCGGCGCGGCGGTCGATCCGCTCCGCATCCTGGTCCAGCGCCGCGAGCCGCTGGCGGGCATTGTCGGTTGCATGGGTGTCGAGCTCGGTGATGCGCTGGATCACCGCGCGCATCCGCTCCTCGAAGCCGGCGAGCGCAGTGTCCCAGTTCGCCCCGGCGCTGCTTTCGCTGGCGCGCAGCTCTGCGGTGAAGGAGCGGGAACGGTCCTCCAACGCAGCCATCCGTTCCTCTGCGATGCTGGCCAGCAGCCCGGCCTGGCGGCTGAGTTCGGCAACCGTGCCGTCCAGCGCGGCACGCAGCGATGCGACCTCGCCTTCGCTGGCCCGGCTCGCTTCGCCCAGCCGGTCAATGCCGCCCTGCAGCTCCGCCACCTTGCCGCCCGCTTCCTGCCCCGCCAGCCCCAGCCGGTTGGTGAGGTCGCGCACAGAGTTGGCGAGCACGGGCAGATCGTTGCGCAGCCGTTCCATGTTGGCGACCGCAGTGGTGCTGACCCGGCCGATCGCCTGCACCTCCTCTCCATTGTCATGGATCAGGCCCTGCAGCCGCTCCGCGCTGAGCGACAGACGCTCCACTGCCTGGCGGCCGAGCGCGTCGAGGTCGCGGCCCTGGCCGGCGATGAAGTCGCGCGCCAGGCTCAATTCGCGATTGACCGTGACCAGCCGCCGCTCGAGCGCAGTGGCCTCACCCGACAGCAGCCGTGCCGCCTGGCCGAAACGCAGCGCCTCGCGCCGGCTGCGGCGCATCGCCAGCAGCCACAGCGCGGCGAGCAGCACCAGCGGCACGGCCCAGTCGGCGATCCATGCTGCCCATTGGGCGGGGCTTGCGCCGTCACGCATGATCGGCGCGGTCGCCCAGACAAAGAAGGCCGTCCAGCCCGCCGCCGTTGCCAGCACCGCCGCCGGCATCAGCCAGCTACCGCGCGGCGGCTCTGCGTCCGCGGTCTCGAACTCGCCTGTGGTCGCCGCGATCGGTTCCGCCTCGCGCGGTTCGGCCGCTGCCGCTTCGGTCATCGGTGCCCCCAGGCTGGCGAAGGTGGTGTTGCTGTTCCCCATGGTGCCGGACTAGCACAGCCGCCGGCGCGGGTAACCTGCCTGAGCCGCAAGCTTCCACAATCCGGCGCAAGGCTTGCCCAACGCGGCCCATCTTGGCAGGACAGCGTCATGCCAACGCCGGACCCCGCCTGAGCCTTGCGCACCGCGATCCTGACCATCGTCGAGCCGCCATCGTCGGAGCCGGCAGAGGTCCGCGCCCGGCCGCTCGCCCTGCGCCAGCTGGACTTCGCCGCCGCCTGGGGCTGCCGGCAGGTCCTTGCCCTGGCGGAGCGGGAGACGGACGAGGCGCTGGCCCTTGCCGATCGCGCGCGTGCGGCCGGCATGCAGCTGCGCTTCGTGCGCAACGCTCACGGCCTGTTGGGCGCGGTCAGCGCAGGCGAGGAGCTGCTGGTCCTGTCGCCCGAATTGTTGCCCGAAGCGCCAGAGGCGCTGGCCCTGCTGCGCCGCGGAGTGGCGATCCTGACACTGCCCGCCGATGCGCCGAATGGCGGGGCTGTGGCGGCGGGGTTCGAGCGGATCGACCGGGATCGCGCCTGGGCCGGTATCGCGACAATGCCCGGCAGCCTGGTGGAACGGCTCGCCGATCTGCCGGCGGACAGCGATCCGGCCGCGGCGCTGCTGCGCATCGCGTTGCAGGCGGGCGTGCCGGAACGGGCGTTGGCGCCCGAGGTGCTGGAGGATGGCAGCTGGACGATCGCCCCTGGCGGGCGGGCGCGGCGGCTGTCGGGCGAGGCATGGCTGAAGCGGCACCTGCGCTGGCGCGGGCGGCACGATGTAACCGGCCGGATCGGTGCCGCGATCCTCAAGCGCTGGTCCGATCCGCTGCTCTACCGTCGCGGAGAGGCGAGCGGGCTGGTCGCGCTGGCGGCGCTGCTGACTGCCATTGCGCTGGTGCTACCCGTGGCAGGGCTGCCCGCCTGGGGGCTGGCGGCGCTTGTGCCGGCGGTGCTGGCGGGCGAGCTGGGCGGCCGCCTCACCCGGCTCGCCGCCGGGCCGTTCGGCGCGGGCAGCAGCGATGCGAGGCGGATGACGGTGCTGGGCTGGGCGGTCGATGCCGCGCTGCTGATCGGCACCGCCTGCGCCATCCAGGATGATTGGCCAGGTCGCGTGTTCCCGCCGCTGGTGCTGCTCGGGTCGCTTCATCTGCCCGCCGCGATGGAGCGGCCGTGGTACTTTGCCTGGGCCGGCGACCGGATGGTGCTTGCCGCGCTGCTGGCGGTGGCCGCTGCAGTCGGCATGGCGGAGCCGCTCGCGATGGCGTTGGCGCTGATCGTTTTGGGCGGTGACTTGTGGCGGGGATTTCGCGACGAACGAGAGAACCACGCACGCCCTTAAACCGGTGTCCGACATCCCGATCGTGCCGGCTTATCGGCCGCGTGTATGGGGCCACCTGATCAACTCTCCGCGCTTATCGAAGTAAACGGAAGCTCGGAGCTGTTTTTCACGCTCGTCGGTCCGCTGCATCAGGCAGTCGCGCCGATCCGCAAAGCCGATGGCACAATCCGCGTCACGAAACACGATCCACGCCTGTTGTGCGGCCCGCAAAGCGGCCTGGTCCGGTAAACTTAATTGCCGCACAAGCGTGTGGTAGGTGGTGTTGAGTTGCTGGTCCGCCGCCGCCAGTTCGACGTCGCGGGTGTCCTGGGCCATCGCTGCTGCCGGAAGGGTTGCCAGGGCGATCAACGATCCCAGTTCGATCCGACGCATTTCCGTCCTCCACAATGCGGAGCGCCCCGCACCTGCGCCCTTGAGTGCCGGCGATTTCGTGCCCGCCTGGGTGCGGCCACCTGCCCGCCATGTACAAACGGCCCGGGATCGCTCCCGGGCCGCTTATTTGCACCAGCCTTGCGGCTCAGCGGTTCGTGACCGGTACGTAGTCGCGCTGCGTCGGGCCGGTGTAGAGCTGGCGCGGGCGGCCGATGACCTGCGCGGGGTCGCTGATCATCTCGTTCCATTGCGCCACCCAGCCGACCGTGCGGGCCAGCGCGAACAGGGCGGTGAACATGGTGGTCGGGAAGCCGATCGCCGACAGGATGACGCCGGAATAGAAGTCCACATTCGGGAACAGCTTCTTCTCGATGAAATAATCATCGTTAAGCGCCATTTCTTCCAGCCGCAGCGCGGTCTCGAACACCGGGTCCTGCACGTTCAGCGCCTCGAACACCTCGCGCACCGTCTTCTGCATCACGGTCGCGCGCGGGTCGTAGTTCTTGTACACGCGGTGGCCGAAACCCATCAGGCGGAACGGGTCGTTCTTGTCCTTGGCGCGCTCGATATAATGCGGGATCTTGTCGGGCGTGCCGATCTCCCGCAGCATCTCCAGCGCGGCCTCGTTTGCGCCGCCATGCGCCGGGCCCCATAGGCACGCGATGCCGGCCGCCATGCAGGCGAACGGGTTGGCGCCGGAGGAGCCTGCCAGCCGTACGGTGGAGGTGGAAGCGTTCTGCTCGTGGTCGGCGTGGAGAATGAAGATGCGGTCCATCGCCTTTTCCACCGCCGGGATCACCTCATATTCCTCCGCCGGGACGCCGAAGGTCATACGCAGGAAATTGCCGGTGTAGCTGAGCGAGTTCTTCGGCTGCACGAAGGGCTGGCCGATGGAGTATTTGTACGCCATCGCCGCGATGGTCGGCATCTTGGCGATCAGCCGGTGGCTGCTGATCCGGCGATGTTCCGGATCGGCGATGTCGGTGCTGTCGTGATAGAAGGCCGACAATGCGCCGACCACGCCGCACATGATCGCCATCGGGTGGGCGTCGCGGCGGAAGCCCTGGTAGAAGCGGGCCAGCTGCTCGTGCAGCATGGTGTGCCGGCTGATGGTGTAGGTGAAATTATCCAGCTCGTCCTGCGTCGGCAGCTCGCCGTTCAGCAGCAGGTACGACACTTCCATGAAGCTGGACTGTTCCGCCAGCTGCCCGATGGGGTAGCCGCGGTGCAGCAGCACGCCCTCGTCGCCATCGATATAGGTCAGCGCGCTTTCGCACGATGCGGTCGACTTGTAGCCGGGGTCGAAGGTGAACATGCCGGTCTGGCCATACATCTTGCGGATGTCGACGACGTCCGGCCCCGTGGTGCCGTGCATGATCGGCAGCCCGTGATCCTGTCCGTCGATGGTCAGCTTTGCCTGATTGTCCGCCAAAGCGTGTCTCCTTGTCGTGTATGCAGTTCTAGGTCGTTACCGGGTCACCGCGGACGCGGCTCCGGCGCTTGCCTGCGCGTCGATGCGGGCGAGACTCTCGTCGCGGCCCAGCAGCGCCAGCACGTCGAAGATTCCGGGAGATGTCGTCTGCCCCGTCAACGCGGCGCGCAGCGGCTGCGCCAGCTTGCCGAGGCCGAGGCCCAGCTCTTCCGCGAGACTCTTGAGGTCCGCTTCGAGCGCGGCTGTAGTCCACTCGCCGGCATCGCGCAAACGGCCCGCCACCTGCGCCAGCAGCGCCCTGGCATCACCGTCCAGCAGCGCAGCGGCCTTGTCGCTCACCGCCAGCGGGCGGGTCGCAAACAGGAAGGCTCCACCGGCGGCCAGCTCCGCCAGATCCTTCGCGCGCGGCTTCAGCACAGGCATCGCCTGTTCCAGCAGAGCCAGCCCCTCGGCCGATCCCGCCGCCGCACCGACATGGGGGGCAACCAGCGCGGTCAGCCGGCCGTCGTCCGCCTCGCGGATATAGTGCCCGTTCATGCTGTGCAGCTTCTTCAGGTCGAAGCGACTGGGGCTGCGACCGACCCCGGCAAGGTCGAACAGGGCAATGGCCTGCTCGCGCGTGAACTCTTCCTGGTCGCCGTGACCCCAGCCCAGCCGCAGCAGATAGTTGAACAGCGCCTCCGGCAGGATACCCAGCTCGTCGCGATAGGCATCGACTCCGGTGGCGCCGTGGCGCTTGGACATCTTGGCCCCGTCGCTGCCATGGATCAGCGGGATGTGGGCATAGACCGGGTCGGGCCAGCCGCCTTCGATCGCGTTCATCGCGCGCATGATCGGCAGCTGGCGAAAGGCGTTGTTGAGGTGATCGTCGCCGCGGATCACATGGGTCACGCCCATGTCGTGGTCGTCGACCACCACCGCCAGCATGTAGGTCGGCGTGCCGTCGCCACGCAGCAGGACGAAGTCGTCCAGTTCGGCGTTCCGGACCGTCACCCGGCCCTGCACCGCATCCTCGATGATTGTCTCGCCATCCTGAGGCGCGCGCAGCCGTACCACGAAGGGCGCACCTTCCGGAGCCTGTGAGGCGTCGCGGTCGCGCCAGCGTCCGTCATAGCGCATCGGCTGCTTCGCCGCGCGCTGCTGGCTGCGCATCTGCTCCAGCTCCTCGGGCGTGGCGTAGCAGCGATAGGCGTGGCCGTTGGCGAGCAGGGTGTTCGCCACCTCGGCATGGCGGGCGGCGCGGCTGGTCTGGAAGACGGTCTCGCCATCGAAGTTCAGCCCCAGCCAGTCGAGCCCGTCCAGAATCGCATCGATCGCCTCGGGCGTGGAGCGTTTGAGGTCGGTATCCTCGATCCTGAGCAGCACCTTGCCGCCATGGTGGCGGGCAAACAGCCAGTTGAACAGCGCCGTACGGGCGCCGCCGATGTGCAGGAAGCCGGTCGGGGAGGGCGCGAACCGCGTCACCACCGGCATCGCCGGGCTGCCGCCTGTCACGCTCTCGCTTGCCATTGCCCGCTGCATCCTTTTGAACCCGTTATCATGGCAACCCGGCACTGGCCCCAGAACCGCCCGGCGATTCCGACCGGGGATGAACCGGCCCTTGCTGCGTTGCAGCGCCCGCCTTGGCGAAAGCGGCTGCGCTTGTCCAGCGTGGCTGATGCGGCGGACGGCTTCCTGGCGCGCGCCGGCTTCGACCGGGCGCCGTGGCTCGCCGTGGCGCTCGCAGCGGGCATCGCCTGCTGGTTCGCCGCGCCCGATCCCGGGTGGTGGGTGGGCGCCGTGGCGGGCGGGCTGCTGCTTGCGCTGGGTGCGCTGGCGCTGTGGCGCGGACGGGCCGAGCGGTTCCACCTGACCGCGGCCTGCGTGGCGCTGGGTCTGGTATTCGCAGGCGGCGTGGCGCTGATCTGGGTTCGCTCCGAAGCGGTCGGGGCGCCCGGGCTGGAGCGGCGGCTGTCAGGCCCGGTCACCAGCCGCGTGCTCCAGCGGATCGAGCAACCGGCCGAAGGGCGCGTGCGGCTGGTGCTGGCCATTCGCGATGCTGGCACCGGCGCGGCGGCGAAGGTGCGGGTCAATTTGCCGCTTGCGGAGGATCGGCCGGGCCTTGCCGAGGGCGCGCTGATCCGCCTGCCGGTGCGGCTGATGCCACCGGCTCCGCCGATGCTGCCCGGCGCGTACGATTTCGCGCGCACCGCCTGGTTCCAGGGGCTGGCGGCCACCGGCTCCAGTTCCGGCCCCGTCGAGCTGCTGGCGCCGGCGGGCCGGGGCGGCATGCTGGTGCGGGCGCAACGCAGCCTGGCCGATCACGTCCGCGCCCGGCTGGACGGATCGTCGGGCGCGATCGCGGCTGCCCTGGCGAGCGGCGACCGCGGCGCCATCGCGCCAGCGGACGAGACGGCGATGCGCGACTCCGGCCTGACCCATCTGCTCTCCATCAGCGGCCTGCATGTCAGCGCGGTCATGGCGGCGGCTTGGCTGATCGCGCTGCGCTTGCTGGCGCTGTGGCCGTGGCTGGCGCTGCGGATGCGGCTGCCGCTGGTGGCGGGGGCGCTCGCGGCGTCGGCGGGTGTAGGTTACACCCTGCTGACCGGAGCGGAGGTGCCGACGGTGAGAAGCTGCGCCGGCGCGCTGCTGGTGCTGGCGGCGCTGGCGCTTGGGCGCGAGCCGCTATCGCTGCGCATGGTGGCGACCGCGGCGATGCTGGTGCTGCTGCTGTGGCCCGAATCGCTGATCGGCCCGAGCTTCCAGCTGAGCTTCGCCGCGGTGATCGCTATCGTGGCGCTGCACGATGCCGCACGGGTGCGCGCCTTCCTGGCGCCGCGCGAGGAGGTGGGACTGAAGCGGGCCGGCCGCCGGCTGACCATGCTGCTGGCGAGCGGGCTGGTGATCGAATGGTCGCTGATGCCGATCGTGCTGTTCCACTTTCACCGCGCCGGCCTGTACGGCGCCTTCGCCAATGTGCTGGCGATCCCGCTCACGACCTTCGTCTCCATGCCGCTGATCGCACTGGCGCTGGTGCTCGATCTGGTGGGGCTGGGCGCGCCGGCCTGGTGGCTGGCCGGGCGTTCGCTCGATCTGCTGCTGGCGCTGGCCCATTTCACCGCCGCGCAACCGGGCGCAGTGCGATTGCTGCCGCAGATGGGGAATGGCACCTTTGTGCTGTTCGTCATTGGCGGGCTGTGGCTGGCGATGTGGCACAAGCGGGCGCGATTGTGGGGGTTTGTCCCAGTGGCGCTGGCAACCGCGTTGCTGCTGACCACGCCGGTGCCCGACCTGCTGGTCACGGGCGACGGGCGGCATGTAGCAGTGACGGGCCAAGGGGACCGGCTGCTGGTGCTGCGCCCCACGCGCAGCAGCTTCACCAGCGACAATCTGACCGAACTCGCCGCGCTGGAGGGCGAGCCGCTGCCGCTGGCCGAGTGGCCGGGTGCCCGTTGCGGGCCGGACTTCTGTTCTCTCACCCTGCACCGGGGCGGGCGCGACTGGCACCTGCTGCTGAGCCGCAGCCGGAGGCTGGTCGATGCCGGTGAACTGGCGGCGGCCTGCGCGCGGGCGGATATTGTCGTGGCCGACCGGCGACTGCCCCGCACCTGCCAGCCGCGCTGGCTGAAGGCGGACCGGTCCTACCTGTGGGAGAGCGGCGGGCTGGCCATCGTGCTGGGGAACACGCCGCGCATCACCCGGGTGGCGGACAGCCAGGGCGGGCATGGCTGGTGGCGTGGGGGCGGGTAGCGGCGCGACGAAATGCGCGCCCGTTTTCGCTCATTTCGAGGTTGTACCGCTGGGTGACCGACCTTTGTTCAACCGCGATAGACGAGATGGATCAGCGGGTACGCCCGGCCTTGCCCATCCAGTGGCGAGCTCCCGGTCCGGTGAAAACCCAGTCGCTCGTAGAAGCGCAAGGCCTGGGCATTCTGCGCGTTGACGTCGGTCGTCATCGCCGGTTGCAGAGCGAGGCCATGGCGCACCAATGCGGTCCCTATTCCTCTCCCGCGATGCGCGGGATCGACGAAGAGCGCCTCCATATGTCCGCCATCGAGCAACATGAAGGCGATTGGGCAGTCACTCCCATCCACGGCAAGCCACAAAGGGGCGGTCGGCAGGAAGCTGCGCACCAGCTCCTCGATGGCGGCGCGGTCTGCCGAGGAAAGGAAGTCGTGCGTCGCGTCGACCGCGTCCCTCCAGATGGTGACGACCCGCTCACCATCGTCGGGCGTGTTTCGCCTGATCGATACCATGGGCGTCCGCTTTCACGCCAAGCCTCCTGCCTCAATTATAGCGTCGCAGCAGCCCCGCAAGCTTGCCCTGGACCAGCACGTCGCCGGCCGGGTAGATCTGCGGATCGTAGGCGGAATTGGCCGGGTCGAGGCGGACCAGATTGCCCTTCTCGCGCCACAGATATTTCAGCGTCGCTTCCTCCCCGCGGATCAGCGCCACCACGATCTCGCCATCGCGCGCGCTGTCGGTGCGCTTCACGAGGGCGTAGTCGCCATCGAGGATACCCGCTTCCACCATGGAGTCGCCGGACACCTCCAGCGCATAATGGTCGCCCGCGCCGAGCAGGGCGGCGGGTACTGGCAGCATGCGGCTGTCCTCCAGCGCCTCAATCGGGACGCCAGCAGCGATGCGGCCATGCAGCGGGATCTCGATCACGTCATTGGCCGGCCGGGGCGCCGAGCGGGGCGGGCGTACCGCTTCCGCCGCGGGATCGTTCGCCGCGACCAGTGTCGGGCGCGACTTGTTCTCGGGTGCACGCAGCACCTCCAGCGCGCGAGCGCGGTTGGGCAGGCGGCGGATGAACTGGCGTTCCTCCAGCGCGGAGATCAGGCGGTGCACCCCCGACTTGCTGCGCAGGTCGAGCGCGTCCTTCATCTCCTCGAACGATGGAGAGATGCCGGTCGCCTCCAGACGTTGCTGGATGAACAGCAAAAGCTCGTGCTGCTTGGCGGTGAGCATGTGCGCTTACTCCCTACAGAAACGCCCGTTTCGGGAACGGATGCGGAACAAGTAGGCAACTTGCCGAGCGCCGTCAAGCGAGCAGGTGTACCTCCACCATCGCGCCGATTTCCGCCGCCGGGCTGCGCGCCGGGCGGCGGATCAGCGCGTTGCTGGCGGCGAGCGAGCGCAGGGCGCTGCTGTCCTGCTCGTTCACCGGCATCACGCCATCGGAGCCGTGGCGGGCGCGCAGGAACTCCATGCGGGCGCCGGCTGCGG
>Ga0210040_10005202_pt1 | contig 16660 bp, 11 predicted proteins | sample CryGeyCG12114_NA_FD_185462 | JGI IMG/M metagenome (GOLD analysis project Ga0210040, IMG submission 185462) | Groundwater microbial communities from aquifer - Crystal Geyser CG19_WC_8/21/14_NA (SPAdes) (version 2) | ecosystem: Environmental > Aquatic > Deep subsurface > Groundwater | place: USA... | reverse complement strand
GGCAGTAGGCGGCCTCGTCGAGCGGGTCGTAGATGCCTTCTACCAGGGCCACATCCTCGCGCAGCTGCTGCACGTCGGCGGCGGGCAAATGGGCGGCCAACGCCGGCGCGTGCAGGTCCAGGGCCACCACGTGCTCAGCTCGAGTGGTTTTGGTGGGACGAAACAGGTGCAGCTGCTGTGCGTGCAGGTTGTAGACACCCTGGAAGCTGCGGCCCTGGTTGATGGGCCAGGTCAGGGGCCGCACCCGAATGCGCAGGCTCTCCTCCAGCTCGTCCAGCAGGTCGAAGGGCGGCTTCCCCTCGCGGTCGAGCTTGTTGACGAAAATCATCACCGGCGTCTGGCGCAGGCGGCACACCTCCATCAGGCGGCGGGTCTGCTCCTCCACGCCCTTCACGCTGTCAACCACCAGAATCACGCTGTCCACGGCCGAGAGCGTGCGGTAGGTGTCCTCGGCAAAGTCGCGGTGGCCGGGCGTGTCGAGCAGGGTCACGCGGTAGCCCTGGTAGTCGAAGCCCATCACGGATGTGGCCACCGAAATACCGCGCTGGCGCTCAATCTCCATGAAATCGGAGGTGGCCGCCTTCTGGGCCTTGTTGGATTTGACGGCTCCGGCCGTCTGGATGGCGCCGCCGAAGAGCAGGAACTTCTCCGTTAGCGTGGTCTTGCCCGCGTCGGGGTGGGAGATGATGGCAAAGGTGCGGCGGCGGGCAATTTCAGCGGAAGCAGTCATGAGCAGTGGGTGAGATGGTAGCGGGGCAAGAAGGACGCAGTAGAAAACGGAAAGGTACAGGAAACGTCAGCGGTCCGCGCCGGAAGCTACCAGCGTGGATTCCGGCGCGGGCCGGTCAGCCGGGTTCCACGTGCGCAAGCGCAGGCTGTTGAGCGTTGCCAGCGCCAGCACCGCCACACTGCCCAACGCCAGCGCTCCAATACGCACGCCGTGGTCGAGCAGGGCCCCGAAGGCCAGCGGCGTGAGGGCCGTGCTGAGTACCATCACCATCGAAAACAGGCTGCGCACCTGCCCCACACGGGCGGTGCCGTACACCTCGGCCAACACGGCCCCGCCCAGCACGCTGCTCAGCCCCGCAGATACGCCCGTGAGCAGCAGAAACAGCAGCGGCGCCAGCTGGCCCGGCACCAGCTCCAGGCACAGCAGCCCAGTCATGAGTGGTAGCAGGTAGAAAGGAAACAGGCGCCGGGCCGTGAACCGGTCGGTGAGCGGGCCGCCGAACAACAGAAACAGCAGGCGCACGGCGGCGTAGCCGGCAAAGCAGAGCGCGTGCCAGCTGCGGGCCCAGCCCTTGGTGTCGGCAATCAGATACTGGTAGAAAAAGAAGTCGGTGACCACGGCCCTGAAGCAGAAGGTGGAGGGAATAATCATCCAGAACGTGCGCTCGCTCAGCAGCTGGCGCACGTACTGCCACTTGGAGGCCTCAGCTGGCCCCGCCGCGGGGGCGGGAGCGGCGTCGTAAGCTTCGAGCGGGAAACGGCGCAGCGCCAGCAGCAACCCCCGTAAACTCAGGGCCGAGCCTGTTGCCGTTCGTGCTGCCGTTCATGCTTTGGTGGCCGCAGTCGGCTGCCATCGAGCAGCGCCTCTACTGGTGGCTGATGTTAGTCCTACTCTTTGCCGCGAACATCGGCTTATTAAGCACCTGTTTACCTGAGGGAGGGGCTTCTTAGCTATGAGTGTTCTATTGTTAGCGAATCCGTTCTCAAGCCATTGCTGGGGGAGTTAACCGCTCGAAAACGGCCTGATGTGTTATGGCCTAACGGCACTACGTCACAGGTTCATCACTGTGGCGATGAGGAGGTGCTGCGCATGGGTTTTGGCCAGACCCACGTAGCGTGAACGGCGCATTCCAAAGCCACGAATCCTTTGTGGAATAACACCACCTTCAATTCCCGCTCGCAGATTATAGAGCAGGGGCCAGTCCATCTGACTGTCTCGCGCTCGGGCCACATGCAGGGCTTGTAATCCATGTTGAAATCCGCTGCGGCATCCCCTAACCCGCTAAGGCTTGCCATTTTTGGGCTTTCCGAGCAAGCCTACTAAATCCGGCTTATGGAGCTCAAACCAATACAAACAGCCTCTTACTCAGAACTGGCTTTGCATGGTCAGTTGCAGGCGGGTGCCAGCGCCTTGCTGGTTGTTGAGTAGCTGAAGCGCGCCATATTGGTACTCGATGCCTACTTTGAAAAAGTCAAAGGGTACGTAAAGCAAATTGATGATGCCGTAGTTGGAAGTACGGAAAGCCGTTGGGGCCTCCTCGGCTACGGGTTGCAACTGCACGTAGCCCCAGCCCACCGACGAACTCCAGCGCTCGGCCCACCAGTGGTCGTAGAAAGCATAGCCCGTGAAGGCCGGAATGGGTTGTAAGCGGCCCGCCCGCGACACCAGCGCATCGTAGCCGGCCGTGTTTAAATCATTGATGTACTTGGCTATGCCGTGCCCGTAGGCTATCTGAAACGTGAAGTGGTCCTCGTCACCGACGTCGAGGCCACCGGTCAGGTTCACGCCCCAGCCCAGGCGGGTAGTCAGCTGGTCGGCCAGTTGGTCGCGGTAGGTGAGTGGGTGCAGCAGGGCCGCCAGGCGCAGGTAGCGGCCCTGTTGTGTTCCGAGCCGCAGCATTCCTACCACGTCGGGATAGGCGGCGCGGGCGGCGTAGCGGCCAGTGCTATCGGCAAAGCGTAGCTGGTTGTCGGGCAGCTCAAGCGAAACAGCTGTGTGTAGGTGCTGGCCAAGCGTGGTAGAGTAGCGAATCTGCATTTGCCGGATCTGCATCATGGCATTCGGCGCGTTGTATTCAATGATGTTCGGAAACGCATCAGAGTCCATGAACGACGACCACGTTTGGCCCAAGCCTACCGGCCCTATCTCGGCCCAGGCATGGCGCAGGCGCGGCGTGAGCGTACCATCGGAATTAAACAAGTCAAGCTCCAGCCACGTCTTGAAATTCGTGTGCCGCTTCGTGAGCGAGCGGAAGTAGAACCGGCTGGGGCGCGGCGAAAACGTAGCCGAATTGGTATGCCCATTCGGTACCGGAATGCTCGCCGGCTGCAACGCCGTTTCCTGTCCCAACGGCCGCAGACTATACGTGAAATCAGCTTGCACGAAGCCGCCAATGGTCAGGTAGGTCTTCTTGTCCAGCCCTTGTATGACGAAGCGCCCGTTCTGCGCGTTTTCGAGGCTGCTGCGGGTTTGCTGGCGCACTTCTTTCGCCGTTTTCTGCACCTGCTGCCCCAGAGTATCAAGCCGCTGCTCTACCTGCTGCAAGCGCCGCCCCAGCGAATCGGCGGGCACGGTCTGGGCACGAGCGCTGCTGGCCAAGCTGATCAGCAAAACGAGCGAAGCCCAGGTAGCGTGCGCCAAGCGGGCAGAGGTGAGTAGAGGTTTCCCCATGTAGTGCTGTTTTGATGGCAGGGCGCCTGCTATAGCATGGTGGCCCAGGCACGCAGCAGTTGCACCACCTCTTCGGGCGCTTCCAGCGGCTGCAAGTGGCCTACTCCTTCCAGCAAGTGCAGCGGGGTGCCGCTGGGCAGCCACGGCAGCGTTTTTTGCTGGTGCATGTTGGGCGGCAGCACGGCATCTTTGGTGCCGACCAGCAGCGTAACCGGTACGTGCAAGTGGGCCAGTTGAGCCGAAATATCCTCGCGGCTGCCGGTGAGTAGCCAGGCGGAGTAGGCTTCCACGTGGCTGCGCACGTTATCATCAATGATTTGCTGGCGCAGGTTTTCCGGTAGCGGCCGGCCGGTGATGTCCGGAATGCGGGCCGCGGCGGCTTGGGGGTCGCCGTAGTTGTGCAGGCGTTTTTCGCGTTCTTCTTGCGTCATCGGCTCGCCTTGCGGCGGCGAGGGCGAAAGTAGGGCCAATCCTACCAGCCCCTGTGGCTCACGTGCCGCCAGCGTCAGGGCAATTTTGCCGCCCATACTGTGGCCTACCAGCGCGTAGCGCGTGAGGCGGTGGTCGGCAATGAAACGGGCTATTTCGTTGGCGTAGTCCTGCACCGAGCAGCCACCGACCGGCAACGGCGCGCCACCGAAGCCCCCAAGGTTGGGCGTCAGGCAGGGGTAGTCAGGATGTAAGCCATCAACAACAGCCTGCCACTCGCGCCCCGAGCCGGGCCAGTAATGCAAAAAAACGAAGGTGAGCGGCGCCGTAGCGTCGGAAGCAGGTGTCATAGCCAGGAAGTTGGTTGTAGGTAGGACAGGAAAGTAAGCAGCTGATTTTAAGCCAGTAACCTAGGTTAAAGCCAGCGGTTCGGTTGCCAGCCGAGGCTAGCGCTGGGTCAGGTAATCCATTTCGCGATGCACTTCGCCCCAGGCCAGGCGCGACTCCCGAATCAGCAGCACGCTGGTATACAGCAGCAGTCCTGTGCCCAGCAGGGCCATGAGCATGGGCACCCAGTTAAGCGCCAGGTCAAGGGATTTGAAAAGGCCAATAGCAATGATGGTCGCCACGAACGTCATCAGCGTCAGGTAGAGGCCCGTCATGGCATCTTGCAGCAGCTTGGCGCTACGCCCCGCAAAGTGCAGCTGCCGAGTAAGGTGCTCGCGCTCCGGCGAGGCCTGCTGCGGCGCATCGGTGTGACGCTGGTAGTGCTCATTTAGCCGCTTGGCTACGTCGCGCACCCGTTCAATGCTGCGGCTCAAACGCATGGAGGTCGTCAGAATCAGCGAGCCACAGGCGGAGATCAGCACGGCCGGCGTGACCATGGCCGACAGCACATCCAAAGCGCCAGAGAGGGCATCCATGCCGTTAGCAGTAAGGTAGGCAAGTAGTTGTCAGAAGCAAGCTAGCCCTTCGAAGTGCCGGCCCGAAGAACTAGCTTATTATCTGTTATCCAGCGCGATAGGCAACTATGACGCCTTGCCGCTACCACCAGTCGCCCCGTATACCTCCCCAGTGGCGTAGCTGTTGCCACTCTCCGCCAGCGTCACGTAGATGGCTCCATACTCAGCCGGCTGGCCAGGACGACCCAGCGGCGTACTGCCTCCAAACTTGGGGATCTTTTCGGTGGGCTGCCCGCCAGTCACCTGTAGCGGCGTCCACACCGGACCCGGTGCCACCCCGTTCACCCGAATGCCTTTTGGCCCCAGCTGCTTGGCTAACGACTTCACGTAGCTCACGGTGGCCGCTTTCGTCTGGGCGTAGTCGTAGAGGTTGGCCGATGCATCGTAGCCTTCTACCGAGCTGGTGCCAATAATGGCTGAGCCAGCCGGCATGTGTGGTAGGGCGGCCTTGATGATCCAGAACGGCGCGTAGATATTGGTCTTCATCGTCCAGTCGAACTGCTCGGTGGAGATATCCATAATCGACTCGTGCGACTGCTGCCGGGCGGCGTTGCTCACTAGGATATTCAGGCCGCCTAGTTGGCGTACGGCATCATCTACCAGCTTCTTGCAAAAAGACTCATCGCGCAAATCACCGGGAATGGCAATGCCTTTGCGGCCTTCTTTCTTAATCAGGGCAATAACTTCCTGGGCATCTGCTTCCTCGGCCGGCAAATAGTTGATGGCCACATCGGCACCTTCGCGGGCAAAGGCAATAGCCGCGGCCCGCCCAATACCCGAGTCACCGCCCGTGATGAGGGCTTTGCGACCTTGCAGCTTGCCCGAGCCTTTGTAGCTTTTCTCCCCGTGGTCGGGCTGTGGGTCCATCTTGCCGGTGAGGCCCGGCCAGGGCTGAGATTGTTTGGGGAACGGAGGATTGGGGTATTTCTTGGTGGGGTCTTCTAGCTTATCGGGTGCCGATGCTCCGGCGCCTGATGCACCTTGAGCCCCCAGCGTTGGGGTTACGGCCGCTACCGCCAGGCCAGCGCCCAGGTTGGTGAGTACTTTGCGGCGGCTGATGTTGAGTTCTTCTTTCATGGTGTTGTGTCGTTCTTCTTTGTTTCCAGGGTTTGGTTAGGTAGGCTCTTCGGTGTAGACGAAAGCGTCAATGCCCGCTTCCGCATAGTCGGCGGCACGTTTTTCATCTTCGGGTTCTGCATGAGGGTAGACAGTGAAAGAGGGGCTGCCGAGGCTCGGCAGAGAGCCTATGTAGTCCTAAAACACTACTCTGGTAACGACCTGAATAATAAAGGGTTTCTAGCGTCGTGCTTACAACAACCGCAACAGAATCAGCCAAATACTTTACAGATTATTTGAGTTAGCATGCACGGGGCAGAGGCGCAAGCGTTGGAATCTCGTCGTTGAATGACTGACGTTTACAAGGCAAAGTCAGCAACGACGAGCCCCAACGCTTGCGCCCCTACCCTACCCCGTTGAATGGTTAACTTAAACAGGAGCTTCTTACCGACTACTGGGGCCAACGCATGGTAGGAGGGCCTCAACCAATGTCTTATCCGGCAATGAGCTGACCGTTTTACCAACGAAATCGGTGGATGCCTTGCACAGCACAGCCAAAGAACGACGCTCACTTCAAGGTCCGTAAGCCATTCCCTACCTATCTGGCGCTCAAAAACTCTCGAGTGCAGCGCGGGCCACGTGGTGTTTCGGTTGCCTGAGTTGACGCTGCTGTCAGTTGCTGACTACCAGTGCAAAGCGGCAAATCCGGCAGAATTCAGGTTGTGCTGATATCTTTGGAAAGGACTTCCATGAGGCGGGAGAGATGGGTAGCACCTCAAATTTCCTCTTGTCATGGAAGTCTTTTCTGTTTTGACTTGTGCTAACACCTTCCAAAACAGCGCACCCCGGCTATCTTGCCCTACCCCTTTGCTTTAGTATGAAATACGTATTCCTGTTTGCTTTCCTGCTGTCCGCAGTTACTGGGTATGCCCAGCGTAGTGCTACCATCACTTATGATGTGAGGTACCATGGGAAGGAAGTGCCTGGAGGTCGCCTGAAATTATTTATTGACGGACAGCGTGCGCACCTGCAAAAAGTCGCTGATCCGAAGGCGAAAGAACAGCTGTATCTAGACTATGCGGCGAAGCGCACCATGCAGGTATTAACCTTGCAAAACAATAGCCATGTAACTCAGCTGAAAGACTTTGCAGCGTACGAACAGCCGGAGCTCCTGCCAGATACGGCTACCATTTTAGGCTACCCCTGCAAGAAGGCAAAAGTGATTATCCGCTCCAATACAGTTGAAGTATGGTACACCAACGCCCTACCCCTGAAAGGCACTCCGAGCATTGGCGTAACGCCGGGTTTGGGGCTGGTGTTGAAAACAGTCAGAAACGGGGAGCAGGAAGTAGTTGCCACCCATATTAAGACTGGCTCGGTAAAAAGCGCAGACCTCAGCTGGCCGACACTTGCCAGCATGGGCCCGGTAGTAGATGCCGCTACCTACAACCAGCAGGTGATAGAAAGCAGGTTTAAAACCGTAACCGTTTTCAAGCAGGAGCAACTATCCTTCGGTAACGACAAGCCTAACCCGACCGAAGGCCAAACCAACGTCACGTATCACTACGCCGGGGGTACGGTGCTGTTAAAGAAAATCAAATTACCTGATTATACAGCTGGCACACAGGTATTTGCGGAGCTAACACAGTACTCAAACGGCGATGCATATGACAGAACGGGTTCTGTGTTTATGATTCCGATGGATAAGCAGCAATCCTTTCTGAACGGGCTGCAACAAGGCGTGAAAGCCTTGCCGGTGTATAAAGAGAAATACCAAGGGGTGGTGACAACCGACAACTACCTGCCAACGCTGGAGCTGCTGCGGTTCTTCACGCCTTTCGGCGTGAACAAGTACAACACGGCTTCAACCATTAAAGGCTATACTTGGGCAGACTCGGCGGTATTCCGTCAGGATATCACGGAGCTCCAACCCCGCCTACAGGGCGACGTGTGGATTGGTGTATTCATTGGCAACTATGACAAAGGCGGGCATATAGTGAGCCTGCGCTTGAAGTACTACCCCGGAGACGGAGACGAAAAACAGAAGCCGAACCGCGTTGTGCTACCTGTCTTCAACACAACCAACCTCATGGAGATGGCAGGCCAGGAGTACGGGACCATGTTTGAGCGCGACTCGCTAACCGTGACGATAGATATTCCACAAGGAATGAAAAACGTGCAGCTGCGCTACATTACCACTGGTCATGGTGGATGGGGCGGCGGCGATGAATTCAACCAGAAGCTAAATGAGCTTTTTGTGGATGGCAAGCGCGTGTTCCATTTTATTCCCTGGAGAACGGATTGCAGCACGTATCGTTTGCTGAACCCTTCTTCCGGAAACTTTGGCAATGGCCTGTCTTCCTCCGACCTGAGCCGTTCCAACTGGTGCCCAGGCAGCCTAACACCTCCGGTCTACATACCCTTGCCCGACTTACAAGCTGGCAAGCACACCATTAAAGTAGCTATTCCGCTAGGCAAGAGAGAAGGCAGTGCGTTTAGCGCATGGAATGTATCGGGATGTCTGATAGGGACAACCAACTGATTGAACCCTACCCAAAGCAGAAGGTAGGGCAACCTACTTCCGGCCAGACAGCCCCGTAATGCCCTTATGCGTACAGCCCTTAGGGCCGATCTATTCGGTAGAGTCGCCCTTGATCGGTTACGGCGTATAGGGCGCCGTCGCTCCCCTGCGCAATAGCGCGGAAGCGCTGTCCTTCGCCTGCTAATAGTCGCTCCTCCCCTACCACCCGGTTGTTCTCCAGCACTAGGCGCACGATGTGCTGCCCGCTGAGCGCGCCGATGAACAGGTTGTGCTGCCAGCCCGCGATACGGTTGCCCGTGTAAAAAGCCATGCCGCTGGGCGACACGACTGGGTCCCAGTAATACACCGGCTGCTCCAAGCCATTGCGCTCCTGTATCCCGCTACCCACCGGCTGGCCACTATATTCGATACCATAGGTGATGGTGGGCCAGCCGTAGTTGGCGCCCGCCTGAAGACGGTTGATTTCGTCCCCGCCACGGGGGCCGTGCTCACTCTGCCAAGCATCGCCGGTAACGGGATGAATCGCCAGCCCCTGCGGATTGCGGTGGCCGATGGAGTACAGCTCGGGGCGGGCCCCTGCTTGCCCAAATACGGGATTGTCAGGAGCAGGCTGCCCCTCCCGCGTGATACGGATAATCTTGCCCAAGGCCGACGTAACGTCCTGAGCCTGGGGGCGGGTCACTAAATCAGACCGCTCGCCGGTGCTTACCAGCAAATTACCCGTCCGGTCGAACACCACCCGGCCACCGTAGTGCAGGTTGCCAGCATACGCGGGCTCCGCCCGGTAGATGACGGTGGCCGCTTCTATGGTACGCTCATCGTTGGCGAGGCGGCCTTTGGCAATGGCAGTTAGGTTGCCGGTAGGACGCGCTTCCGAAAATGACCAGTACACCATCCGATTGGTGGCAAAATCCGGGTCGAGGCACACGCCTAGCAACCCACCCTGCCCAGCCGGATTGACCGCCGGCAGGCCCGTGATGGGGGCGCCGACCGTGCCGGACGCTGGGATAACAATACGCATCTGGCCTGCTTTCTCCGTAATCAGCAAGTGGCCGTTGGGCAAGCTGGTGATACCCCACGGGCTGGTCAACGAAGACGTGACGATGGTTGCCTGGTAGCTGCTGGCGGCCGTTGCCACGCCCCCTACCCGAGTTTGCCCGGCAAAGGCAGGGCTATAAGTCGTATTGGGCGCGTTGGTTTCCACCGGTGCCATTGTGGGAGACTCAGGAGTGGCAGGATCTGTACTGGTCTCTTCCTCTCGGTTACACGAGAGCAAGGCGAGAGAACAACCAAGGAGAACTAGCAGGTGCTGTTTCATAAGAGGATAGCTTGTAAGGAGCTGGCTTTTGTAATACGCGGATTCTTCTTGCTGCGTATACCATTGAGCTTTTATTCTTGACTTGGAGCGCCTCTATCCGTGTAGCTCATTGACAAGGGCCACGCAAAGGTGTTCGTTCGCCAGGTGGTTCCGCTGACACAGGTAGCCGAAGCCTACCGTGAGAGGGAGAAGTGCCGTGTGCGGGGTAAGCCGGTGCTGAAAATACACCAGGAGCATAGGCCAATCGGTATGAGGCGCTTTACCACAACTTGCAGGTTGCATGTGTTTCCGCCGCTGCTTCCCCCAGCATTGTGGATGTGGGTTCTTTGTTCTGCTATTACTGCAACCCCGTAATGCCTCATAGTAGTGCGTTTACGAAAGGGTATACTGTCGAGCCTTCGTAGAGTAGCATCTAGGGCAATACAGAATAGGCTAACTTACTCTCGTTCTCAACTATCTCGCACCGACACTTCCTGTCCCTATGGTCCCGCGCCCTTATATTCTCGCTGAAACCACGTGGCAAGCCGTGAAGGCCCGCGCCATTGAAGTTGTTGTTCTGCCCTGGGGTGCTACCGAGGCTCATAACTACCATCTGCCCTACGGAACGGACAACTTACAGTGCGACTACGTAGCCGCCGAAGCTGCACGCATCGCCTGGGAGCAAGGGGCGAGCGTAATGGTGCTGCCAACTATCCCCTTTGGGGTCAATACAGGCCAGCTGGATATCACCTTAGACATGAACCTGAATCCCAGCACCCAACTGGCCGTGTTGCGCGATATGGTGCAGGTACTTGCCCGGCAGGGCATTGCGAAGCTGCTGGTTCTTAACGGGCACGGCGGCAATGATTTTCGCCAGATGATGCGCGAGCTGCAAGCCGAGTTCCCCACCGTTTTTCTGTGCACCGTGAATCTGTTCCATGTGGTAGACCGGCACCAGTACTTCAGTGCCTCGGGCGACCACGCCGACGAACTGGAAACCAGCGCCATGCTCCACATCGCGCCCCATTTGGTGCGGCCACTTAGCGAAGCTGGGGAGGGACACGGGAAGCGCTTTCGAATCAAAGCCCTGCGGGAATGGGCGTGGGCACAACGGCAGTGGAGTCATGTTACGACAGATACGGGCGTCGGCAATCCGATGGCCGCAACGGCCGAGAAGGGACAAGCCTTTCTACAGGCGCTGACAGCGCAACTGGGACACTTTCTGGTCGAATTAGCCGCGGCTGACCCCCAAGACATGTACGAGTGACTCTTGCCTATCAAGTAACAAAGTGCGGCCCTTTTAGCGTTAGGGAGATTGAAAACCAGCTTTGCAGAATAAGTCGCCTTTGAGATTCAAACGTGCGTAACTTTTCTTTTCTACCCCTTTCCTATGCCTGATCCTTCCTCCACCAATACCAACGAAGAACTCAATACAGCCAAGCAGGTCAAACTCGAAAATGTGGGCGCTCTTACCCGGGAGCAGCTCACGCCCAAAGCGGCTACCGAGCCGCAGGGCCACGACGTACCAGGACACGACCACGCCCCGGCGGCAGATACCACACCCGCTGCGCACACCGGCCATGACCACGACCACGGCCCAGCCGGAGGCAACCCCTACCTGTGGCCCGGCGTGAGCCTGGTCCTGCTGCTAGTTGGCCTAGCGCTGGACTACTACAACGCACGCTTCTTTAGCGGCTACGTGCGCCCCGTCTGGTACGGCGTGGCCTTTTTGCTGGTCGGCTGGAAGGTAGTTCGGTCAGCTGTTCGGAGCATTCCCACGGGCAATATTTTCAATGAGTTTCTGCTCATGAGCCTGGCTACCCTCGGCGCGTTTGCCATTGGCGAGTATCCGGAAGGAGTAGCCGTGATGCTGTTCTACACCGTGGGTGAGCTTTTTCAGGATGCGGCTGTAAACCGGGCCAAGCGCAGCATCAGAGCCCTACTGGAAATACAAGCCACGGAAGTGACGGTAGTGCGCAATGCGCAACCCTTGGTGCTGGACCCCAGGCAGGTGCAGGTAGGCGACCTGATGGAAGTGAAACCCGGCGAGAAAGTAGCCCTGGATGGCACACTCCAAACCGCCACCGCCAGCTTCAACACGGCCGCTCTCACCGGCGAATCGGCCCCGCAAACCAAGCAAGCGGGCGAAACGGTGCTGGCGGGCATGATCAATCTGGAAACCCTGGCTCGCGTGCAGGTCACGGCGGCTTTTCAGGACACAAAGCTGTCCAAAACCTTGGCCATGGTGCAGGATGCGGTGAGTCGCAAGGCCAAAACCCAGCAGTTTATCACCCGGTTTGCCAAGGTGTATACACCCATAGTGGTTGGCTTGGCGGTGCTGCTGGTGTTGCTACCCTACCTGATAGTCAGCGACTACGTGTTTCGTGATTGGCTCTACCGGGCGCTGGTGTTCCTGGTGATTTCCTGCCCGTGCGCGCTGGTGGTTAGCATTCCGCTGGGCTACTTCGGCGGTATTGGGGCGGCTTCCAAAGCCGGCATCCTGTTCAAAGGCTCCAACTTCCTGGATGTGCTGCGCGAGGTTGATACCGTGGTGATGGACAAAACCGGCACCCTCACCCAAGGCGTATTTGCCGTGCAAAAAGTACAACCAGCGCCCGGCACAGACTCGGCCCAGTTGCTCCGTATGCTCGCGGCGCTGGAAGCAAAATCCACGCATCCTATTGCCAAGGCAGTAGTCGCACACGCGGGAGGCACCACCGCGGACCTACCCGTACAGGACGTAGCAGAAATTGCTGGTCACGGGTTGCGCGGCCAGGTAGACGGGCAGGACGTACTAGCCGGCAACGCTAAGCTGTTAACTAAATTCAACGTGCCCTACCCAGCCGAAATCGATCAGGTGGCAGACAGCATCGTAGTGGCGGCCATCAATGGGAAGTATGCCGGCTACTTGACAGTGGCCGACGCCCCGAAAGAAGATGCGGCCCAGGCCGTGCAAGAGCTGAAAGCGGATGGCATCACCAAACTGGTTATGCTCTCAGGCGACAAAGACAGCATTGTGCAGCGGGTGGCGCAAGACTTAGGCATTGCCGAAGCCCACGGTGGTTTACTACCGGAAGACAAAGCCCGCTACGTACAACAGTACCTCAACGAAGGCCGCAAGCTGGCTTTTGTGGGCGATGGAGTGAACGATGCGCCCGTTGTGGCCTTGGCTGATGTGGGCATTGCCATGGGTGGCCTGGGTTCCGACGCTACCATCGAAACGGCCGATGTGGTTATTCAGACCGACCACCCCAGCAAGATTGCCACGGCTCGCCGCATTGCCCGCGCCACGCATAGCATTGTATGGCAGAATATCTGGCTGGCGTTCCTGGTAAAGGCTGTGGTGCTGGCCCTGGGGGCTGGCGGTGTGGCAACGATGTGGGAGGCCGTATTTGCCGATGTGGGCGTGGCCCTACTAGCCATCCTGAATGCCGTGCGCATCCAACGCATGGATTTTACAAGACGCTGAGAAGTCTGAGGGCTTGGATCTGGCCGCATCGTCTGCGCTACGCGAGCATGTATTTTCCTGCGTTAAGCCCTAGAAAACCAAGTATTCTTGTTTCCTACCTGCTATCTTTAATGCATAGCACGCATGGTGGTTATCCCACCTCACCAACATACGGGTTGCTCTGAAAAAGCAAAAACCCCGGCTGTTGGAGCAGTCCGGGGTTTTAAGAAGCAGGTGGGCAAACACCTTAACTTCTACTCGAATGAAGAAAAAGCGTGTGAAAGCGAACAAGACGGACCAAGTCGGTCTTGCTCGCATCGTCCTAGAGCTGGGCAAAGCAGCACTAGGGGCAGTTATCCGGTCGGTGGTTTCCCACTGGCTCGATCACCGCTAGAAAGGTGACAGGTGGCCCGGTTGGCTGCCTGTCATTTTTACTTTTGGCACTACTGTATGCAAATATACAGTGTATAGCTTTTTCTGGTTGTCAAGACATCGAAATTTGTTTCGCTGTCTTTGAAGCTCGTTGGAAAATGCCCGGCGCCGAACTGTCTGACTATGGTCTGTTCATCCAAGACCTCTGTGGCCTGCTCGAAGACCGCCCGCGCCTTCAATAAGGGTATACCGGATATAGTAGGTTCGCAACTGTGGCCCACCGCGCTAGCCCAGCAGGTTTTTCCTACAAGAAGCTTGATTGATACCTCGTTTCGCCAGATGTCTGTTTCCGGTCACTCGAGAAGATACACGCCACCAATGCTGGTATTCTGCTCATATAAACCTGTGTTATATTGATATAATTATATATTTATTCGAACCATGCAGCATCTTTGTCCTTAGCTTCTGATATGGTTAAGCTTTTATCACTAGTACTTTGACCTCTTTCTCTTCTTCTCTACCACCCGTCTCCCATCCAATTATCCAGCGCAACAATGTGCGCGTCATTGGGGAGGGGAAGCCGCCCATGCTCTTGTGCAACGGGTTTGGCTGCAATCAGCAGATCTGGCAATACATCCTTCCGCAGCTGGCTACGCAATACCAGGTTGTACTCTTTGACTACGCCGGCATGGGCGGCTCAGACCCAGCTTCTTACGACCCACAGCGATACGCTTCACTAGCGGGCTACGCTCAAGACGTTGTGGACATTTGCCAAGCTCTGAACTTGCAGGAAGCCGTATTGATCGGGCACTCAACGGGGGCCAGTATTGCGATGCGGGCAGCAATCAATGCGCCGACATGTTTCACTAAGGTCGTGCTGCTGGCTGCCTCCCCCTACTTCCTCAACGACGGCGACTACTACGGGGGCTTTTCCAGAGAGGATTTGGAGTCGCTACTGAGCCTGATGGAAGCTGATTTCGATACGTGGGCTTCTATGTTTGCAGGTGTATTGATGGGACCACGCAACGAGGTTTCCTTTGGCCAGGAGTTGGCGCTGAATTTCTGTAGCTCCGATCCGACTATGAGTAAGCAGTTTGCGCGTGTTGCCTTTCTCGACGACAGCCGGCCCCTAGTACCGCAGTTGCAGCTACCGACTTTGCTGGTGCAGTGCTCACAGGATGTGGCCGCTCCGGCCGAGGTAGGGGCCTACCTACTGGAACGCTTACCTCAGGCCACGTTGGTCACACTTGCGGCAACAGGACACTGCCCTCACATGAGCTCACCTTTGGAGACGCTGGAAGCAATGGAGAACTTTCTACGCGTAGAATGAGAAGGCGCTTAGTATAGCGTAAGGCGGCCTGTATCCGCCTAGACTATCTGCTTACTTACCCGCGGGCAAGTCCGTACGCGCACGCTGCACGCTGACTATTGACGCGCTTGGGGTTAACTACCCTCACCCAGCGCCGCGAAGCGGATACGCGCGCGTTAGCGGCAAACGGCCCGGCGTTTCCCCAGCGAAACCGACAGCACCTTCTGTGCCGCGTGCTGCCGCTCCCCTACTCAAAATGTAGTTGTCCGCTGCTACCCTACACATGGTGGCCGAGCGCCTTTGGCTCCCGGTGGTATAGTTGTTAAAACAGCTACTGCTACCTCTACCTACAATGGTTCTGTAGCCCAGGCAAGCACTTCCCCAGTACTGACAAAATATTGACTGTCAGTCGCGTGCGCGGGATAACCTTGCCCACTAGGTAAGTGGTACCCATACGTTTCATCGCGTCTAACGGCTCCGCAACCGCCGACCACCAGTTCGCTCAAGCCTTTATACGGCAACTCGCCAACGCAAATCAGCATGCCGAAGGGCGCGTAGGAATCGGTTGTTGGCAACCAGCGCGTGGGCTCTACAGCAACGAGCAAAATAATCACCTATTAAAAGGTTGCTACTCACACACCATATGCTAGGAGGCATTTCTGTTCGCTTTGCTACAGCCTCATTGAAATAACCCTATTTTCAACAAAATTTTTAGTGACCTTATGCTAAAAAAAATTACATTTGAATCCCTCTTTAATTACGTTTCGTTTTCGCACACAGTAAACAGATAAAGTTCTTACGCTTTGTCTATCACACAGCTTACTTTCAATAGCTTATTAGCAAGGAGCATTCCTCACTATTTATTACGGCTATGCATTTACAATTATTGCGCTCTGCTCCTCATATCGACATATACTTCGATTCGTACAATGATTGGCTCTATGTCAATTGGACGGGAGAAATCACTTTGCCTATTGTGAAAGTAGGGTGTGCCCATGTGGCACAATGCTTTCTGACCCACCCGTATCCGCGCGTGCTGAACGATAACACGCACATGACTAGTATCAGCTGGAGCGTGGCACCCTGGCTGATTAGCGACTTTATCCCCCACTTGCGCCTAGCCGGCGTGCAGCAGATGGCTTGGGTCTGTTCGCCCGCTCTACCGGGTCTGAGCATGGTGCAAGCCGTCGTCTCCTGGCTTCCACACTTGGCCATCGCCGTTTTTGATGACGTAGAAGATGGCGCCTACTGGCTCCAGCGCGGGCGGCAATCTACCAGTCTCGCTTACCCCTACCCCGCTCGACCACTGGCTACCCAGCAGCAAGTATCCACAATTGTACAAGACCTAGCGCGTCAGGCAGGCCTCGCGCACCTCCCCGTCACCGCTGACGTGAAGTAGGTCAGGACGTGCCAAGTTCTTTACATACGAAACACGTATTTTGTAAGAAGTCAGTGATTAGTTAGCTGATCTGCTGTAGCCTACAAGCCTCGTGAGGCTCTGTGGACAAGGAAGTGAAACAGGGTGCCGTGCCTTTAGAATGTCGTGCGGAGCTTACCAAAGCATCCCTACCGAACAATTGCGAGCCACCGAAACGGTAACAATGCTTCGGTAGGCTTCGCATGATGGCCTTTTCTTCACTGTCCATACACCCTAGAACTATACACCTAGGAAGGACTGTACTTCGAAGGGCCTTTAGTTGCAATGCTGAACAGTTAGAGCAGATTCGGAGTCAGTGTAGATGATACCCACAATGGTCAAACCAGTTCTGCGCGTCTTCGGCCGTTATCCAGGCCAGCGCCGCTTGCAAGGCGCTCGTCAGCGCCTCGCGGGTGCGGGCGGCCGCC
>Ga0210040_10005201_pt1 | contig 16661 bp, 15 predicted proteins | sample CryGeyCG12114_NA_FD_185462 | JGI IMG/M metagenome (GOLD analysis project Ga0210040, IMG submission 185462) | Groundwater microbial communities from aquifer - Crystal Geyser CG19_WC_8/21/14_NA (SPAdes) (version 2) | ecosystem: Environmental > Aquatic > Deep subsurface > Groundwater | place: USA... | reverse complement strand
AAAGTTCTTTGATTCCTTCTCAAGCATCTGCCGCCAGTCTTTATAATATTTGGCTTTAGGAAAAGCCTTGACAGAGTTAGCAGCCCTATTATCGTCTACGTCACATAAAAAAGCAATATCAGCTTTACCACTTTTGTAAAAGTTCATAATATCACTTTCACCCTTGCCACCTACGCCGATGCCGGCAATAAGAAGGCGATCACTTGGTGCAGTATAACCTTTGCCACCAAGCACGTGACGCGGAACAATCATAAAACCAGCTGCAGCTAATGCTGTAGTTTTAATAAAGTCTCTCCTGGAGTTACCTGCAGAAGCGTTTCTCTTTTCATTTTCTATCATGGTATCGTATGTTTAAAAGTCCCGATCATGTTTAATAATAAGGACAAAAGTGAACAGTTGATTTAACTATTACAGTATAAGGGTGCGACGCAACGAACGATCAATAGATATTCTGGCGCTGGCAACAAAAAAATAACAATGCTCATTAGTACAATGAAAAATAGCAGCAATACCCTTCGCTTCAAAAAAACGTTTCCCTACCCTACCTATGCCGCTGTAAACATATATAGCGTTAAAGATCAGGTGAGGCCCGCGAATGCCTTATCTCCTTTTTTGTAGTCAATAACCCCCTGATACTTTCCCGGCACAGGAGTATAGCGAAGACTTTCTGACCGGCCTTTCTCAGAGGTAAAATACCCAAAGATGGCAAGCTGTTTCAGTTGTTGAAAATAATGCTTCGGCATAGCCTGCGCCTTAAAATCATTTGTATTTCTTTCCTGCCCCTGCTTGTTTTTTTGTTTTTGTAAATTCTCGGCCTCAACCTGTTTTTTCACGTAAGCATTGGTTTCCTTATCTACTGCAATAAGTAGCTGTTTGCGCTGTTCGGGTGTAGCCTTCATAAAGTCGACATCGTGCATTTTGTTGCATTCGTCATTTAAAATATTTAAGCCCTTATGAAAAATTTCCTGCTCGTCTTTAGTATAACAATCATTCACCATTACTGTCATAAACCTTCCTACGCCGGCAGCTTTAGCACCAGCTGTATTCGTTTGTGGTATTATAGTTTCTGCAATCTCATCCAACATCGCAACGTCTTCATCTGTAAAGGCATCGGGTACAGTATCAGGATTTGCCTTGCATCCTGACAACAAAAATCCTCCTCCAATCATAGCAGAGCCAGTAGCCGCCGCAATCATTTTTAAAAGTTCGCGTCTGTTCATCTTAAAAAGTTTAAAAAATAATTGTCCAAGGTTTAATGTTATTAGTTACACTACACTAGCTAATAACCGATGAACTGAATTTTAAATGTTTCCTTTTTTTAGTTCCTTAACTGCATAATCAACGGCCCTGGCCGTCATTGCCATATAGGTTAATGATGGATTAACACAAGATGCTGATGTCATAAAAGATCCGTCGGTTACAAACACGTTTTTGCAGTCCCATATTTGATTATAGCTGTTTAACACCGAGGTTTTAGGGTCTCTTCCCATTCTTGCTGTACCCATCTCGTGTATTCCCCAACCAGGTTGGCATTCATCATCATAACCTTTTACCTCTTTAACGCCGGCAGCCTCAAGCATTTCAACAGCATCAGCCACGATGTCTTTTCGCATGTTCAATTCATTTTCCTTGTATTCAACATCAAATTCGAGCACGGGCATGTTCCATTTATCTTTTTTATCTTTTGATAAAGTGATTTTATTATCATGATAAGGTAAAATTTCACCAAATCCTCCCATGCCCATAGTCCATCTACCCGGTTGCCCCAATGCATCTTTTAGATCAGTGCCGATATTTAATTCAGCTACCTGTCTTGACCAGTTTTCACGACTGCCGGATCCCTGGTATCCAAAACCACGCAGGTAATTTCGCTTTTCATCGCCAGGCAGGTTACGAAAGCGTGGTACATAAATACCATTAGGCCTAAAGCCCGAATAGTAGTTATCTTCAAAGCCTTCCATGTAGCCTGTTGCACCCAATTTCAAATGGTGATCCATTACATTATGACCAAGTTCACCACTGCTGCTTCCTAATCCATCAGGCCATATATCTGTGGCAGATCTCATTAATATCCACGCCGAGTTAAAAGTAGAAGCACAGACAAATACGATTTTGCTGAAAAATTCCAGCTCTTCATTGGTTCTTGCATCCACTACTCTTACGCCTTTTGCTTTTTTTGTATCCTTATCATAAATGATATCTGTAACTATCGAAAAAGTGCGAAGCGTTAGGTTGCCTGTTGCATTGGCGGCAGGTAAAGTAGAGGACTGTGTACTGAAATATCCCCCATAAGGACATCCATTTGAGCAAATATTTCTGAATTGACACGGTGTTGGCCTTCCGGGGATTGTTTGTGTAAGATTGGCAGTCCGGCCAATGATCATCGTTCTTTTATTATTGTAGTGTTCTTTTATCCGGCTGGCAACAGTTTGCTCTACAATATTCATATCCATAGGAGGCAAAAATTTACCGTCCGGTAATTGCGGCAAACCTTCTTTTGAACCGCTAATGCCTGCAAATGTTTCTGCATAATCATACCAGGGAGCGATATCTTTGTAGCGGATAGGCCAATCAACAGCGATACCGTCTTTTGCGTTAGCTTCAAAATCAAGATCACTGAGGCGATAGCATTGCCTTCCCCACATCAGCGAACGGCCACCGGTATGATAGCCCCGAAACCACCCAAAAGGTTTTTTTTCAACGTATGGGCTGTCTTTCTCAACCGTCCAAAAAGAAAGATTACGTTCATTTAAAGGATAATCTCTTTTTAATACCGGATAGTCTTCAATCATTTTTTGCGTACGCCCACCACGGTGCGGATAGTCCCAGGCAGGCTTATTAGTGTCAGTATAATCTTTAACGTGCTCAATATGATGACCACGTTCAAGCATCAAAACCTTCAAACCTTTTTCTGTAAGCTCTTTCGCAGCCCACCCACCACTAATACCCGAGCCCACCACAATAGCATCATACGTATTATTTGCCATAATGAAACCCTCTTAAATGCTCCCTAAAGGGAGTACTTTTAAAACTCGATTAATTTATTGTTTTCAAAACTTTCTTCATTCAATTTGCTTGCTGCACATTCTTTAAGCCCGTTTGGCGGCTTAGGATTTAAACATCACATATCTTAATTGCGTCTCTTAGTGATGCAAGCTTGTCTTGTCGTGCCGGAATAAATTCCTGTGCTACATAACCTTTGTACCCTGTTTCTTTGATTGCCCCCATTATTGCAGGATAATAAAGTTCCTGTGACTCGTTTATCTCGTGTCTGCCGGGAACACCGCCCGTATGGTAGTGTCCAAAGTGCTGGTGATTATCCTGGATAGTTCTTATCACATCTCCTTCATCTATTTGCATGTGGTAGATATCATAAAGCAACTTGAAATTATCTGAACCTAATCTTTTACACAACTCAACGCCCCACGCTGATCTGTCAGCCATATAATCTTTATGATTTACTTTACTGTTAAGTAATTCCATCTGTATGACAACACCTTTTTTTTCTGCCAGTAAAAGGATTTGTTTTAGTCCTTCAGCAGCATTTCTTAGACCCATTTCATCACTCATCCCCTTTCTGTTGCCACTAAAGCAAATAAGATTTTTATAGCCAGCCTTTGCTACCAGTTCTATGTGTTCTGTATAATTTTTAACGAGCGTGGGGTGATATTGCTTGTCATTCCAACCTTCTGTAAGACTTATCTCTGCACCGTTACACATAGACGAGTAAACCCCATGTTTCTTCAAAACATCCCAATCTTTTGGTCCAACCAAATCTATAGCCGCAAACCCTATTTCTTTTATCGCCACGCATAATTGATCGAGTGGTAAAAAATTATATGTCCAATGACAGACAGAATGATTGATGTTTCCTTTCAACTTTGTATTTTTTTCTTCATTATTACATGCTGCGATTGTCAATGCCGGAGAAGCAAGGGTACCAACACTGCCTAAAACAATATTTTTAAAGGCTGTCCTTCTTGTTGTCTTTGTCATAACCTATTAAGTAAGGGGTGTAGCTGCTAATCCCTGCTCTGCATCCACTTCAGAAATAGCTTTTTTAGTATCGTTTCTAAAAATTAATGCAAACAGGCACAATACAACAAAAGCAATTCCGGCAGGAATTAACCAAATCATTTTGTAATCAAAACCAGTTTCAGAAACTTTGTACGCATCTGTTATTTTACCGGCAATGGCAAAACCTATCAACATTCCCACTCCATAAGTTGCCAGGGTGATGAGTCCTTGGGCAGAACTTTTGTACTTTTCGCCCGCTCTTGCATTTGTATAAATCTGACCTGAAACAAAGAAGAAATCGTAACAAACGCCGTGTAAAGCGATGCCGATAATGAGCATAAAGCTTAAATCGCCTGCATTGCCATAAGCAAAAAGAACATAGCGAAGCGCCCATGCGGCCATACCAACCAGTATCGTATTTTTAAAACCAAAGCGGCTAAAGAAAACGGGCAACATTAATAAAAACAAGACCTCAGATATTTGACCAATTGTCATTTTTCCTGTTGGATTTTCAAGACCTATGTTAGATAAAAAAGGATGGGTGTTTTGGTAATAGAAGGCAAGAGGAATGCAGATTAATATAGATGCGATAAAAAACACAGCGAAGTTTTTATCCTTCAGTAGCTTTAAAGCATCCAGTCCGATAATTTGCTTAAAGTCCACTTTCTCCCCTTTGCCTTTTGGCGGTGTCTTTGGTAAAGTAAAACTAAAAAGCCCTAAAACAAGTGAGGCAATTGCCGACATCAGGAAAGTATTACGTAGCAAACCCTGACTTGTATTATCAGGGCTATCCCAATGAAACAAATAACTAATTAACAGGCCTGCGATAATCCAGCCAATCGTACCCCAAACGCGTATTCCTGAAAATTCTTTTTCGGGATCCTGTATCTGGTTAAACGATACCGAGTTTATCAATGCCAATGTTGGCATGAATAAAATCATATACATTAATACGTAGGGATAGAAGTGTGAAATATCAGTTGAGCTATACATTTTGTACATAAGTATAGCACCAATAATATGTAAGAAACCTAATATTTTTTCTGCGTTTATATACTTATCAGCTATTAATCCAATGATGAACGGCGCAATAATAGCCCCCCATGATTGTGTTGAAAATACTGCTCCCATTTCACCACCACTGGCCTTTAGGTTATTTTCTAAAAATGTACCCAATGTTACAAACCATCCACCCCATATAAAAAAGTTGAGAAACATCATGGCAGAAAGCCGGAACCGTGTAGAGAAGTTCATTAGTTGTAATTATAGATTAGTAAGAATAAAACAGGCGTCAGGAAAAAAATAGGATCTCATTATATGGCTAAGACGTATTAACAGGCATCGTTATAAAAGTGTTTGAAGAAAAATGTGGACTAAAAATAGGACTTTAAGAAATAGGATCATTGAATGACAAAAAAATATTTAGCCTTAAATAAAAATCATCAATAAGAATAACCATATTTTTGATGTAATAACTATTGTTCCTTTCCTTTTGAGTATTGATAATTACGTTTTTATTTTTTTGCCTTATGAGAAAATTACGAATGGGTATGGTAGGCGGCGGAGCGGGTGCATTCATCGGAGTTATACATCGCATAGCTGCTATTATGGATGGAGAGATCGAATTGGTATGTGGAGCCTTTAGCTCAGATGCTGAAAAATCAAAAGCCACAGGAAAAGAGCTCAACCTTGATCCTGATAGAGTATATGCTACTTACGAAGAAATGATCAACAAAGAGAAGGAATTGAGCGAAGACATAAAGATGGACTTTGTTAGTATCGTTACCCCAAATCATCTACATTTTTCCCCCGCAAAACTTGCATTGCTAAATGGTTTCCATGTTGTGTTAGATAAGCCGATGACCTTTGATTTAAAGGAAGCGAAAGAGCTGCAATCTATCGTACAACAGTCGGGAAAATATTTTTGCCTTACGCATACCTATACCGGTTATCCAATGGTGAAAGAAGCCAGGGAACAGGTAAAGAATGGTAAACTTGGCAACATTAGAAAAATACTGGTAACATACCCGCAAGGATGGCTTAGTTCCTTTTTAGAAGGAGCAGACGATAAGCAGGCATCCTGGAGAACAGACCCTTCTAAAAGTGGCATAGCAGGATGCATGGGAGATATAGGCACGCATGCATTTAATTTAGCCGAGTATATTACAGGCCTCAAAGTAACTAAACTATGTGCTGATATAAACATCGTGGTTGAAGGTCGTAAACTTGACGATGATGGAGCTGTGTTATTAAAGTTTGACAATGGCTGCAGTGGTGTATTAATAGCGTCACAAATTATGGCCGGAGAAGAAAATGATCTTTCAATTAAAGTTTACGGAGAAGAAGGTGGCCTTGAGTGGCGACATAGTGATCCTAATACATTATTAATTAAAAACGCAAATAAACCAGAAGAGCGTTGGAGAACGGGAGCAGGGTATGTAAGCGATGTAGCAAAACATAACACACGTACACCGGCAGGTCATCCTGAAGGTTATATAGAAGCATTTGCTAATCACTACCGGAATTTTGCATTAACTGTAAAAGCGCAAATAAACGGCGAACAGGCAAAAGCTGAATACCTTGATTTTCCGGGAGTAGAAGATGGTGTCAGAGGTATGGCTTTTATTGAAAATGTAATTGCCTCCGGAAAGTCAAATGAAAAATGGACAGCATTTACCCTAAACCTCTAAAGAGGCTTAAAGAAGCATACGCTGAAGTAATTTTAAATAAATGAAGAGTTCATCATATTATTCACATTTTTTAAAGTCCTTCTTTTCGCGGAGGATTTAGGAGGGATTATGAAAACAATAAAAGGACCTGCAATATTTTTAGCGCAATTTTTAGGAGACGAGGCGCCTTTCAATGACATGAAAAGTATTTGTCAATGGGCAAGAAGCCTCGGTTTTATTGGCGTTCAGATACCAACCTGGGATGCAAGATGCATTGATTTGCAGAAAGCGGCTGAAAGCAAAACTTACGCAGATGAACTTAAAGGGTTGGTAAATGAATGCGGACTTGAAATAACTGAATTATCTACACACTTGCAAGGCCAGTTGGTAGCGGTTAATCCGGCTTACGATGTTATGTTTGATTCTTTTGCACCTGCCCAATATCACAACAATTCAAAAGCAAGAACTGAGTGGGCGGTACAACAGGTAAAGTATGCTGCAAAGGCTTCTCAAAATTTAGGATTAAACGCAAGCCCTACATTTAGTGGTTCTCTTTTGTGGCACACTATGTATCCGTGGCCACAAAGACCTGCAGGATTGGTTGAGGATGGTTTTGCCGAACTGGGCAAAAGATGGTTGCCAATATTAAACGCATATGAAGATGCAGGTGTCGACTTATGTTATGAAATACATCCCGGAGAAGATTTGCACGATGGTGTGACTTATGAAATGTTTTTAGAAGAAGTAAATAATCACGCAAGGGCTTGCTTGTTGTATGATCCTTCTCACTTTGTTTTACAATGTCTCGACTACCTTACTTATATTGATTATTACCATGAACGTATTAAGGCTTTTCATGTGAAAGATGCAGAGTTTAACCCTACAGGCAAACAAGGCGTTTATGGTGGTTACCAAAGTTGGGTAAACAGGGCCGGCCGTTTTCGCTCGCTGGGAGATGGGCAGGTAGACTTCAAAGGTGTATTTAGTAAGTTAACAGCGTATGATTTTGCAGGCTGGGCAGTAATGGAATGGGAATGTGCCATAAAGCATCCTGAAGATGGTGCTAAAGAAGGCGCGGTTTTTATAAAAGATCATATTATACGCGTTACTGAAAAAGCTTTTGATGACTTTGCCGGCGGAGCAGGTGATGAAGAGCTTAATAAAAAGATTTTAGGATTGGGATAAACATCGTTTAAAATTTAATAAACCGAATATGAAAAAGTTATTTGTTATTCTTGCGTTTAGTTGTGCAGCTGTGGCTTGCGGAGGCGGAGGAGAAACTGAAAAAAAGGAAGAGGTAAAAACAGCAGAAGCGGCTCCTGTTGAAGAACCCAAAAGCCCGGAAGTACAAAAAGGTCTTGAACTAGTAGCGCAAAGCGATTGTTTTACTTGTCATAAAGTGCGAGATCCATTAGTAGGGCCTGCTTATATATCAGTATCAGAGCGTTATGGTGAAGCAACAGATAAGGTAGTAGACTCTTTAGCAGGTAAAATAATAAAAGGCGGATCAGGTAACTGGGGTCAGGTGGCTATGACACCACATCCACAGATATCAAAAGAAGATGCGGCTACAATGGTAAAATATGTTTTGTCACTTAAAAAATAATACACCTGTAACGTTTAAATCATTACCAGCCTTTGTACTTGCACAAACTGAAAATAACAGTGCAGTAGCACGGAAATGATGTTTTGCGACACCAGGATTAAGAAATATTACTAACCCGGCGTTATATAAAAGGAGTTGCTTTTTGCAGCTCTTTTTTTTACATCATTATCTCACTTGTCCATTACCTTTTACAATCCACTTTTCCGTTACTAATTTTTCTAATGCAAAAGGTCCGCGGGCATGTAGCTTTTGGGTTGAGATGCCGATTTCAGCACCTAACCCAAATTCTTCACCATCCGTAAAGCGCGTTGATGCATTGGTGTATACCACTGCAGCATCAACTTCTTTTAAAAAACGCTCACAGTTTGCTTTGTTTTCTGATACGATAGCTTCAGAATGTTTTGTTGAATATTCCTGTATATGTTCCAATGCTTCATCGAAATTTTCCACCACTTTAATCGCACATTTAAGGCTAAGAAATTCCCGTCCAAAATCTTCAGCAGTGGCTGTATGAAGAGCAGGATAATCTTGTAAAAGCTTTAATGCTTTTTGGTCTGCAAAAACTTCAACCTCATGTTTTTTAAATAGTGGCTGCAGCTTTTCTAAAAATTGTGATGCAACTGCATTGTCTACTATAATGGTATCAACTGCATTGCACACTGATGGCCGTGTAACTTTCGCATTTACTACAATGTTCACCGCTTTATCTATATTTGCATCCTTCTCCACATATATGTGACATACACCAGCACCGGTTTCTATTACCGGCACCATACTGTTTTTACGAACAAATTGTATCAGACTTTCTGATCCTCTCGGTATCAATACATCTATCCATTTGGTTGCTGTAAACAGTTCTTGTACAGTCTCTCTTGCCGATGGTAGCAAGGTTACACAATCTGGATTAATATTATTAGCAGCAAGAGCTCTTTTAATTATTTCAATAGCTGCAAGATTGCTGTTGTCTGCATCACTGCTACCTTTTAATACGCAACCATTCATACTGCGAATACACAAAGCAGCGATATCATACGTTACATTTGGCCGCGACTCATAGATAGCGCCAACGACTCCCAGTGGCACTGCGAACTTCTCTAACAATAAGCCGTTGTAAAGCGTGCGGTGCTCCAACAGTTTTCCGGTAGGATTTGGTAAACCACTCACCTTACGAATACTGTTAGCAATGTCCGATATTCGTTGTTCATTCAGTCTTAACCTGTCTGTCTTTGGGTCTTCCGCATTTTGCCTCTCCACATCTCTACGGTTAGCAGATAAAATTGCAGCCGTATTTTCTTCGATTGCATCAGCAAGCATTTGTAAGGTTCTTATAATTTGCTTATCGGTAGCGTTACGAAGTGAAGCAGAAGCTTTATATGTTTTTATTATAAGTGACTCTATCGTCTGCATTTTTTATTTTTTGGTAGCAGGCATTTGGTTCTTTGTTTAGTCTTCCGTTGCGTCGCACACTTGAACTAAATCTTTCTATGCATCAAATAACCAAATAGAAATTAGTAAATTGTATTGATTTTTTTAATGTTTATCAAATTTACGAAAGAAGCGCCACAGTTTGTTGTTAGAACAATAGCATGTGTCATTTGAATGAAAGACATGAGGCTTATAAATTATACCGTTCTTAAAAGCTGTCTAAAAATATTGTAAAACATCATTTACTCTTGTTTTCTTTGTGTCCTCTGTGGCTTAAACTCTTGTATTTCTTTGTGGTTTATTTTTACCGCAGAGAACACAGAGAAAAGACAACACAGAGTACACAAAGTAAAAGCAATTTTAATTTTTAGACAGCTTCTTACTTTATTGACAGTTTTAAAGGGGCTAATGAAAAAATTGATACTTAATTGGGTCAACACTTTCGGGCTGACAGAACTTTAAAAAGTATTTTGTCATTCATATTTAAATTATAGAAAATTAGTTAGTAGTGTATTAAAAGTCTCTTACTAATTAAAAAAGTACAATATCGTCTGTATGTGCTGCAAGTCCGTTTTTTGCGGTTAATTGCTCTTCCATCTGCACTGCATCGAGTTTTACTTTAGCGACACCAATGATCACTTCTTCTTCGTTCATCAATTGCACAACCTCACCTGAAGCAAATGTTCCTTTTATAGTTTTTATGCCTACGGTTAATAAGCTTTTTCGATTGGCCAAAGCCTTTTCTGCACCTTTATCGACTACGAGTGTTCCAAGAGTAATTGACCCGCTGGCGAGCCATTTATTCCTTGCTTTCAGGTTAGACTTTTTAGGTTTAAAAGTTGTTCCCTGCCGGCCTGCTAACGCCTCTTTTAACGGATGTTCGCCTGCTGCCAGTCCACACATAACCACTTTTATACCGAGTGACGTAGCAAGCCTGGTAAATGTAAGTTTTGAAATCATTCCACCAAGACCTACAGCGCTTTTTTCTGCATTAACAAAACCAAGTATACGGTTATCAATGTTGTCTATTGCGGGAATTATTTTCTTTTCGCCATCCAAAAACCCACCTACTGATGTACAAATTACCAAAGTATCTGCATCAAAGCCGATTGCTATCAGCGTTGACAACTCATCGTTATCCGAAAACTTTAGCTCTACATTGCTCACCAGGTCATTTTCGTTTACAATAGGAAGTATATTGTTGCTCCAAAACTCCTGAAAGGTTTCTTTAAGTTGCAGAAATTGGGGTCTGTTTGAAAAGTGGTGTCTTTCACATAAAGCCTGGGCGACAGTAATGCCAAATGCTGAAAAATACCTTTCGTATAATTGTATCAAAATTGGATTACCTACTGCAGCAGCGGTTTTACGTTGAATAAGAGTGCCTTTATAATTTTTTATAAAAGATTTGCCGCTGCCAACAGCTCCGCTTGATACAAGTACAATATTATAATGCTGAAGTGAAGCTACTTCTGCCGCCAGTTTTTTGATGATACTTTCATCTACTTGACCTTCTTTATTTGTAATAACTGCAGTCCCTAATTTAATGACCAATACCGGCTTTTGCATGAAGTAAAAATAATTAGTGGTTTGCAAATTTATTCTACTTCGGCCGCATTAGTGAAAACAGATATTATATAATAAAAGCCTAATTAAAGCACTACAAGATGAACGAAATGCGTCGCAACGATCACCAATCAGGGCACTAATGCCTGTACCAAAAAAATTATTATCTGTACTTTTTCTTATGCAACAGCGCTAAACTTTGGGCGTGTCAAAAGGCTGACTCTTAGGGCTATCTCGTAAATAGAAAGTGGTAAAGATACATAGTCGTCAGCACCTTTATCAAAGGCCATTTGTAAAACATCTTCTTCGCCATATTCGCTGATAACTATTACAGGTACATTTTTCTCCTTTGCTGCCTCTACGTAGTTAATGCCCCGGCCAAAGGTAATATCTGAAATAATAACGGATGGGTTTATAGCGTTGATAGTAAAGTCTGGTGGAGTATCGGCATTGGAAAGAATAAGGTCAAAGCCTTTCTTAAGTAATGTCAGCTTCAAAGCTGTTGACAGGGCTGGCTTGTCCTGTACAAGAAGAACTTTCATTGGAATGGATTTTAAGACTGAATATTGGATGCAACAATTAAATATCGCTGCTATATATAAACGGAAAAAGACCGCTTTTATTGTTAAAAACAGTCTTTCATTTTTTCAGGTTACTTATGCTTTGCAGGCTTAGCGGGTATCTTTAATAATCTTTTTACCCTTACAGATAATTCGGTGGGGTTAAATGGCTTGGTTATAAAGTCATCAGCTCCTAATTGAAAAGCTTCCATTACAGTATCTTCCTGTCCAAGGCCTGACAATACTATTATCGGAATTTTTTTAAGGTTGGCTCTTACGATACCTATTAATTCGAGACCTGACGTATAAGGCATCACTATGTCGGTAATAATAAGGTCGGGCAAATGGATCTCGAGCGCTTTTAAAGCCTCTTGCCCGTCAGAGACACCTATGACCTCAAATCCATCGTTTTTTAATTTGGCTTCGATAGCCATTAGCATTAAAGGTTCATCTTCTGCTACTAAAATTTTCATGTGCTGTTGTTTCGCTTTTCTTGTCGTTGTTGCTAAGATAATGACATTAGGTTTATTTCCAGTCTTTAGCCGTTAGGAAGACTATCGGCCGGGAACTTCTGGAGCAGTACCTGTTCTGCAAGTTTAAATTTCAACTTTACCTTATTAAAAATATCAGGTATCGAAGTAAGGTTAGTTTGAGCCTTTGCGTTTTGCTCTATACTAAACACCCAGTCAAAAATTTCAATTATTTTAATAACCGACAATGAAGACTTGGTATGATGTGCGTTTTTGTAAACCTGCTCCCAGTCCTGCGCCTGCAGGCTTTGGTCAATCTTCTGAAGGGTCTTAGGCATATTACTAAGAAAGGTATGCACCATAGCTTGAATATAACTTTCATTATTGCCTGATATATCGTACAACATGCTTATGTCTACTGCAACATTTTCACCAGTTAATAAATAAGGATTGCTGTTTGATACTGTTGCTGCCTGCAATACCTTTTGTACAGCTGCATCCAGACTATCTATTGTAAATGGTTTAGACACATACCCGTTCATACCACTTTGATAGCACTTTTCGTCTTCGCCACTAAGGGCAAAAGCGGTCATGGCAATTATTGGCACATTACTCTGCAGCTGCTTACGGATATAAACAGTTGTTTCATATCCGTCCATTAATGGCATTTGTACATCCATAAGTATTAGATCATAATCACTGTTTTTAAACTTTTCGATTGCCTCTGATCCATCGCCTGCTATATCTGCAGATGCACCAAGCTTCAATAAAGTATGCTTTATTACCATTTGGTTGATGGCATTGTCTTCTGCAACCAACACTCTTTTATGTTCTAATATGCTATCACTCATACTTGCCGTTGAATTATTGTGTACCCGGTTATCCTAACACTATATAACGCAAAAGGTCTTCAATAATTTTGCATGTAACAAAAATTAATGAATGGCCTTTTATTTTTAGATTGGCAGTATACGATTTTTTTGTATTCTACTTCTTCTTATGCACTCTTCCAATTTCTTTTGACTTTATTTTAACCAATTAATTGCTTGTATTTCAGTTATTTTTGCCCCACTTTAACAAATGTCTGCAGAGAGACAATACGTCTGCACCAAAACATTATCAATAGAAAAAAGTTTATGAAGAAATTTTTCTTTACTGCAGCTTGTATTATTTGCCTGCACACTGTTCACGCTCAAATTACAGACTCTACATCAACTACAACTCTTACCACTGATACTACCGCCGTTTTACCTGCGGCGATAAAAAAAGAAAGAAAAAAAATAGACCTTAGTAACAGGTCTGGTGATCATTTAATGGTTCAATATGGTTTTGATAACTGGTCAGGTGCTGCCGGCAACTTTACACCTGATGGATTTTCCCGTTTTTTTAATGCATACGCTATGATTGATAAACCATTTAAAACCAGCCCAAAGATGAGTGTTGGATTAGGTGTAGGTGTAGGAAGCAGCAATATTTTCTTTAAGGAAACGAATATAGATATAAAATCTCTTTCATCAACCCTGACTGCTTCAGATGTTTCTGATGCTGACCATTTTAAAAAATTTAAACTTACTACTGTTTTTCTTGAGGCTCCTATAGAACTACGATATTCGTCAAATCCTCTGAATAGCAATAGTTCCTTTAAAGTTGCATTAGGGGTTAAGGTTGGATATTTGGTAAATGCGCACACAAAAGGCAAAACACTTTTAAACTCGAGTGGTTCAACACTTAATAGTTATATTGAAAAAGTCAGCAGTAAAAGTTTTTTTAATACTACCAGACTTGCACCCACAATCAGAATAGGTTATGGAATATTAGGTTTATACGGAGCATACCAAATTACCAGTACTTTTAAAGAGGGCACAGTGCCAACTACGATAAGACCTTATTCAATAGGTATTTATGTATCTGGCCTGTAATTTGAAACCCTATTTATTTGGCAGCCATCGGTTTTTCTCCGATGGCTTTTTTTTATAGCTTTAGACAAAAATTAGCAGCACTTGATAGATAAACAAAACAAAATAGAGAAAGAACAAAAAGCAGTACTTATAGGCCTGGTAAGTAAAGACCAAACTGAGCCGGAGGTAAAAGAATACCTGAATGAACTTGCCTTTCTTGCTGAAACCGCAGGAGCTGTAACTGTAAAAACTTTTTATCAAAAAATGCTTCATCCAGACAGCAAAACTTTTGTTGGTAAGGGTAAGCTCGAAGAGATTAAAGATTATGTGTGGGAAAAAGAAATAGACCTCGCTATTTTTGATGATGAACTTACAGGCTCGCAAATATCAAATATTCAAAAGGAACTTGAAATAAAAGTAATAGACAGAAGCGACCTCATTTTAGATATTTTTGCCAGTCGTGCCCGTACTGCTCAGGCCAAAGTGCAGGTAGAGTTGGCTCAATACCAGTACATACTGCCAAGACTAAGAGGTATGTGGAGTCACTTGGAACGGCAAGGAGGTGGTATCGGGTCAAGAGGTCCGGGAGAGACAGAGATAGAAACTGACCGTCGTATTGTAAAAGACAAAATAAGCTTACTTAGAAAAAGGCTTTTAGAAATAGATAAACAATCTTTTACCCAAAGAAAAGACCGGGGAGAGTTTATACGAGTTGCGCTTGTAGGATATACCAACGTTGGCAAGAGCACCATTATGAACCTCTTAAGTAAAAGTGAAGTATTTGCCGAAAACAAACTCTTTGCAACACTGGATACTACAACGAGGAAAGTGGTGTTTGAAAGCACGCCGTTTCTGCTGAGCGACACAGTTGGATTTATCAGAAAACTACCTCACCACTTGGTAGAAAGTTTCAAGAGCACGCTTGACGAAGTCAGGGAAGCTGATATTTTATTGCATGTGGTTGATATCTCTCATCCCCAGTACGAAGATCAAATAGGCGTAGTTAATAAAACCTTGCAGGACCTTAAAGCTTTTGAAAAACCAATACTCACCATTTTCAACAAAATGGATTTGTACGAACAGCACACCTTTGACGAATGGCTCGAAGATGATGTCAGAGCCGAGATACTACGCGATCTCAAAGAAAAGTGGCAAAATATTACGCATGGCAACTGTGTTTTTGTTTCTGCACTCGAGCGAAAAAATATAGACGAGCTACGGCAGACAATACTAAACAAAGTAAGAGATCTTTACCGCATTCGCTATCCATATAAATCAGAATACTTCTTCTGACAATGGAGCAAAAGAAGGTAAAGTGGCATAAAGTAGCAGACAGCAGGGAAGGAATAATCTGGCAAAATAACAACCTTGCTATAGTAGAGGTGAGCGGGAAAAAAATAACGCTTGCAAAAACCCAAAACGATATAATGGCGTGCGCTCACAAATGTCCGCATGCAAGTGGTGTTATGGCTGATGGTTTTATAGATGCTTCAGGCAATATCGTTTGTCCATTCCACTGTTACAAATTTAGCCTAAGCAACGGGCGGAATGTGAGCGGAGAAGGGTATTATTTAAAGGTGTATCCCATAGAAGAGCGTGACGCCGGAATTTTTATCGGTTTCGAAGAAAATAATTGGTTAAACATGTTCAAGTAATGCTAATCTTTTGGTACAAGCATGTTGTAGAAGATGAAGCTTTAGTGACGACGCTCCATTCAAAATCAGTTTTTCATAGGAACAAGTTAGGTAGAAAAGCTTTCAGCTGTTAACTTTTACTACAGACACTCTTTAAGATTTTTTAGAAAAAAATTTTGCTATTATTGAATAACTCCTATTTTTGCAACCCCAATGACAAATAGTTGTCAGGGAAAAATTCCTCCTTAGCTCAGTTGGTTAGAGCATCTGACTGTTAATCAGAGGGTCTCTGGTTCAAGTCCAGAAGGGGGAGCAGCTGATATTTAAAGAGTTACATGACAGTAACTCTTTTTATTTTTGTACTTCCGACACTTTTCCAACACTTACTTTATTTTAGCCTTATTTTTTAATTTAAAATAAGGGAAGTCACAACAATCGAAGTGAGGTTTCGAGCTTTTAAAAGTTAAAATGTAAATCTGGATAAAGTTTTATTCAGTAATACGAATTAGCTATATTAGTCGCCCTCAAAAAAAAGCTATGGCATCGCAATACAAGGATTTACTTTTGGAAAGAGAGGCAATCATTCCTACGGTGAATTTATATAGTGATGAGGGAAAAGTCAATAAGACCATACAACCGGATAAATATTGCACGAAGATTGAGTATCAAATACCGGGGCAACTACCTGCGCTTTTGAATGTTTATCATACAAATGACGGCAGGGTTACCCTTTTTCCATCGGTTGGCAAAAACCAAGCGCTTTCTGATAAACTAGCAAAGTTTATTGTTGAAAATTGTACAATTGAAAAAAATTTCAAC
>Ga0210040_10005199_pt1 | contig 16661 bp, 10 predicted proteins | sample CryGeyCG12114_NA_FD_185462 | JGI IMG/M metagenome (GOLD analysis project Ga0210040, IMG submission 185462) | Groundwater microbial communities from aquifer - Crystal Geyser CG19_WC_8/21/14_NA (SPAdes) (version 2) | ecosystem: Environmental > Aquatic > Deep subsurface > Groundwater | place: USA... | reverse complement strand
TTGATCATGGAGCCGAGAATGACCCGAAACGGTACCCCAATTCCAATCGAACAAATTTTTAATTGGCAACGCATTTGCCACTCTTCAATGGCGAGTTATTTTAATTCAGTCCCAAGTTCCACTCGCTATACCCTAGCTAAAAAAATGGCCCTCCGGATGTCAAGTTTCGAAACACTTGACAAGTCCCACAATTTTTTCAAGATTTCGTCCCTTATATGTCAGTTATTGTCCAAATTAAATCATGCCAGAGGATCTCCACAACCCGTCCCAACCAATATTTTTCGTCACGGTAGAAATATCAAGCATTTTCCTGAGTTTTCGTCCGTCTTCTTCGGTTTTTTAGGCAACCGACATGACTGCAATGACGAACTTAACTCACAATGAATCATTTTTGAGTGATTCAATCAGTTACAATTACTTTTTCAACTATTTTATCTCGGATTAAGTTTCAATTGAGTGTTTGATGAAATTTTTATCTTTCTCTTGACATTCTAAACTATGTGAGCAATATTTCAGTGATGAAAATGACAAGATTGAGTGAATCGAGTGGACTTAAAACAATTAAATTAAAAATCAGTGACACAGTGGATGTTAATTATTAAAGTTTGTGTCCACTAAAGTTTTTATAACTCATCTTTATTTTGATAGCGATCAACTTAATATATAATAATAAATGGGAATGTTGAATGATTGATAATGACTAAGATCTAATTAGATTTTTCAACTCTCCTTGTCATTTCACAATGTTGATAGTCTGTTTCAGAAATTGTGATACTTATTGTGTGTGTTTGTCAAAAGTTGTGTATCAGATAAGTGGATGAAAAATGTCATAAGTCAGAAGTCATACAAAAGATTTTTTAACAAGTATTCAGCAACAAATAAAAAACTGCTTAATTATTTACAGAGAAGCGTTCCATATCGAAGAAATTAAGCGAAGTAATTAAAAAATAATAGATCACAAGCAACTTTTGAAAATCGGCCAAAATTACCAACGCCTAAAAATAAATAACATTTGAACTGATAAAAAAAAAAATGATCAAAAAAATGATCTATTTGCCTCCTTATTGTAAAGTAAACTTAAGATAAGACAAATTGTGTGTGAGTTAATGTAGATCTATAACATAAAACTAAATTATAGAAAAATAGGAAAAAATATGTATGAGAAACTGAACTTGTTGTCCCTAAAACTCATCCTCAGAGCTTTCGGATTCCAGACTCGATGATGACGAAGAATTATCCGAAGAGGTTGTTTCAACAATATAATCTTCATCACTGCCACTCAAAGACACAGAAGATTCTTTTACGGTAGGTTTTGAAGCACTTTGTTTCCGTAAAGTTTTTGAACAGCAAGGTTGCTGGTCGTCTTTTTTGTCCTGCTCATCAACAGTACATTCATCTTTGCTGCCCAGATCTGCTTGCACAGCCGATTTGAAAGCCTCGACTATATTTAGTACTTCTCGCTGAGATTCATAGCTCGAAATTTTTTTGGAACAAGTTGGACATTCAGCTTTTTTATTTGCCCACTTGTAAATGCACGCTTCACAGTATACATGTCCGCATGTTATAACAGTCGCCTGCAAAAAATAGATTTGTTGTAGGAATTTTCTAATTGCTCTGAGGAGATTCAATCAAGAAAAATTTTAAATTGTGAACCTTTGTAATGATATCATGACAAATTCTGCAGGTGAGTTCCTCTTCGATTCTCTTAAGTCCAGTCTCTTTGCATTCTGCTGCTTGTTTGTAAACGTTTGCCAAGCTTTTATAGTCATACAACTCATTTTGCATATCTTCAAGTTTGATGGAGTTTGTTAAATTTTGAGCTGCTAATTCACTGAGAAATTGTTCGCGTGTTTCTAAAACAATTTGTTTCAGAAGAATTATGTCGTCACATCTTAAAATGCGATCAGTTAAATCTTCCTCTTTTTCAGTGCTCAATTCTGTACTCAACAATTCGGTTACCGCAAATTTTGGGATGATATCGGCAGCTTTATCTAAATCCTTTCGTCGCCCGGTAGTCTTCAAACATGATGAAAAAATTTCATCTACACCCTCTTTTTTTGCATTCTCGCTTTTTTCTGCACAAGCACTTTTTTGTTTCCGATCGCTGTACTTGGATGACCGATCCGTCTTTTTTTTAGAATTCATAGTGGTGCGAACTGACCGTTTTTCTTTTTTAGCTTTTACTGACATTGCCAGTTTTATCTTTTTCACAGTTTGTTTATTCATTTTTCGAATTTTAAAAAATCGCAATATCGAATTAAAACTCAAGTTTTTCACTCAAACGACGCTCGTAAAAAATATTAGTAAGAAAAATTGGAGCACAACTGTGTCTTGTCGCTGAGTCGAGTTTTGGAACCAAAGTGAGTCTTAAGCATAAAATGTGGCAATTTATAAGCCGAATCAAATTTAAGTTTCTGCTGCACTAAGAGTACTTTGAAAAACTTTTTTGAACCAAAAATTTTCAATCTTTTCTCACATAAAAAACTATACTTTGAAGTGTCAGGTGGTAAATTATTAATTTTTTCTAATCATTGGTTGTCTTTACAAAATATCTTGAAACTAACCTCGAGAAATAATTAACGAACATACTCGAACATTTATTGAAGAACCTTATTCGAAATTTTTTTTAAAAATACTTCCAACTGAGAAAGTGATAATAATTGATAAATGATTACAATAATTTAAAACACAGCTCCTCATCAGAAAGCAATGTGAATGATCGCTAAGTAATGGCATTGTTACCTTCAAGAGATTGATTGCTTACGAACAGCAATGGTCAAAAATTATGTTACTACTAAGTTACCCCCTAGTTATGTTAAAAAAATTCTCTGATTGCAGTCATCAAACTACACCAATTGTTCGCTGTTAATGCAACAATGACTGCTAATTGATTGCAATAATCATGATTGCTGCTGTTAATTAGCTGGTGATGCATAAATAATAAATTTTTTATTGATTGCTGACTGGAAGCATTGAACTCAATTGATCACAATGATAACATTTGCTGATTGATTGCAATAATCACAATCAACGCGCATACTCACCCAAAATATGTTCATGATTGCTAAGTGATTGCAACAATCACTTTCACTCCTCAAACTCAACAATTAATGTTTTATTGTTTGCTGATTGAAAGCAATGAACAAAATCATTTCTCCCAATGACTTTGATATGTGAAAATGATTGCTGAATGATCGCAATGCTCTCAATTACTGCTCTTTCAAACATACCTATTTAAAATGATTGCTGAGGGATGGCGATGATCACAGTCGTTTCTCACACCGCCTTTGTGATGATAGAGTGATTGCCGATTATTTCAATGATGAAAATTACTGCTGCTACTCACCAAGCTAGGGGACCATGATTGCTTATTGATAACGATGATCAGAATCTTTTCTCGTACTGAAAATAAGAATTTGAAATGATCGCTGAGTGATTGTGATAATCACTATCACTGCTCCTACTGACCTAGCGATGTGAGAATGAATGCTGAGTGATTGTGATACTCACTATCACTGCTCCTACTGACCTAGCGATGTGAAAATGAATGCTGAGTGAATGTGATACTCACTATCACTGCTCCTACTGACCTAGCGATGTGAGAATGAATGCTGAGTGAATGTGATAATCACTATCACTGCTCCTACTGACCTAGCGATGTAAGAATGAATGCTGAGTGATTGTGATAATCACTATCACTACTTCTACTGACCTAGCGATGTGAGAATGAATGCTGAGTGATTGTGATAATCACTATCACTGCTCCTACTGACCTAGCGATGTGAGAATGATTGCTGAGTGATTGTGATAATTACTTTAACAGCTCCTCCTGACCTAGCGATGTGAGAATGATTGCTGAGTGATTGTGATAATCACTATCACTGCTCCTACTGACCTAGCAATGTGAGAATGATTGCTGAGTGATTGTGATAATCACTATCACTGCTCCTACTGACCTAGCAATGTGAGAATGATTGCTGAGTGATTGTGATAATCACTATCACTGCTCCTACTGACCTAGCGATGTGAATATGATTGCTAAGTGATTGTGATAATCACAATCACTGCTCCTACTGACCTTGCGAATTCAGAACGATTGCTGAGGGATTGCAAAAATCACTTTCATTTCTTCTCTCATGCAAGTATTGTGTAACTGATTGCTGTATGATCGCAGTGATCAGCAGTGATAAAATTAACCCCTTATACATTACAGTTATACCAGTTACCGCTTCTGCTTACTCTGCAAGGTAGAAATGATTGCTGACGAAATTTGAAATTTTTCTCCTTTGTTTTGCATTTTTTGTTAGACTGTTACCAACAGACTGGTGACCATCAGATGAAGATATGTGCATCGTTTAATGGATACAAGAAAAACTAAAAAAGAATTTTTCAGAAAATTGTTTACAAAAATACTTCGGGCATACATTGAGAATGATTGCTAAGTGATCGCAGTCATCATTGTTACTGTGTCTGTTCGCTAATCAATGTTAGAGTGCCGAAGGATTTTAAAATGAGATGAAACGACATAAATATTCCTAGGCAATTGCACTCGCGAGTCTTACAGCTTTTTGGCCAGGCTTGCAATTTTATAAACATGAGTGATGTTTGTCAAATTTGAAAACCGATGTTTACTATGCACAAAATGTAAAATTGGATTAATTCAATGTCTGTTTTAATTAACTATAAATTGGCAAGATGACCGAGGCCTGATAGATGATTTGCAATTATTGAAATTTAAAATGCGAAAACTAAGAACAATAAGTTAAGAATATGATAACACACAAGCATTTAATTTCATTGTTTTTTGGAAGGCTTCATCATTCAACTTAAACAATTTTTAAAATAAAAAATTGAGACACCATACATTGTTGCTTGGTATTTAAAATAATCAGAATAATCAGACTGAAAGGCTTCCGTTAAGTGAAGATAAACAGACAAGAAAGGTTAGTTTAGGCTAACACGCAAATGTCAGTTAAAAAAATTGTACACAAATCCATACCAGGCATTCAAATAGTACAAAAAAACATTTTTGATGAAGAACGGAAAAAAACGTTTGGAAAAAAATCACATTAAAAAATAATTCTATAATTGGTCTTAACAACTTGCAGCCTCGAGACCAAAGAGGCTTGATATCAATAATCTTAGAGCAGTTTGTTAGAAAACAGTCGAAGGTCTCCCGTTGCCTCTATAAGTCTGTATTCAAACAGCAGACCCATTTATATTCTCCAAATCTGCTGGCGAAGCCGCAATGAAAGCCTCGACTATGTTTTGCACCTCACGCTGAGATATGTAGCAATTGATTTCTTGAGAACAAGTAGGACACTCTTTTTTTTTTTCTGCCCATCTGAAAATGCATCTTTCACAATAAAGATGTCCACAAGTTATCACAGTTGCCTAAAAAAAGGTTTTTATCGTTTTTTTTAATAAGTTTGAACAGAAAAGTTTGAAACATTTTAAGAATCTGTGTTACCTTTGTTATGATGTCATGACAAATCCTGCAAGTTATCTCTTCTTCAATTCTTTGAAGTCTAGTTTCTTTACATTTGGCTTTCTCTCTATAATTCGTTGCTAAACTTTTACATTCTTTGACCTCATGCTTCAAGTCTTCAAATTTGATGTAGTTTGTCAATTTTTGCACAGCGGTTTCGTAAAGAAATTCTTGGCGAGCTTCCAGCAGAACTTTCTTGAGGAAACCTAAGTCGTCGCATCTTAAAATGCGATGAGTCAAATTGTTTTCCTCCTCAACGGTCATGCTAGCATTAAAAAGTTCTGTTACGTCAAATTGGGAAATAACATCGGCAGGTTTTTTGATATCCTGGTTTAGCCTGGCGGGCTTCATACCAGATGCAGAAATTTTTGACGCCTTAACTTCTTTTATAGTATTTTTTTCTTCTGTAGAAATTTTTTTGTAATTTCCATCGACAGGCTTGCTTGATATCTTGTTATTATTTTGGGGGTAAAGAGACGTTTCACTAGCACATTTTTTTTCTGTGGTTATAGCAAACAATTCCATCTTCAACTTTTTTGCTGTTTGTTTCTCCATTCTAACAATTTCAATATTTCAAGGAATCAACTCAGTAATCCTGGAGGGATCAAAAAACAACTTCTTCAATCAAACGACGCTCGAAAAAAACTTTTTATTGCTATACAATAATTTGAGCACAATTAACTTTTGTTGTCGGTTCGAGCTCTTGAACTAAAATGAACACCAAAGATGAAATGTGTGCTTTAAAAACATCGTATGTGAATTTTTTTTCAATATTAAGTGTTTTTGAGTAGCAGTTTGATTCGATTTTTCGGTGTGAAAATTTATTTTTCTTAATCCTTTTTCAAGTTAAAGTTAAAATTGAAAGCTACAACGAACTAGCAGGAATACTTTTACAAGACCACAAGCAATTTAAGCGAAACGATTCGGAACTAATCTGACTTCTACTTTTGAGTTTTATTAAAAGATCTTTGAAAAATTCAATAATGTATTCGCAGTTTTTCCTCAAAAATTTCAGTCTCTGGTCAGCTTTGGATGAATCACGCGGGAATGATGATATTGCCTACTAAAAAGTTGAATTTAATTAAATTTGTTGAAATTTAATGCTCAATATTCATCGATTAAGATGACTGACTATTTGTGACACGCTTTTTTGCTAGCATTTGCTGACAATCGATAATGGTAATTAATTGTTAGGGGGATTGGAGAATAATAAGAATTCAAGCAGAGGTAGGGTAGAGAAGAATAGAAAGTACTAGTTGGATTTTACTTCGAGAAAATATGTTTTTATTTATTGATTCTACATTTTTTGCAAAGTGGAAAATTCATTAATCTGTTTGAAGGATAAACTGAATGATCAATGCCCTATTCTTCCTCGCTTTCATCCAGCATGTCACTTTCGAATTCGTAGCTGAAAACTCGTATTTTACTTTTGTTCTTTACGAAATCCAGATCAGCATCTATAAACCCAAAAAACGCATAATTTACCAAAATGTTACGAAACTTGCAGAAAACTGAGTTTTTTAAAGCGCACTAATAAGAAAAAAATTACAGAACGCATTGAGCAAACAAATATTGAAGAATGTGGGATATGGAACAACGATACGTGGAAACTTAAACTCACATCCTGCATGTGACGTAACGATTTTGTTTTTTCGTTTTGTTAAAACGGTTGTTCTTCGTTTTTTCGGAATCTTCAAGTTCTTCTGTGATTTAAAGTTATCAAAAAATTTATTATTTAAATACTCTATGGTTCCACAAAAATATCAAAACAAGATTCATATGCTGAAAATCTCATCACCAACACAAAATAAGAATTATAATATATACATTTATAGCTTTTGGTGATTTGCTCGGTATCTCACGACCCATATCGTTTTTTTACCTGGCTCATTATAAATAATTTGCATGAAGCCTTGTCCTGAAAAATCTGGCTGCTTTTAAAAGATTTGGCTGTCGTGGAGCCCAACAACCAAACAACGCAAGAACCTTTGCTTTGCACGCGGATAACTCTACCAGAGAGAGCCTTTAAATGGCCGTTAACTTTGTACGGAATAAAAACTTCAACTTCAAGATGAAGAATTTCCACCAATTTATCAAAGTTTAACATATTGGTCTCTTATTTTTCAATTCAGAGCTAAAAACCACGGGACTACTTCTTTCACAAGAGAGCAATGTGAGAATAGTTGATAATTTAGAATGCAGCAGCCTCCTTTCCAACACGCCTACCAGTCTCAGAATGATAAATTGAGTGATTGTAAAAATTAAATCATTGTTCCTATTCACCTACCAAGTGAAAACGATAGCTAGGTTACCACAATGACTTAAATCATTGCTTCTATTCAACCATCGATATGAAAATGATTGCTGATTGATTGCATAAACCACAGTCTTGCTCCTCACTGACTTAGCGATGTGCAAATAACTGCTAAGTGCTTGTGATAATCACTATCACTGCTCCTACTGACCTAGCGATGTGAGAATGATTGATGAGTGATTGTGATAATCACTATCACTGCTCCTACTGACCTAGCGATGTGAGAATGATTGATGAGTGATTGTGATAATCACTATCACTGCTCTTACTGACCTAGCGATGTGAGAATGATTGATGAGTGATTGTGATAATCACTATCACTGCTCCTACTGACCTAGCGATGTGAGAAGGATTGCTGAGTGATTGTGATAATTACTGTCACAGCTTCTACTGACCTAGCGATGTGAGAATGATTGCTGAGTGATTGTGATAATTACTTTAACAGCTCCTACTGACCTGGCGATGTAAGAATGATTGCTGAGTGATTGTGATAATCACTGTCACAGCTCCCACTGACCTGGCGATGTGAGAATGATTGCTGAGTGATTGTGATAATCACTGTCACTGCTCCCACAGACCTAGCGATGAGAAAATGATCGCTAAGCGATGGGAAAAATCACAAATGTGCCCTCATGACCTAGCATTGTAAAAGAGCTGAGTGATCTCAATTTGATAATTGAGATCACTCAGCTCTGATTACTGCTTCTTTTGTCACCAGACATGTCAGAATGATTTTTCAGTTATTGCATTTATCAGAATCTTTTTCTTCTCATCGCTTGTCAATATAAATAAGTTTGATGATTGATGATCGAAAAACTGCCGTTTGCTTAAAAATTTCTGAAAGGGTTAAGTTGAAATTATTTGAAAACCATTAGTCATTGATGGCAATAATCACAATCACTGCTGCTGTCTACTCTGAGGAATTTGAGACAGATTGCTGAATGACTAAAATCGATCAAACTCAATGATACTTTAGGAAAAGGACTGCAAAAATTGATAGACAATTAAAAAAATCAATAGTTATTTATTCGAATCTCAGTGACGATAGTTATGTTAACGATTGGTGCGTGATCGAAACAATCCCAAACTGGGTTTGCAGCCAAATCTCAATAAATATCAGGAAATTTTAACATTAAACTGATGAGAACTTTATGGACTGCAAAATGTGTAAACTATTTTCTGCATTTTGACATTTTATTTCCAATTGAAACTGAAACAATCAAAACAAACTCAATAAATCCTTAAATTTCATTTACAAAATATTTCATAATGTATCATGTACAGAGGTTTCATATTTTAATCCACAGAAAAAAAAATTTAAATAGTATTTAAACTTAAATATACTTCAAAACTAAAATCTAAACTGACTTAAACTTAAACAGTGATTCAACTCACAATCAATTTATAATTCATCCTTGAACATTTCAAATCTTGTATTTCAGAAAAGACAATTATTTAGCAAAAAAAGGTTTGAACCAGATTCCGAACAATTTTTCAACTGAATAAATATGTCATCCATCATTAGTAAGCTTTCTGGTTTGTTATCTTCAAAAATTTTCACTAATGTTAAAAACGTTTGAAATGCTTGATTGGGAAAATCAACTTTACAAAAAAATTTAATCATGTAAGCTTGAGTATAGATTGTCGTAAATACATCACGTAGCTGCCATTCATGAGAAGGAACAATAATGTAAAGAGTTTTGTTATAAGCAGAAGGAAAACAAAAACAAGCTTTTTGTTGACGTAATTTTGATTCTAAAAACTTTTCAAAGTTAGCTTTTATGAGAGTTTCATTGCAAACTTTTCTGCATACTTCGTCAAGACGATTAAATAGCCAAGAGACTTTCAATTTATACAAACTATGGGATCCATCCGTTAAATAAGTGATGAATTGAGATACTGTTATCACTTTTCTTAAGGTGAATTTTGATACAAAACGGTTCGTGAATCCAAATTCTGTTGAGGAAGCAGCTGATTCGAAATATTGAAGAGCGTATTTTAGGAAAATCGCAGATATTTTTTCAATCGATTTCATCAGTTTTTTTACATTGAATTTCATTAGAATACAAAGAAAAGGGTAAGTTGAATCAACATTATTTACACAAATATTTGATAAAACATCGCTGATGCTTCCATCAGTTTTATATTTCCAAACAGGATGAATTTGCACAAATTCTTCAATGAATAATCCTTGACTTTGACCAGTGCGAAATGAAGACGCTAATAGTTTTAACTTTCGGCAAATTACGTTCGAATGGCCTTTCTCCTTAGTCGAAACCGCCGAACCATAAATAAAGAAAGAAATCATACATTCTGCACTTATTGCGCTCAAGTAGTCATCTGTGAGCCAAAAAAAAAATTAGACACAAAAATTGGTAGGCAGTATTATATTTTTGTTTACGAAATTTGTTTACCGAATGTGAAGTGAAAAATTGCTGTTGATTGATTCGACAAAAAATCATTCATTTGTTCCAAGTAATTTTGTAATACTGAACAGGCTGGAAACATAAAGCTGAACAAATGTTTGTTAGCAGTAGCAGAAGAAATAGAAGATAAACACGAGCAGTTTTTTATATTAAATTCTTCAAGGAATCTTTCCGCCACATCCACCATATTTTGAAGAAGGTTGTTTTCTGGTTTAATAGAGGCCACTAATATCTCACAACGAGCATAAAGTCCTTTTTTTTCTTTCTGAATGAAGTCTTTGATGAGTTTACATTGATTGAGATATTTCCTACAAGCCAACTTTTGTTTTCTGGTATTTAAGTTCTCACTCACAGGGCCTGAACTTAATGTTTGAACTATGAAATTTCCTAAAGTAGAAGTTTTGAACGGGGGATCTGACGATTTATGAAAATATTTTGCAAACTCCGAATAAAATTTGATCATTTTGATAGGATTTTGTTGATCTTCTAAGTTGCTTGTAAAATAAAAGTTCCCCAGATTTGGAAGAGCCAACGGAAAGTATTCGTACGAAGGACTAACGCCCAGAGTCTGGATAAGAGCTTCTCTATTCCAAAGCAGTAAATTTTCAGGATTAGAAAAGTCAAAAGCACAGTGCAAAACGCATTCGCGAACAAGACTCCAATTGATTTGAGGAAAATTACTCAAAATATAACTTGTCGAACAAGATTGACCAGTGGCGCTAGCGTAAACGTAAATTTGAAACCCATTCCTGCAATTAAAAGTTTTTTTTAATTCTGCTAGCCACGTCGTTGTGATTGGCCAAAAATCAGCTACATAGACGCAAACTTGTCCAGCAGCTTCCGATTTAGACAGTACTTGCTGTTCGAAGCACTTGCATGTTTCGGAGTTTTGATTCAGTATAATTGCCTGGATAAATGACTTTTTTAACACTGAACACGCAATTTTGTAGTCCAGCACATCATTTGGCGCGCGAAAAAAAATGTGTATCGACATGTCACAAATGTCAGTCAAATAGACACTGTAAACTTTTTCCGAAGAGATGCTAGAGAAGCCTTTTAAAAAATGCTTTCGGTGATAACAGCGGATAATGAACGGAAGCTTCATCTTGACATTTTGCGTGGGTAGTAAAAATTCAAAATTATCCGCCAAAAATACATAGCCATCAATTTTCCGCTGAAACTTTATCCCGCTCATGTTTAAGACTTTTCATTTGCTCACTGAAGACACGAAGAACGCTACAAAAAAATTAAGACAAATTAAAATAAAATAGAAAGCAAAAGCAACATATAATGATATTAATACTTTAGTTTAGCCTAAGCATTTGAACTAACTTAAAAAATTCTCGGCAAATATTTTTGATTTTTGAATCAACATCTTCGTTAGTTATATTTTCGGCACATGCGGCTGCAAATTCCTCGTACAATTTCATTTCTTCCTGTGTTTAAAACAATCAATTTATCACTAATTTTTCAGATAAACACTGATGAACACAGGCTCAGATTTTATTACATACTTGCAATTCTGTACTTAATTTGAAACCATGTGTCAGTCCTTGTGAATCCTTTTTGGCCGTGGGGACAGTAGTTTTAGGTGATGCCAGTGATGAATCCTTTTTAAAAAATTTTAGGAGAACTATTCGAAAAACCGCTTCTTATCAAAAGATAATTCAAGAAGTCAAATTTTTTATTAACCTTTTGCTGTGGCAAAATTTTTTTTTTCAGGTTTCGTATTTCTGTAAGCGTCAAGTCGAGAAAATTGTTTTGGAAAACTTTGGGTTTTATATGATTTCTGTAAAATGACTGCAAAGTTTTGGCCTCTAAATTCTTCAAATCTCCCACCTATGAGAGAATTGCCGATTTTTAAAGCACACATAAAATTGGTTATAAAAACGTTTCTTGATTCAAAACCTTTTGATCTTCAAGATACTTCCAAAACTGATTTCCTCCAGCTGTTAATTTGCTATTGGATTCTGTCAATATTGCTTTCACAATCGCTTTTAACTGCTTGTCTGTTGGACCTCTTGATCGTCTTCTTGAGGAAACTTTAAATGATGTTTGTTCGGAAGGGTCGGGATTTTCCAGTTTGTGAACATAAAATTGTAGATTATAGTTAAAATAACGCTCTTTCAACTCTTCCCAAGTTCGATTCTCAAATTCCTTGTACAAAAAAATCGTTCATCAACCCAAACTGCCATTTTTTATATCAGATTTAATATAATTCTTTTGAAAAATTTATTTTTACCTCTAATTCACTGATTCTTTGCCATGTGCAGTTTTTGTCAACCTCAGATTGCAACCCTAGTTCAAATATCACATTAGCAATTGTTTTGTCCTCTTTGTACGTAAATGAATCTGGTTTTTTTCCAAGCGTGGATCTCTTCTCAGTGTGTTTTAAAAGATTTGTTTGTTTTTCAGGTTTTTGAATTGTTAGCGCATGAGTTTGGTTTGGTATATATACCGGGCACTCTCCCAAAAACTCAACATCATTGTTGTTTATCATCTTCGGAGTTTTGATTTAGAAAATTGAGTAGCTCAGCAGTTTGAATCATGTAACTTAAAAGCGTAGTGAAACTTATTAATGTTTCTATCACTGGTTCTGCTAAATTAGATTGAATCTCACGTACCTCTTTGCTATTTCTCCTAGTTTCCTAAGTTCGCTGTGATTCGAAGCTTGAAGAAGTAACAACTCTGAAACAATTTTTTTTGCCGTAACAGTATTAATTTCCGGGGTAGAGGCCAAAACATTTTCCGAATCCGACATCCTAGGATTTTAATTCACTCAGACTATTCCAGTTTTGCAACAGCACACATTTTTAAGCTAACTTGGGAAATTTAAATTGAGTGTTACCTACTCCGACTCCAAATTAAAACTAAGTCCACAATGAAATTAAAGTCATTTTTAAATGTAAACTCGAAATGCCATGCTTTTTGAAGTTGAATGAATAAAAGTGTTTTTATCTTGAGTTTCCTGAAGATATAAATGTACAACAATATAAACTTGCTTTTTGAGGATTTACAATTTAAAGCTACGTAATGCCTAATCAAGCTGAATTCTGAGCTGCTTGACAGTCCTCAAATCTTTCAGAAGTCATATCACTGAAAATTAGACTCAAACGGTACAAAAATGTCGAAAAATACTTTGTTAAGATATTAGTCTTCTAGATTTTTTTGCATTTTTTTATATCAGAGTTGTTGGGAAATATTATGGTTATCAGTGGGAAAGAAAAAAAATTTCAAACTATTTAAGGCAAAGTGACCTTGAGTGACGTTAAGTTGACCATGAGTCGTCAAAAATTGTGGAGGCAAATATTCAAACCGAACTCCTTGCTCTTCTGACGTCACTTAAAAACAATTCTTTGTCCAATTCATCAACGAAGAGACATTTTTTTAAATTTTATCACACTTGGTGCACTGAACCAACACGAAATTGTTTGTTAGTCATTATCATGACTCCCACAGACCTATCGATCTGAAAATGACTTCTAACGAAGAATGTGAGGGTGATTTGTGAATGATTGCAACAATCACGATAACAAGTCCTGCCGACCTAAAAAAGTCTAAATGATCATATTCATTTGGGCTTCAAATCATTCATCATCATTAAATATTATTCAATCATTAATTAGTAATTACTATTACTGATTAAATTGTAATTGTACTGAATTTATGTGTGTATAAAAAATAATACATTGCAACACTTGCAACAACTTTTTTGCAAGCGCGAGGCAGAAATGTTTTAAGAACTTGAAATCAACCTAGCAAGCATTCATTTCGCAAGGGAAAATTTTAAGTTTCATTCAGTTGAAGAATTGGTACACGCTGTTTGCTAAAAGAACTAATTTGGTGACAACATTTGTAAACGCAAGGCGCTTTCATTTTAAAAAACAATCACGACTCCTTCTAGCTCTCTACTACTTAACAGTAGTAGAGAGTTAGAAGTATAAGAAGAGTTAGAAGAACTCTCAACTCGTCTACTTAATTTCTAATGTAAAAGTGATTGATGAATGATTGCGAATATCCCAATCATCACTCCTACCTAGCTTCTAAACTGAGAGTGATTCATGAATGATTGCAATTTATCACAATCATCACTCCTACCTAGCTTCTAAACTGAGATTGATTGATGAATGATTGCAATTATCACAACCACCACTCCTACTTGGATTCTTATGTGACAGTGATCGATGAGTGATTGCAATAATCACAATCACCACTCCTACTTAGCTTCTAATGTGAGAGTGATTGATGAATGATTGCAATTATTTTAATCATCTTTCCTACTTAGCTTCTAAAGTGAGAGTGATCGATGAATGATTGCCATTATCACACTCACCACTCCTACCTAGTTTCTAATGAGAGAGTGATCGATGAGTGATTGCAATTATCGCACTCACCACTCTTATTTAGCTTCTAAACTGAAAGTGATTGTAATTGTCACCATCGCCACTGCTACCTAACTTCTGATGTGAGAGTGATCGATGAGTGATTGTAATTATCACAATCCACAATCCCACTTAGCTTCTTATGTGAGAGTGATTGATGAATGATTGCAAATATCACAATCACCACTCCTAATTAGCTTAATTGAAAGTGATTGCAATTGTCACAGTCGCCACTCCTACCTAGCTTCTAATGTGTGAGTGATCGACGAGTGATTGCAATTATCGCAATTACCACTCCCACTTAGCTTAATTGAAAGTGATTGTAATTGTCACAATCGCCACTCCTACCTAGCTTCTTATGTGTGAGTGATTGCAATTATTGCAATCACCACTCTTACTTAGCTTCTAAACTGAAAGTGATTGAAATTGTCACCATTGCCACTCCTACCTAACTTCTGATGTGAGAGTGATCGATAAGTGATTGCAATTATCACAATCGCCTCTCCTACCTAGCTACTAATGTGAAAGTGATCGATGAGTGATTGCAATTATCACACATCAGTGTGTACATGGTTGCCTAACGATTAGAAACAGTACAATCTATGCTACTATACGTCCGACAGTGTGAGAGTGATCAATGAGTGATTCCAATTATCACAATCACCACTACTACGTAGCTTCTGACCTGAAAGGGATTGCAATTATCACAATCACCTCTCACACCCAGCTGTTAAAGTGAGACTGATTGATGAGTGATTTGAATTATTACAATCAATGCTTCTATACACGCAGCAGTGTGTACATGGTTGCCTAACGATTAGAGTAAGTACAATCTCTGCTACTATGCGTCTGTCAGTGTGAGTGTGATCAATGAGTGATTCCAACTATCACAATCACCACTACTACTTAGCTTCTGACCTGGAAAAGATTGCAAATATCACAATCTACTCTCCCACCCAGCTTTTAAAGTGAGAGTGATTGATGAGTGATTTGAATTATTACAATCAATGCTTCAATACACACAGCAGTGTGTAAATACTTGACTAATCATGGGGTGATTTTAATTACTGCTCCTTCATGCCTGCTAGTGTGAGAATGCTTTATGTTGGATTGCAATAATCACAGAAGGTTATTTTAACATACTTATCTATTATGTTGGAGAGCGCTGACGAATATGTAAATGCGGGTTTGCTAAATATGAAGAGGGTTTTTGTTTCTTGAAGCGCTTCGACACATGCTCACGCGCTTGGAAAATCGTTCGACGCAATAAAGTAGACGTTAATTTTGCCATAAAAAATTCATGATTTGGAAAGCGCTGCCGAAAATGTGAAAGCGCGTTTGCTAAATATGAAGCGCGTTTTTGTTTCTTGAAGCGCTTCGACATATGCTAACTTGCTTTGAAAATCAGTCGACGCAATCAAGCAAACGTTAATTTTACAATAAAAAACCCATGGTTTTGGAAATCGCTGCCGAAAATGTGAATGCGCGTTTGCTAAATATGAATCGCGTTTTTGTTTCTTGAAGCGCTTCAACATATGCTCACGAGCTTGGAAAATCAGTCGACCCAATCCAGCAGACGTTAATTTTACCTTCGAAAATTCATGATTTTGGAAAGCGCTGCTGAAAATGTAAAAGCCCATTTGCTAAATATGAAGCGCGCTTTTGTTTCTTGAAGCGCTTCAACATATGCTCACGCAGTTTGAAAATCAGTCGACGCAATCAAGCAGACGTTAATTTCATTATAGAAAATTTATGATTTTAGAAGGCGCTGTTGAAAATATTAATGCGGTTTTGCTAAATATGAAGCGCGTTTTTGTTTCTTGAAGCGCCTCAACATATGCTCATGCGCTTTGAAATTCAGTCGTCGCAATCAAGCAGACGTTAATTTTACCATCGAAAATTCATGATTTTGGAAAGCGCTGCCGAAAATGTAAAAGCCCATTTGCTAAATATGAAGCGCGCTTTTGTTTCTTGAAGCGCTTCAACTTATTCTCACGCGTTTTGAAAATCAGTCAACGCAATCAAGCAGACGTTAATTTTATCAAAAAAAA
>Ga0210040_10005198_pt1 | contig 16663 bp, 6 predicted proteins | sample CryGeyCG12114_NA_FD_185462 | JGI IMG/M metagenome (GOLD analysis project Ga0210040, IMG submission 185462) | Groundwater microbial communities from aquifer - Crystal Geyser CG19_WC_8/21/14_NA (SPAdes) (version 2) | ecosystem: Environmental > Aquatic > Deep subsurface > Groundwater | place: USA... | reverse complement strand
TACATTTGGACCCTTTGCTATCAAGATGCCTATAATTTATTCAGTTGTAGCTCGTGGGACAACGATCCTCGCCAAACATGCCACTTGTGCTGGAAATTTTGCCCAAGTCACGGAGCAAATTTTGCATAAAATTACTGGAGACAATTCCAAATTAACTTATTCTCATGGAGTTTATCTGTTTCATTATGTCAAAGAAAATGGAGTTGTTTATCTGTGCATCACTGATGATGTAATTTTTTTGTTATGTACCGACCGAGAGTGGATAATTGTGGATTTTAATTGAGAGCAGTAGCAGTTTATCAGCTTTTTATCGTATTTACAGGATTTTGAAAGAGCAAGAGCATTTCTATTTTTGGCCGATATTAGAACCAAATTTGAGCACACATATGGCATCTCTAGAATTCGAGATGCTCTCCCTTATGCAATGTCAGATTTCTCATCCGTACTGAATACTGAAATGGTAAGTATTTTTTCATTGTGCTCTGTATTTACAGATGAAAGTTTTATAATTTCGTGTCACATCTTAGCTTAGGGCAGAATTTAGAAAACCACGTAATGTGGGCAAGTGTAACTAATATTTATTAAATACCTTTATGTTTACAGCGGCGGTTTTCTGATTCCCGGGATATTGACTCCATATCTAAAGTGCAAGGACAATTGGATGAGTTGAAAGATATCATGGTGAAAAATATTGGTAGGTTAACCAACAAAAGTAAATGTATGTTGTAAATCAGACGATCCCAGTATTCCGAGTCAGCAAGTGGGGATAGTGGAAATTCAATATATTGGTCCAAGTCTGACTAACCATTAGCTAGCAATAAAATAAAATCCTACACAATCTCCATCTTTTGTTGCAGATAACATTCAAGAGCGTGGAGAAAGGCTGGAACTTCTTGTCAATAAAGCAGAAAATTTAGGCAGCACTGTAAGTGACTGTGTTTACTTTTAAAATGAACATTTTTAACCATGCAATTGAATTATTAAATAATCAATAAGCATTATCAAAGCAATTATCATGCTATTTAACTGCTAGAAATCCTTCATGTTTGTTAGCATATAATCATTTGTCCGTAGATAATACCCGCTCGCTAGCTAGATAATGTGGAAAAATTTCTTTATGTCTGTTTTTAAACCATACGGGACAATTTATTGAACTGAAACATAGCTTTTAAGTGCCAATTTTTTTTAAAAAAGCTTTGTTACTAAATCAGGCCTAAGATAATGAAAATTTTGGTTTTCAACTTAGGGAAACTAAAAATTCGAATGAAATGAGAAAGTTTGCATGAATACCGCTATTATTAATCTATTTTATATTGCAGTCTGTAACGTTCCATAAAACCAGCCGTAGCCTGGCCCGAACGATGTACTGGAAAAATGTGAAGTTCTATATCTATTCTGCACTCGTGGCTTTAGTAAGTTTCTCAGTGTCTCATGAATTACTTTACCTTATTTTCTTTCTATATTTTCTCGGACGATGCATCATATCAGTCATATTGATTTGAATCTTTCATGAATGTAAAACCCGTTGACTACTTATGCATTTCTAATTTTGGATATACTTTGTCTTAGGTCGTAATATACATTGTGGTTTCCTTGTCTTGTGGTGGTTTGACTTGGAGTGGTTGTCTGGGCTCCGGTGGCGGAGGAAACTCTTCCACTTGAGTCACAAACTGATGCGGTTGCTGAATCCAAAAATCCTGAAGGAGTGCTGCTGTTGCCTAACATATATACTGCTTCCTATCTTCTCAACGACGATAACCGAAAGGAAAGCATGTCGCAAGAATATAATTATTTTTTATTCCCCAATATGGTGTGCCCGAACCAGTGTCCAGTTGTAACAACGTCTAAGGTTCCTTCTCAAGTTCTTGACTTTACACTTTACATACAACAATATTTGTACTCCATTCATAGACACGTTTCGGTTTCGCACACAGTGATTGTAATTTTTCATTTGTATATTTTTGCATGCGTCGTTTCGTTAGTAGGGTGTTACACAATCAAGTAGAATAGTATATTTAGGATATGATTTAAGTGCATTACTTTTTGGCTTCTCTCTATTTTGTGTGTGTATCATTATATGAATGATTAAGATTATAAAATTCGGTTGCATCCGTTTCTTTCCAGCACTTCAAATGAATAATAAACCATGGAATTGAATATATTCTATAGACAAGCCTCTGTTGAACTTGATTCTGCTCTTATCGCCTAACCGATGCAATGCAAATGGACTTTTCTCCAACTTTAATCAAGCACCTAGAGCTACTCACCCACAATGAACTGGTGAAGTTCATTGTGGTGTTAGCGGCCAAATTAATCCTAATGTGGTTAAGAAATGCGGCATAAAATTTTCAGTATGAATCCAAAATATTAGTTCCGAATGCTCCCAAATACTTTCATAGCATGAAAAAGAACCCGAGAAATTTAGCATGGAAAATATGGGCATAAAAAATGAAAAGGGCTCAATTTTGAGATTTTTGCGTTCGAAATTTCAACTGGCATAAATTCAACTTCAACATTGGGACGTCACATTTTGGAATCTAAATAAATATTCTGAGTATGTTTTAAGCTATATTGCAAGCTAATTGGGCACAAAAAATTTTCACCGGTCCATTATCAGTAGTCTCTTCAATCGTGGAAAATTACAGGTATTACCCATTCTACATGTATGGAGAGCATGTACTCATTACTTTACACGCTTTGGGGCTGATTCATTTGCAGAGGATAAAAAATGAGAAACTTCTAATACCTTCTCCTGTTCGACACTCACTCATATACTAACTATTTCTCATGTCCAGGCCCGTCTCACAGAGAAGCTCATTATAATACACTGTCAGTCTGTCTACCTATGAATAACGGACATTTTCCAGAACGACTGTTACACAATAACCCATAGTTAAACCAAGCCACCTATTATGTATAGGCAGTCTGTATTCCAGCAAGATGCTGGATTACACTGCACAGCGTTTGCGTGGCTCATGATTTCATCTAGGAGAGAGAAAGAGAGAGTTGGTAAGGAAACTGAATGAGATGCTTGCCCACAAAGGAAGGAGGAGAGAGAAAGCTGGAAAGCTGTCTGGAGTTAGTCGGATACACAACGATCATGTACCTATAAGGTAGCACATACAGAAAAGTATGCTTTCCCAATCCCACTGTGTTCAAGTAGGATGCTGGAAAGTGAAAGAGGCCAGTATCTTTCTCATCTGAACTAACTCCCTATATTTACTAACTAACTAGCTAACCCAATGGATAGCACTCACTCATTCACTGACTACGTTAGCAGTTTCACCTTGTCTGTATCCACTTTCTTTTTGAAGACAAATTGCTGAGGAATTTGTTTTTTGCTGAAAATTTATTGTGATCCGAAAAGCTTTTCACTATGAGTTTTGGTTAGAAGAACTCGTTTTCAGGGAAATAAGAGTTGTGTATGTGTACAACTGTTTTTACCTTTAGTTCAGGAGGCGTGTGTACGGGACGGATGATTGTGTAATATTTGGAAGGGCACACGGAATCCAGGTGCAACAATGATTGTACAACAATTTCTGACTTTTTGGTCAGTTGTTGTATTCTCCAGGTAATAATATAATAGAAAGCATATCCAAAGGGTGGATGAACTGACTAATGGGGAATTTGTTCTTAAAAACTGTGGATTTAATTCATGTGTAGGCTTACGCAAGCTAGCAGTGTCACATCTAAAGAGCGATTAGAAAATGTCACGCAGACTATTGTTAGGCTTCTCCAAGGATATGATATTCGGTTACGACCTAATTTTGGAGGTGAGTACTTTTTAATTTTTCAAGTATAGATTTTAATATGATGTGAAAAGCTTTTACATTTGGTTTTTTCCTGATGTAGGAGACCCACTGTATGTTGGCATGGATTTAACCATTGCCAGTTTTGACCATATCTCTGAAGTGAACATGGTAAGTCCGTTTTTCATGTGCTATATTAGATCAATGCACGCACTTTGTACGGGAAGCCATGTGAAGTCAACAAAGTTTGAGTCCTGCAATTTATCATGAAAATTATTTATACACTCACAATAGCACGCATGCATTTTTTAGAGTGCAGAGGATTTTTAGGCTAAGTTTTTATTTATGTTTATCATATGCGTTAAGTGATTTATTATCAACAGGAATTTGCAATTCAACTTGACACGTTGTTTGGTTTATTACTCTTTAAGAGTTGTTTCGGTAAGAATCTTTAGTTCACAAGAAAGTGATATTAGGCGGAAATACAAACCTTAAGTGTTCGAATTAAAGAGGTGTTAAATAAATGAAAAATTAGAGTAAAAAGTATAATTTGTTGAACATTACTCATAAGGATAGTGAAACTAGATAAAAAAATAAGCACAGGATGATATATCTAAAACAAATTTTTTTGTATGGTCATAACAAATTATTTACAAACCCGCCTAATCGTTTATCAGTAAAGCTAACAAAAAATCATCATTCCTTCATGCATCAACATTCCTGAATCCGGAAACGTACAAACAAATATATTTACAAATGGTAATCACAACCCATTTTTTGCCTCATGTAAATTAACTCTACATCATAAAATTCCAAGCTATGCTAACTAAACGCCAAAACAATAATTCCATCATTTATCACTAGATACTATTTCACGATAGCTCATTTAATGATTTCATATTAATCAGTACATTACCTAAAGTCAATTATCAGCTCAGCTAGCATCCTTGATGCTCAAATGGCAAACACCCTAATTTTCCTCTCAATCGCACACCAACTAACTAACATTGTTTTCCCATTACCAGTCAAGGGCCAGTAACTGCAATAAATACATTTTTTTCTCCATAAAATCCAACTCCTGAATCCATGTTGTTCCTTTTGATTAGACTTGGAAATCATGCGCGCATCATTAATCATCATGTGTTATCGTAGTGTTCAAAATGGGAGACCTTCTGGTATGGAGTAAACTTGCAAACAATTAACATGTCAGTCAGCCTATACTTGCTGTTGTAGCTTGCAAGCCATGTAGTAGCAGCAGAAGCATTGACAGCTAATTTAGCTCACGAAAATAACATTACGGTGGACTCACATGTTTTTTTCCTTGCTATGCTATACACTATTGTTGAGAGCACTTGAGAGAAACAGTGGGAGCCTGCAGTGTTTGTATACATAAGGCTGTCATCTTTTGTCTGTTAGTAGCTTATTAATATGTTGCTGGTATTATTTGTGAAATCCCTATGAAGGACTATACGATCACTATGTACCTAAATCAATACTGGAAGGACGATCGTTTGGCGTTCAGTACGCATGATGAAGTGCTCACACTATCGGGTGATTTTGCTGAAAAAATTTGGGTCCCAGACACATTCTTTGCTAATGACAAAAACAGGTACAACCAAACTTTTGCATGTACATACATAGCTTTGATTATTAACCATAGCTCCAATTTTTTCCACAATCTTTTAAGCTGACCAACTAACATGTGCTTAGTTAGTAATAAGCTGAGAAGCTAACTCATTAATAATGAGGAATGTAAGATTAAATGAATAAAAAATTGGACCCATTTTCTAAACCTTCATTGCAGTTTCCTACATGATGTGACAGAGAAGAACAAAATGGTGAGATTGTATGGTGATGGAAGCGTCACATATGGGATGCGGTTTACCACAACACTAGCTTGCATGATGGATCTCCATTACTACCCATTGGACAGTCAGAATTGTACTGTGGAAATAGAGTCATGTAAGGATCATTACTCATTTCATTTTGCCATGTTCACCTGTTTCCCTAAACACAACACGCCCATGTATCAGGGTTGCTGATCTGCTCAAAATGTGCTCAATGGAATTTTTTCTTTGCTCCAGATCCTTCAGCTCAATTTTATATGTATTGCTCAACCATTCCTCTCATATGCTTTTCGTTTTACACTTATACTCCTTCGACTCCCTTTTCCTTATGCTATAAATACATTCCATGCATGCAATATATGTTATCTTAACCTTCCCAATTTCCATAAAAATGTCTCCGAGACCATTTTGGAAACCGGATGGACAATTCCTGGCAGCATAAGTGAGCCTATGATTTGATTGATTGAATTGATTTGCACAGATGGTTACACCGTCTCAGATGTAGTCATGTACTGGAAAGATACTCCTGTGACCGGGGTGGAGAATGCAGAACTCCCCCAATTCACCATCATAGCATACGAAACAAATGATCGTAAAGAGGAGTTGGCCACCGGAGAATACCAGCGGTTGAGTCTCTCCTTCAAACTGCAACGAAATATAGGCTACTTCATCTTCCAAACATACTTGCCCTCAATTCTGATCGTAATGCTCAGTTGGGTTTCTTTCTGGATTAATCATGAGGCCACGAGTGCTCGAGTCGCCCTCGGTATTACTACCGTGCTCACGATGACAACCATCAGCACTGGAGTGCGGAGTGCCCTCCCGCGAATCTCGTACGTCAAAGCTATTGACATTTACCTTGTCATGTGCTTCGTATTCGTATTTGCCGCTCTGCTTGAGTACGCCGCTGTGAACTACACTTACTGGGGTGCCCGGGCCAAAAAGAAAATCAAAGGTGTCAAAGGTGGGAGTAAACCGGATACACCGCAACAACGGCCTACCTACTCATCAAATAATGAAGAAATTATTGAGCTCCAGGAATTGCAGTTGTCGCCTATCCCGTCGATTCGAAGACGCGGCATGACTTCTACCAGGACGGATCCACATTCCCCCCGATTTCCACCCAGCTTTCGAATTCATCGAGCTCACCATGGACCAACGTCTTGCATGTATGGTGCTACCAGTTGTCGACGGCGATTAAAGAATCATCACGCTGGAGCCAGCACTTCTCATCAGAGTGGTCCCAAAATGTTGCAGACCATTCGGAAAGGAGCCAGTGCCCTGAAAGGCTCCATGCCCAAAATCCGAGATGTCAATCTCATTGACAAGTACTCTCGTGTCATTTTCCCTGTTAGTTTCATCCTCTTCAATGCGTTTTACTGGTCATTCTATTTCTTATGAGAGTCGCCATCTGCCTATTACTACTAGGGTCGCTCACCTAGTTGTAATATGGCAGATGTGGTGGACTTGGTTTTCCTGTGGTCGTGTTTTACACTTGCTCTCCTATTTCGTTATGAAACCCCTTTGAACAAGATTTTATCCTGTTTTTCTCGTGGTATGCCCTATTGTAAGAACAGTAAGTACATGTACTTGTGGTAAAACGGTTGGTTACACGGCTAGCCAAATAAATCGCATGATGAGGGATTTGGACATCCCATTTTTATGTCAAGTTCCCGTACTTTTTGACCGTATATGCAAAGTAAAATAAATAGCAATATTATACAGAAAATATACAATTTTTGAAGGAAAATGGAATCGCTTTGCTGTTATGGAGTTGATTGGATGCATTCAGGTTAATAAGATGCTGAATTTCCTGTTTGCTAATACTACTTTTGTCAATATTGTATATTTGAATCGATAAAAGTGCGTAATGTATTAAAATCTAGATAGAAATATCACATATAGGAACTTTAAAACCAATTAAGGTTAGGGTGCTTATTGTTAGTGAGTAAAGTAAAATGTTTCGGCATTAGTTCAGTTATTTCTTGATCCATGATAAGACTATTGATAGGGTAAGAAGTGACAGACTGCCCATCAATTTGGAACTCGTGTTGCATAGGATTTGGTCAGCACATACACAGATTTCTTGTGTCAGTCCATTTGACTTTGTTTTAAAGCATCCACTGCTCACATCTTTACCCGAAGTTAAGTCAGTCACTGCTCCACAGAAACGAGTCTCATTCACAATTGCTCCAGCTGTGCATGTATTGAAAATGTGGAATAAAATTACTATCAGTCTCCTTCTTTTCTTAACTTACTACTTGCATACTACGAACGAATTACGAACTCTTTTTGGATTACATAAACAAATACAAAATAATCATATATTTTCGCTCCAAAGCAATCCCGTTTAAAACATTGTATCTTGTCTTAGTTGGTTAAGTTACTACCCAATTTTTTAAAATTCAAACAACTTACATGAACTTCCTCCACTTCTGTAGAACGTATGTTTTAAGCAGTAAGATCCAGCAGTGCGCTCACAATATATTGTCCATCCAAATTCCTGAGAGCCATCCTGGAGTGCTTTTACATCCGGTCGATGCCCATCTAACATAGAAAAAATCCAATTAACTTAAATGACAATGTTTAGTGACAGACTAACCGAAACAAGATTTTTAGTTCGTGTATACCTCTTTGAAAGGTGTATACAAGTGGATCGAAGCATGGAGAGAGCAAACTGTTTTTTTCCAATTGTTGATGCAAGCAAGTATTATTAGCAGGTGGGGGAATAGCTTCAGCCTCCATTGGACCTGGCCATGTGAATTGATAACAGCAAGTTCTGTCTCCTGTTGTACATGTATTGTAAGAAACAGACTCAGCAGTTCCCTTTGGATCACTTCCTGGACCTGTTTGTTCCCCATCTTCCGGATTATCTCCGTCCGGTGGAGTCTCTTCATTTCCATCTTCTTTGATTCCGTTTTCTAAAAATATACAAACAAACTTTGCTTAGTTGTGGAAAAAAATTACAAAAATTCATCTAATTCATCTAATTTCAAATGCTCACTGGGATGGAGATTAGATCGAAAACTACTGGCAACGTGAAATCCTTTGGATTTTGAGTCCACTTTGTAGTCACATTTTACGGCTATGACTATAAAACCTAGAACTAAAAAAATATGAACTAGCCGCGTCATATTGGATATAAAAAAATGTACTCAACACGTACTAGTTATTATTATGTTAGTAATTTCGTGATTGAATACAAAAATTATGTGAGGTGCATTTAAAGACAGGGTATTCCGCGCATGTTAGGTTGAGCCTACCTGAGTTGATAAGACAGTTATCTGTGACAAGATTTTTTATCTCCAGTTCGACCGTCATTTGGAATATACTGTAGTACGTATTCATTTGTAGCATTGAATAGTCCGTTGCTTATCAAACGCCTGCAATCTTGGTTTGTGGGCTCCAAAATGGGATACGTAGATGTAGATCACTCGCTTGAAAATCCATAAAGAGATTTTTTGCACGCATTAGTGCAGGTGGGTGGAAACGTCACAACAATTTGCCATAATGAGTTGTCAATAAGTAGATTCATTTGCATTAGTTTTTGTGTCACCAATTATTTTTTTGTCCAATATGATTGTGGAAGGTAAAGAACATGAAAAAATATATAGGTGTTCTGTCTTTGAATCTACAGCGGATAATATATTTCAAATGGGATTCAATATGAGAATCAAAGCTTCATTTTTTTAGAGAACTGCACAATGTAAATTGTGAATTTTAACATTTTTATGAAAATAATGCAATGCTGATTTCTCTTTACATTGCAAGATATAGCAATGAATTATACTTACGCAGTTGATATCTCACGTGCATTTTATATGATATTATGCATGATGAATGATGGGATCGTGTTCCTATTATTTTATGTGACTCTTATCACACGATTTGAAGGCTTGCTAATTTGCTCGCTGACACAAGAATGAAAACACAGTAGCATGAATGAAGAATTAGTCATCAGTTGAAAATAACTTCCCATTGTTACATCATAACATTGTGACCACAATAGGAAGGAATGCAATGCGTCCAGAATTATTTTCATCGCCTCTAGAACTATTTTCACATAATGAAATTACCATTTGAAATCATTAGCTAAGCTAGTTCATTTAGTTGTTATATATAGTTTTTTAACATGTTATAAACCATATTTTCATTGGATTTTTTGGCCTTACTTTTGTTAACAGTATTGTGATTGAACTTTTTTATTGATGTCTGGTCAACTCTGCAAGCTGCAATAAAAAAATGCAAGGAGCCAATTCCCGCACAGAAATAGCTCACAAAATATTTCGCTCCCAAACATGCCGTATTATCCTTGCGTGAAATAATGGCTTTTGTTCACCAAAACGCCATCCCTCCAAAATGAGATGAAAACACATAACAATTTTAAATGCAATATTGAAAACAATGAATGAAGAATGTCAGGGAACTCATCAAAAATGCCAATGAAAGCAGAAAATTCAATAACACTATACTACTGTCTAAAAAATTACACACAATAGCAAGGTATGATAGCTAAATGAAAGCCAAATATAGCATGCATGCAATGCACACTGAATTGATTCAGTCGGTTGTTTAACATGCCGGATTTTATGACTTGCCATTTGAACTTGCAAAAGTTTGGAGTTGAAGCTGCGCATATTTTTTTACCACATGCCCTTGAGGTACCCCCAACTGTTCATTATGACAGAACATAGCCTGCAAGAATTCCACAAAGATATGTCGTCATGGTCTGAATGCAATAGGAAGATTGTATTCGTGGATTTAAACTGTGTGGCTAATGGGATGCAATTTTTTTTAACACTTTTTTTTCGTAAATCAGCATCAGCACGTTTCCGCATACCTCTTAATACGGTCATCAACTTGAATTTAACCCATATTCAATGGATGATGATGGTAGGTTGGTAGTTATGGGACGCGCAGACGACATAGCGTACACTGGCGTGTGTGCCCTAATATGTTATCTAAATGGGATCGCTTGTCCATTGAATATGCCAATGAGCTATGGAATTACCTTTTTTTGTTCACCATGAAAAAATAGAAGGAAAAATTTCAATACTGACTAACTAACTAAATCTTAAAAATTAATTAGAGCTGCTCATTTTTTACTCTCGTAAATCAAATGGGTGAGCATGATTTTGAATTTTGTAAATGAAAGTCAACCCTGACTTTTGTTACACATTTGTTTACAATAACTTGTTCTCAGCACACACAAAACAAATTGGTTTCCCAATTAACGAGACCATTTCATTTTATAGTTGTGACAGGTAGAGCATATATTCCATAGGAAGTGAAAGCACATACTCTGCAAACAGAAAAAAAGTGTAGCAAGTGCGTAAAAAAAATAATCAATGTAGTATCTAAAGGAAGGATAAAGACAACAAAGTGGAAGCTAACGAAGAATGGTGGCCGCACTTAATAACACTCGATGATAAATTAAAATCATGTTCCACTCGTCCTATACTCTCAATGTTTACCAAAAAGATCTATTAGCAATCACTAATACTATACGTGCAAGTATTAATAGTAATAAATAATAATATTAATAATGTATGGGTGAGGCCTTAGTTAGTTAGAAACTAAAATTCATTCATGAATGCCAGTCACTTCCTAGAAGATATTTATTTCAAAGGGCAAATTTTGTACGGACTGCGTGCGTGGTTCCCTATTGAGATATGAACACCATTGTTTCGCACAATGCACTGCGTAATGAGTCAAGGGAGAAATTGCATTGGATACAATATAGCTGTAATAAACCATTTTAATGGGTCATTTATTCTCGCAAGGTCAATCCTATATACATACCTTTGTATATAGTCCGGAAGGATATCACTATTCATATGTTCACACACAAACTTTTAATAACTCAATAATTCCGTCAGAGTATAGCTACTGATTTGAGCCTCGACGAAAGGAAAATAACTATGGTGTCTAATTTTAGTCAAGTAACTCATTTTTTTTTCAATCTCATATTCACTTCATTTGTTTTGTATAGTGTATGTACATTAAGTGTATGCACTTGATTGTTCCACTTGTTATCGCTACTACTAACCGTCAGAATGTCTTGAGCAAATGAACATATTGGAAAATGAAACTTGTTGACTCCATTCATTATTATTTTAGCATATCATTTCACTTGCACACGTCTGATCAACCGAAAGATTTTGTTTCTGATCACTTAGTTAGAACTGCAAAGGTGATATTGACTCATGTAGTAGATAGTGAGTAAGTAAGTAAGTTAGTTAAGAAGAAAAAAATTGATGGAATGGAAACTTTTCATTATCTGATGCCTCTTTTTGAAATTATGTGTTGTCAATATGTGTATTAGGTCACACGAAGGCCAAAAAGGTGGGAATTTCTTTAAAATTTGTGGCTCACAAAAAATATGCATCATTTTTTAAATCTTTATGCATGCAGTCGCTATTCTAAGTTTCACCATCTCATTTGTCTTGTTCACAGCATGCTGCCTGATGACATTAGGCTCATGTAATAGCGTTATAGTTAGCTAGAATGCAAGATGACTCCGCGCTTGCTTTTCATATCATGTTTTTTACAACAGCTCTGCGGGGATTTACTTAAATTGCAAGGTTAGTGGCGCAAAATTGTGTATTCAACCATGTAAATGGGGATAGGAAATGGTGATGAAAATTTTTGTTAAAAAAATATAACAACATTGCAGACAACAAATGAAATAGAGCCGGAAGACTGGGTGTATACACACACAAAGATAGTCCGTCATATATTAAATGACGCCACCAAGCAGATAAGAATGATAAATAGTGAGAAAAACAAATTGCTGGTGCCAACATCTTGCCCGCTAAATTGGCCAACGCGAGTGAAAAATTAGGCGGTTGTAGTAAATATAATGCGTAATTTTGTGGAAATGTACGTGAATTTGTATGTAAATTGAAGTCGAAAGTTTCTAATTTCAATTAAATCATCACATCTATCGTATAGTTATGATTTTTATTACAATGGTAAAAAGTCTTTAGTGCGATCTTGCAGTTAGATTGTATCAATCAACTATACTTCCTTAGAATGGATGAATGGAATGCAATTATGTTTTTAAATCCTAGAATGAAAATAAAAGTGAAAAGTATGTTTTATGCTAACACATAAGATTTGAGATTAAAAAATGAGTAAACGTAAAATCAAAATAATTATTTTAACTATAATTACATGACAATTGGACTCGCATTGTTTTGCATGGGAAGATAACGAGCAAGTGATTAGAACTTGGTGTGTGAGAAGGAAAATCGTTCTTGCAAGTCAATCATAAGAGACAAGTATTGCACATCCTCGTTGTCCACTAGTTTTTCTGAATTCCAAATGACTTGCAAGAACTTACTTAGTACAAGTCCTTATGAGAGTCCCGTATGGCCACTCTCCTTGTCATAGTCCTGTGCATTCAGTATTTATGCCATTACTCACTGGTGTGGTAGTAATTATTTAAAGGCCTTTCATTGCAGCAGACAAAGACTTTTATTTTCAACGATCCACCCGACTTATTATTGCTGCAGTTAGTTAGTGCTCAAGCTATAATGGAAAAAAAATCAACCACAGTAAGTTAGTTAGTTAGAAATGTGACTTACATCCTTGTGAAAAACCATATCGCATCATCACACTTTTTTTACGAGTCTCTGCTCATTTAATTACAACTACAATATATCACTTTGACGAAAGGAGACGCCCCCTAATTTCAAAAAATGTAGTCGAGCTGGCAATAATGAAGTGTTGAAGGCAGCTCTTGTTGACTCTATGGGTTCATTCTCATTAACCAGACAAAAGCTGGATCGCGATTAAATGTTTTTACACCAGGAAAAAAATGCATTCATTCTGTCTGTTTTCATTGTATTCTAATTCCGACCGTTTTATCATAATTTGAAGGTAGTCAGTCTATAATCATTTCCAAAGAATAAGATTGATTTTTTTTTCTTTTACAGGGCTTTCTGTATTATTAGCTAGCAGTCAATAGAATCAATCAGGCATGTAAAAAGTGAATTTAAACACCACTTTAAGATTGTGTAATTTGGCAAGAATGAAATTAAAGGCAAACAAGGCAGTTTTGATCAATTAGCCGTTGAATAATAATCATGCAGTTTTGAATTCTACACAGACTACCTAGCTGACTGACTGACTGACTGAGTCAATAATAGCGATGGTTTTTTTAATTGAGATTGAAAATATCGACACTAAAGATACATCTAAATGATTTCCACTCAATTCTGACAGGAATAGAAAAAGGCGGACAAAGAGATTTTGTAGCTTCACGGTCGATTCTCCATTATGGTGGTTGTCGTCGTCATCATCACATTTTTTTAGTCATTTCTTCTTCCCTGGTCTGTCTTTCATTTTTCTTGGGCTAAACGGTCCATTGCGCGTCCAAAGTAGCTCTCATTCCCTTTCTTGAAGGAGTGCATCAAAAGTAGTTTAAGGCTATCTTTAATGACCACTATGATAATGATGATGGTCGTTGGATTCTCTTCTAAGCTGGCTCTCACAAAGTCCTGACTAAACCCAATCTTATAGTTTTATGTGCAATGTGCAGCACACTCTCACACTCATTTCATTCCCATGCATGCCATATATTTTTTGGGCTGGCATACTATAAATATATAAATGCAGCTCTCATGCTCTTACATTTGTGATGAATTCATTTTCTACTCCATTCAATTTCTATTCAACAAATGGCATATGCACAAGTCATCCGTATATGTTTCCCATCAGCATAATCAGCATTAAAATCAATAAGAATCTATGGAGCATAAAAATGTGCAACTCATCTCTTCAAAATATGACTGAGTTTCGATTTCATGATGATTTATTTATGTAAAAAATATAATACAAATTATAAAATAATTAGTTGAGTTAATATTCAGTGTTATCAAGTCTCTTATGACACTAGCTAGTCTAGCTGGCTAGTTTATATACCAAAAATTCTGTGCATTAATTACAACCGGAGCTCTAATAGTGCGTGATTCATTTCGGGGATTGAATAATGTTTTAGTTCACGATTAAAAAGCAAAATTCTAAATACTAGACCACTACACACTTGTAAATACATATTGATTGGCAGCCCACGGGAAGAATATTTGAGCATACGCAGGATTGCGTTAGCATTGAACCTTTCGTTTGGATTCATTGTGAGGAGTGTCCATGTTTTGACAGGACTTATTATATTATTAATATTATCTTTGTGCTAAAAGTCACTTGTTCATCAAGATGAATGAGAAAAATGGACATAAAGGAATCTGCATAGGTCGTTACTGTGGAGCAGTTGAGACCATAAATTTAGATTAGACAGGCGAGACAAAAGGAGAACTAATATGCTAAAAAGCCTTCCTGTTCCCTTTAATTCATGTATTAAAATATGGGATTTGTAGTATGTGCCGCATAATGAAGTCAAGGTATCCTTGCCCTCTGATCTTTTTGATTGATTGCCTAAAGTCAAGGACAGTTCTGAGGCACTCATCTCGAAAAGGACTTTTGTCATAATTACAAGAAAAAATGGAGAACAAAGAGTTGATTAGGCGTCATGTCTTAACTCATTAGTCACTCCACTTGTGATGAGACTTTATGCAACTAAACAAAAGTCATAAATGCATTGTTCCACTTTTAGTCTTCTCATTTGCTTTAATCTGTGTACCACCGGCCACCGGCCATTCTTTCATGATGCAGTTGTACCCTTGTAGAAAAATGAGCAGTCTTCAGTGATGACCAGAGTGTGCTAACTAACTAACTTACTAAATATTTAGACTCAATGAACTACATGATCATCATCATTACATATGCAAATTCTTATCTCTCCTGATTACACACGTACGGTAAGTATGCAATCAAGAAAATTATCCGACAATTTTATTTAAATACTCGGATAGACATCTAACCCCAAATTATTCCACATAGTGCTGACAGCCTAGGTCGTAAATATCGTTTCAAATACATCAGTGTACAGAATCCTTGTTAGCCAAATATTGCTCCAGCCAGACCAATTTTCTCTGTTTTCCTAATTGGAGGTTACTTACTATCAAATTGTGGTCTTTCAAAGTCAATTCACCATAAACTGCAATTTTGGTTGGTGCGGAAACAATTATGCCGATATTTCAAATTCATTGGCGGCAGTTGCATTTTTTAATTTTGTTGATTCCTTAAATTTTGCAAAAAATTACAATAAATGTGTTCGGTGAAAAATTATTGTCATGAGATTAACTTGAATGCTGAATTTATTATTTACCTTTTGTTTACATGGCTTCATGGATTAGCTTAAAACCTTGTAGTATAGCTATTTTTACCTCTAAAGCGTAAAGTTTAGTTTATATAGCATTTCAATATTCTAATCCGAGTAGTCTAATCCCGTGTCCGCACTGTTTGCCGAAAAATTTTACGCCGAAGAAAAACGCCGAGGAAAAAACGCCGAAAACCAAATAACACTACGTTTAGTTAGGTTAGGTTTTTGGACGTTTCGGCGTGATTTCCACGCCCTTAAGGATTCGGCGTTTTTGTTTTCGGCGTACTGACCGTGAACCGTCTAATCCAGCTCCTAGAACTGTTAACTGTTAAACTATACTAAATTTGTGTTACTGACTCTACTTATCAACTGTTACAAGCATTTTTTATAGTCATTGCCCGTCCTCTTATCCGAATCCAGAGCATATTGTATTATGCAAGCTATATTTTGGCCTTTTTACTAACGAATAAATCTTGTATTGTCCTCATTCATTTCTGTTTTTATGGTTGGGCGAAAGAGAGAATCCCAGCTCTCTAAATGATTTTTGCTGGAAAAAAACATTTCATAGTATGGACTTGCCTGTCTCGACCAAAACTTCAAATTCTATCTGCTCATTCAGTTTTAAAGCTATAGTTTGGATTCCAAAAGTTAACGGTACGTCGTAGGTACGTGTCTAGAAGTCTAGAACTTAGCAGACCCCGTTTTTCCGTCGAAGGTTTTGTAAAAATCGAGAAAGGATTCGATTTAGTCTCAAAGTAGGAATAAATGAGTTGGTTTTTTCGCTATAACTTTTGAAGAAAGTAACCGATCATCAAAATTTGACCCATTTTGGATTCTTTACT
>Ga0210040_10005196_pt1 | contig 16668 bp, 22 predicted proteins | sample CryGeyCG12114_NA_FD_185462 | JGI IMG/M metagenome (GOLD analysis project Ga0210040, IMG submission 185462) | Groundwater microbial communities from aquifer - Crystal Geyser CG19_WC_8/21/14_NA (SPAdes) (version 2) | ecosystem: Environmental > Aquatic > Deep subsurface > Groundwater | place: USA... | reverse complement strand
TCACAAACAGCTATCTACTACAGCTGTTTTGCTGATAGAATTGGAGAATAAAACCCGGCAAATTTTGTCTCCCCTAACTCAAATTGGCCAATTATAATTTTTTCCTTTGTATTATAGCCCGGCCTGGACTATTTTTTAAATCAATTTGACTTTGATTTGATTTATTCATTTTTACGTGTGTCCAAGTCAATACATAGTACTGCTCTTCCCTCAGTTACACGACTAATAAACTCGTCATATAAACAGAATATAAATAAAAAGAAAATAAAGAGAATAGAAATAGATTACACTGTAAAGTCAGAATTTCTACAGTTCAGAAGCCAATCATTGATTTTACAGCTAAACATAGCTACTGAGAGATTGATATCTCTTAAATTACATGGCAAAGAGTTCCATAGTTTTGTACCTTCATATGAAATACATGATTCTCTAATTTTATAATTATGTGAGGGCATTACTAAAAGTTGCCGATTACTTCTCTTGTTAAAATGAAAGATGGAGTTCAAGTAAGTAGCCGGGGCCCCAAACTTCAGAGTCTTAAAGACAAATTATTCCATCTAAATTCAGTATGTGTAAACGCGTTTGCTTGGCATGAAGAATGGCTTTCTACTTTACTTATCTCATAAGATGTCTTAAAAATATACAACGTTATGTGGAAAACTTATGTGGATTTGGAGAGCTCTCAATATGTCCAATAGGTTTTATTCATAGCACTAAACAACCATTAATGGAGAAAAATATTTGTTAGCGAAACTGTCCGACTTAAAACATCACCAACGCCTAAACGCTTTATGGACCAAGGCATTGATATTTGATTCCATTCTATTTTTACTTGCTGGATGGATGGTCGGACTTGGTTTCATGTGATACCTATATGGTACTTTAATCTTATCCTGAAGTTCCAATTTGACCACGTCGGAAGCAACTCCTTTCTGAGGTGGCAACATCCCTTTTCTCACTTTAGGGCAAGTGTATTTCAAAGATTTCTTGATTGGTTTCAATGCTCCTTCCTTTTGACTAGAAGTATTCCCCAATTGGGTGTGAATCATTTCCCCGCCACCTTGTTTTGAAATTGGCGGTAATTTTGTATTGCTTCGACGGAAGGGATCTTCCACAGATGTATTTTGTAAAATAAAAGACTTATGGCTGGTAATGGACATGAGTGTTTCAGATTTTGATTTCTGAGCTTTTAAGGGGGCCATCAAGTGGTCCCTGAAGTTCGCATGGGGTGTTGGTCTTCGTTTCGATGAAGTTGAATAGGGAGTAGCTGGTGGGCTAAATACCACAGTGGATGCAAACCGGGCCGATTTGGAATCGGAGGAAACTGGAACAGGAATGGCGGTGGCAGGTCGCTGGACAGGTTTTTCGAATTTTACACCAGCGCGAAGGAGCGGAATGCGCGACTTGACTTCTTCAGCGGTGTAGTGAATGTGATGCATGTTTCGAATGTCCGCGTTGTATTGCTTTTGTAGATTTGCTCGACGGAAGCGCATGTTTGGAAGTTCTAGGAATGTATTGAAATAGTCCGCTGTCAAGCGGTCGCTTGACAGGATTCCAGCTTCGCGCCGTGCGATTTCAGCGTTGCGCACCAGTTTTGATCTGTAGTCTTTGTAGTATTTTATCATGCGTTCTTTTGGACGCACTTCGTTTTCTATGTTCACTAGGGTCAATCGATCGCTTGTCGTGTTAGCCTAAAACAGAAAAGGGAATTTTATTTTAGGGACTGAATTCGTAAACATGTAGTAAGTCATAAGCAAATCTGCCAGTTGTGATTGAAACTTTAGAAACTTTAGAAACTTTTGATTACCGCAATGTTGAACCTCTTTTCTTTCAAATTGGTGATAATCTGGACCATTTGGAATAAACGCCGTTTAGATTTGTCCACTTCAATTTCCCTGGCAGTCAATTGAACTCGCATGTTCTGGTTTTGTCTGGTCAGTTGGAAGTATTCAAACAACTCTACAGTCTCTCCCTTAGAATCAGAATTAGCAAATGCCCGTAGGGATAGGGCGGCTTTGTGAAATGCAGTGTAATAACGCAGCATTGAATGTATGCAATGTTCTCGTGCGACCGCCATTTCTTTACAGAATTCGTTTATTTCTTTTGCTGGAATTGAGCCACCCGTTTTGGTATCTACTGCATCTTCTGCCAATTCCCGCATCACGGCTAGAGTTCGCTCCATAGATGCGATTGCGTGCCGTTTCCATACAGTGATTTTTCTCTACATAATATGAAAAAATAACCATAATTCATGTTTTATCCACCCACAAATTGCATGGCACACGCAAATTGCATCTTATATGAAACTGTTCAAATGTTTAAAACACAACACAATTTCTGCGATACTTACCGACAATCTCATCATGTTATAATTATGGCGGTCCCGTAGGTAGTCCTCTTGTTTTCTCAAATACTGTACATTCCTTCTGAGCAAATTATATCTATTGATTCCTTTTAGTTGCTTTGCAGTCAAAATGCTTGAAGTTTTATAAAACGGGAACCGACATTGGCACAGCATCTTCTTCCGGAATAAATACATCTTATGGATGACGAGAGGCCAGCTAGATTTTCCGAACAGATTCGTTTTTTTATGCAGTCGCATCATGTCATCTCGCAATTGTAATGCAGTCTGAACTTTTCCACGCTGATCAGGCCCGGATTTTGGAGTTTTCTGTTTTTCTTGATCACTAGGCTCGACAGCCAAAGCTTGTTTTTCTGCTTGTGCCACCTGGCGGGAAATTTGCTCCAATCTATCTCTATCTACTGAACCGGCACCTTTTTGTTTGAATTTTTGAAAAATGTTTTCTTGTGACGGTGGTTTTATTTCAGCCGTGTCACCAGCACCAGACTGGACAGGGTTGACTACAGCTAGATGTTGGGAAACTTTCCGTAAGCCAAAACTTGCTGCTGGGACATCCGGTTCATCCAATTCCGATTTACGTTTAGAAATCTCTTTTGGTCCTAAACATCAATAATTACGTTTGGTTTATGAAAATAACTCTAATTCTTTGCATCACTGCTAATTATAGTGAAGTTCAAAAAAAACTTCGCAAAAATCAATTAACCACCAAGCGCCATCTAGATTTCATTTATAATTTTCGGTTAGTCTGCCATCTTTATTGATAACAGTTTGATGCTATCTATGATTTCGCCATATTCAAATACCTAGATTTTTTTCAATTATAAAATGCTCATCGGCGTTGAAATTGAACATTAGATATAATGGAGCAAAGAGCCAGGCGAGCATATACTGAAGCATGTTAAAAGGAGTGCTCGGCGAACAGCTAATTTCCGTGGAAAAGTTATATTTGATATTAGATTTGAATTAAACTTCCAAGATTCGGCTACTCTAAATGAAGAACATGTTGAGCATATGCGTAACTGGTAATCCGAGCAAGCTAAACAACGATTTGTCAGGTTTTTTTTTACTTTCAGTTATTTTAAGTCAATTAAAAAGGCTCAAAAATACCTCACCTTTCATGGACATATAAGATTCGCTGGCCAAAGTGGACTTCAAAGGATCCATGAATTTCATCTGAGCTTGTTTCATTTGGAGCTCCCTTTTTTCCGTTTCTAGTCTATGTTTTTCCAGTTTATTCCAACAGCGGATAATTTTAGCCCGATTTTTTGGAGATTTGTGATTTTTCAGACATTGTTGTTTCAACCATCTCATTTGATTGCATTGATATTCCTCCTTCTTGGCACATTTTTTGGAATGTTTTCTTTGTCTTTTTTCCTCTCGGAGTCGTTTTCGTTCCTCTTTTGCCAACCGGTGTTCTGTGAGCTCCTCTTCTGCTTCTGTAGAATAATTTGGAATAAAAAATCATTGAGTTTCTATCAATAGAAGTATTTTGCACAGTTTGACTGACTGAGACAATGGATTTAACAAACCGATAAAAAATCGGTCAAATCGGTCTTTTTTAACAAATATATAAATACATTTTAATCATCATTTGCTGGTATAAGAGCAAAATTCCTCACCTGCATCATCTTTCACTTCTAAACTTTTTTCAGTCTTTTTCCACTCGCCCCTTAATTTTTTCTTCATGTTCCTTTCCATTTCTTTCCTCTTTTTCTTCTTCTTTTTTGCTGCTTTGGCAGCCTTAATTTTACCTTCCGCAGTTATGGATTCCTTCATTTGCTTCACAGCATTTGGTCCCGTAATAAGGGATTCCATCATTGCTAGTGGATTATTGCCTTTAATCGGTATTGGCTTTGGTTTTTCAACTTTTTCTGGCTTTTTTTGTTTCCCTTTACATCCTTTAGAAAATGAGCTAACTCCTAATTTCCTATCTGTGATATGCCTATTTTTAAGCAATAAGGATGCGAGAACTTTGAGTCGACAAAGCATTTGGGTCCGAGTTTGAATTTTGGGCATTTCAATTTTCACAACTGAAGGTGTTTCAGATTGACCCACTGCCATGTTTAGGAGAGAATCAAGATGTAAGGCATGGTCGCCTGAATCTGGCTCGAGTACTTCGAAAGCGTGAACTATATCGTCGACTTGGTCTTCGGCTTGTTCGACGTCGGCCGGTTTTTCTTCCCTGAAAAATTCAAAAGTGCGGTTGTGTAACAAAGCTAACTTTTTTACGTGCTCTATTCAATGTGCAAATTAATTTCACTAGAAACATTCATTGTGTTGTTTGTTTGTTGTAGCGCTTACAGCGAAATATAGCTAAATACGAGCATGCGCATCTGTTAAAATAGCGCCATTTATATTGAACCAATAGCGTGTGTGGTAAGCCAGCAGTGCCAGCGTCAACGTCAACACACACTTTTTACAGAATAATTAAAGTTCAAATGGACTTACGTGACTTCTGGTTCCTGGCTATTCCCCTTGAGTTGAGGATGGTTGGGAGCTTTTATTGGTCTCTGAGTGTCATCCCATGGTTTAGTTTGAATTCTTTTCAGATTTTTTCGCTCGTCCAATTGTTCACGAATTAAAGTTTTAGCTCCTTTCATTTGAATTGACTCTAATTTCTGGGCCACTTCTGTTCTTGTTGCTACAAAATATTAAACATTTTGTTTAACATATTTTTTGTTAAATTCTAGAGTCTAACTAACACGCTGTATGTATTTCTGACACAAACATTGTAAATTACGCAATCGTGTGGTCATATGTATGTACATAGGTACCATTGAATGACTTGAGTTAGAATTTACTATCATTACCTGGATTGCGCAAAATTTTGAAGCCAGTTAGGACTTACTTTGTTTATTTGATGTTTGTTTAAGACTCTTTGTTTCACTCGATTTTTTAACCGCATTTTTTCGCCGATCATTGTCATCTTGATCTAGTTCTGTTGCTTTCAGTTCATCCTCATTTTCCCCAATAACTTCAATGCCTTTGCGAACCAAAACTTTGTAAATACGATCCTGTAGAAATGAGTTCCTCTTCTTATCCAGTTTTAGCTGATAATTCAGCCGAATATATTGATGCACCAGCTTTCTTTGCACGGCTCCCAATCGTCGATTTTGTTCTTTTTTTCGGCGTTCTGCCCTTAGTTGTCGTCTTTCCATTTTTTCTCGTTTATGCTCATTCATGTGCTCCTTATGATGTTTATGTTGTTTCGCCTTCTCCACCGATTTTAATCGGCGCTCCTCTTTTTTATCTGAGAAGTGGATTATTAATAGGCATTTTATTAGTTCACTTGCCATTCTGAATTTATTTAAAGAACATGTAAGTACGTTTAAAGTTTTTTCTCTGTACTTGAGCATAGATTAATGCTGATATATTCAAATCATGCAAATTCTCAAAGTGAAATTGAAGAACTTTAGCAAATCCCATTGAGACCACAGTTAAAAAATATGCACAAAAATACCTTTTTTTCCAAACTTTGCTTGAAGTTCCAATAAACTTTCATCGGGATAGATTGATCCAGCTTTGTCATCATCAGATTCAAAAGTCTGTGGCCTACTATCATCATCATCTCCAGTGCTGGACCCTGTTCCTGACATCCAATCCATGACTTTAGTTGCAGAAGCATCCATTCGGCGCTTCGACTTGGAAACCTGAAAGCTTGAATAGTTTTGATGATCGGACAAATAGGCTTTGGATTTCGTATTATGACGGTCAATTAATGCTTGTGATACAGCTTCTTCAACACTTTTCGAAACTTTTTCTTTCTTCCCCTTCTGGGCGTGAGCTCCTTTTTTAGCCACCATTTTGAGTGTGCAGGCAGAGTAACTGTAATCTTCGGCTTTATTTTTGGAACATCATGAATTCTTCTATTGACAAAATATTGCTGCATTCTATGACATGACAACCGACAGTAGTATAATAGTATGCGATGGCGATCACTTTTCACTTTGCAGATTAATTTTTCATCAAAGTGATTAGCAAACATGGTGGCGGCATGAAACTGGCCTCTGCTTGTCAATAATGCATTTGACACTTAACTTTAATAAAAACAAACTGTTATTTTTATTGGTAAAACAATTAAAACTGAAAGCATACTGTTTAAACATAAATCATTGTAATTTCCAATGCATAAAAACATAGAAAAGAACAAAAAATCTAGATACATTTTAGAACAAACATAAAGTATAGAATATAGAAATACATCAGCTAATAAGTTGGGAATAAGGAAACAATAAATTATAAATCCAATTCAGCTCTGCAACAATTATACATCATCCTCCTTAAAGAATTCTGTTTTTGCTCTCTGATTTTACATAAATCCGTTATCCATGCAGTCATCTCTTCCCCTAAGTAGCAAAACACAAAATTCAGAACTCAGAAGACCTACTCATCGACAACACAACTTGAATTATTTACCTGTCATATAGAAGGCTTCTTCAGTTGGCACAATCTTGCTAATTGCTTCATCATCCAAAAAACCATCCGTTAAATGTCTCAAGCAACAACGAACTGATTTTTCATCCACAAAAAACTTCTTTTGGACGAATAAATCTAGTGAAGCACTTCTTGGTAATCTTAACTCAACATTTTTGCGTTTACAAATGAAGCAGGTTGGTTCCTTTATAGGAGCCACAGTTGGAAATTCGTATCGCGCACCGAGGGGGGTAGTTTCATTTTTGACTGAAGAAGTTTGGTAACTGCCTAGTACAAACAAGATTTCAAAGAACCTTTTGGTATTTTGAGATTCGTTTAACACTGACTGCTTAAAAACTTACTACTTTGTTTTGAATCCGCACTATTAACTGAAGTTGATGAAGTTCCAACAGAATTATCGGATGCAAAATATTGGATTTCGTCTGAAATATCTCCGCCAATCTTTCCTGTCGCGACATCTTCAATAATGTTTGCAATGCTGAGTAAAGGATACACCTTTTGCATTCGTTTTGTTGGCTGCGCAGAACAAAAAATGCATAGAAATAAAATTATTAAAATTCGATGAAAGATTTAGGAACTGTTTTTAAAATATCACGAAAGACGAAAATGTAACCTTTTTTGACATACAGAGGTTTTCTCTGCAGGTTCGACATAAAGGACCCTCTCTTGGATATTTGATTTCATACTTTTCTTCATATGCAGGCAATAATTTCAGCATATAAGGGTCCGACAGATAGTCGAATTTTCCATATTTACGATCACAAGCAACCTCTGTTCTACACAAAGTACAGTGTGAAATAATAAAGGGAAAGGGAGAACTAGAGTTTGAGGAGCCCGAGTCCGAAGAGGAAAAAAACATTTTGACTTAATTTTGAAACTCCTATATTTCGCTCAAAAATTTGAAATGAAGCCAAAATTATATACATGCAACACTGACAAGAATGAAATGAACACTGGAGTTGATGATTGAAGCTTTAAAGAAAACTTTACGAGAGCAAACCAAACGACGTTTGTCAAATTGTGCTTTGCGCATGATCAACAGTAGTAAAATTGCCAGGCAAATGGAAAACGTGGGTATAAAAATCGGTTTAATGAATTTAGTCATCGTATACTTTATTTTCGCGTTGAATGGGCTATTCAACTGATTTGTGCTAATTTTTTATAGTTAAGTAGATAGAGAAATCAAAAATTTGCTCTATTCATTTCATACCACCAGCAATATAATAATAATTAAGTATTGATTACGTCTTTAAAAAGTTTAAAAATAAAAAATCACAATCTCGCTCAACGTCTCGTAGTTGAGCGTCCCAATTGTCTTTGAAAGCTAGATTAGAATAAAATTTCATCCTTATAATCACCCACCATGAATGGAAAACACTTTATGCAAGAAGCTTTGTGAGAAAAGTTAAGCATGTGCATTAAATGAAAGTGATTTAGGCACTTTCAAAAGCTTCTATATACTAATTTAAATCCTAAAAATTTAGCAAAATTGCAAATGCTTATGTTTATCTTTGGTTTAAAATCAATATGGCTTCCAAGCATTCAACAAGTGCATGCAATGCATCAAATTCTCAGTAAGCCGTAAAGTGAATTAAAGTAGCGGGAAACAACAGGGGCAGAAATAAAGATTTGATTTGTAGTAATTTTTCTTCACAACAAAAGTATATTAATAACAAAACAGAGAGTAGAAAAAACACAAAGAGACTTTTGTAATGTAACTAACTGTAATCGTTATCTCAATTTCACACACTATTTACTTTATTATTCAAGTCAATAAATGAATCGCGTAGTTAAAGTCAATTTTCAGTAGCTAATGTTTGACCAACTGAGAAAAATAGTTACTTGAACCAGATTTTGTTTACCACTTTCAATTTTATAAGTTTAGTTGAAGAAAACAACATTAAATCAAAGTTTAGCATTGGCTGGATCTCTTTGAAAATCATGATTGGATAACATTTTTGGTGACACTATTGCAATTTTATCATGTGGGTGAAACCTGAAGAAATTTTGGTGGCAACTGCGTTTTGGTAAGTATACCACGAAATATTTAATTCCAAGCATAACAAGTTTTTCGAAAATTTCATGAGGGTTAACACGATTATGATTACGCGGGTGTGTTTTCTTCGTTTACAGTTTGTACATTGTATTCAAAGTTTTTTCACTTTTTCAATGTATATGATAATAATAAAATATGCACATAAGTAAAGTGCAATATTTTAATTGACATTCACAATTCTTACAGGACGACAGAACAAGCAAACGAATTTTTCGTCCTGCAACGTAGACGGGGACATGGCTCGCGTAAAAAAGATTTTGCATCCATGTTAGTGGGAACATTGGACAATGTTTTGGAAACGAAACCGGCACCTTATCGGATTCTTCATCAGACTCCTAATTCTGAAGTTTACTACTGTAATTTTAGTATTTCTAACATTCCAATGAAATTTATTTATTTCAGTCATGTTTAACGGTATGTCATGTATTTTTAGTGGTATCATGTGCTCTAACCCAAAAAGAAATTTTGGAAGACTGGAGTTGGATAGAAAAGAATTTGCTGGCCACATTATCCACTTTTGATGATGAGGATCAAGTCACAGAATTTGTTTGCTGCAAAGTTCAATCTTTGGTCGCATACAATAGGCCTTCAGAAAATCCAGTGGCTGAAGGTACAAAAATAAAGTATTGCGCACTTTAATTCTAATTACAAGGACATACTAACTTTGTACTTTATTTTATGTAGATGTGGAAAGCCAATCTTTCAAAACGGCTTCTTATAAATTCCACAGGATTTTCAAAATGCCACCAGAGGAGAAAATGATCAACTATTATTCCTGCAGGTATTACTGGTTCACTTGTTTTTCAGTTCTCCCTGCCCTAAATTCGATGCTACGTGGGCTACGAGTAAATGTATTATTCTAATTTTTCTTGGCAGTTATTGGAAAGGCAGTATGCCAAGACAAGGTTGGATGTACCTAAGTATCACACATTTGTCTTTTTATTCATACCTGCTGGGAAAAGAAACAAAAATCTTGCTTCGTTGGACTGATGTCACTGCTTTGGACAAGATCAATTCATTTTTATTTCCAGATTCTATACGTGTTTCGACTCGGGATTCACAGGTGCGTAATCGGGAAAAATATTATATCAGGATGTTGTGTTTTATTCATGTATCTTATATTTTTAATTTTTCAGCACTACTTTTCCATGTTTTTGCACAAATCGGAGACTTTTAAACTCATGAGTCAGTTGGCGAATTTGGCTATGCGACAGTAAGACCATTACTTTTCTCATTTTTGATTTTTCTGTGAGTTGAGCGTACTCGTGACTAAAAGTGAGTATTTTGTGTGCATAGACTCATGGACGCAGAAGGATTCCAAGAAGATAAAGACTTGATGAGAAAACTGAGTAAAAATGTGCCCAAAAAGCCGTGTCACTTGAAACGAGATTTGGACGCTCGAGCTATTTCAGAAGAATACCGATCACTTTTTCGGCTGCCGTCTGATGAGAAATTGGATGGGACAACAAGCTGTTGTATGTGGACTCCTTATAATAAGAAAAATGTTGCGGGTACGCTGTACTTGTCTAACAACTATGTCTGTTTCAAAAGCAAGGTGAGATATTTGGTGTTACGAATGCGAATGTTAACAAATTCCACCGGATTATTGGATACATTGAAGACAACAATGCTCAGCTACTCAGCTGGATCTAGTAGCAACTCAATATCTTTTATTTACATGAAATTTTACTCTAGGTTTCTAATCTGCTTATGGTAATCATCCCCCTACGAGATGTGAATGTGATTGAAAAAACAAAGCATCAAAATGATGAGAAAGCTATGCTATTCACACTGAAGAACCACAAAGGATCATTCCTATTTTCGCATTCGGAGGATCAAGATGATGATTTCTTGGTTCAAAAACTTTCAGAACTTTTGCAGAAAACAGAGCATCATCGATCCACTTCTATGTAAGAATTCAAAAGTAGATATGTTATGATTTTTTCCAACTTTTTGCTTTCAGTTGCTTGACATAACTTTTGAATAATATTTTAGATCCGGTGGAGGCGATTCTACAAGTTTAAGCAGCTCTTCCAATAGTTTTGTGCTTCTTGAGTCTTATGGCGAGGAAGAAAAGCAACGCCATCTCCATTGTAAGTTTAAATCTTTGTACGCTTGTACCTGAAAAAAGAAAAATGTGGTGTTCGATTTTTATGATTGAGCGAAACTGGTATTCTATGTTTAGACGATGGAATTTTGCATGAGCCTTTGATGGATCGATATCCCATACCTATGCACAATGAAATAGAGAAATCAGAGATGGAAAAAGAAGCGCGATGGGAAAAACATTTCCATGAATATGGTCGGGGTATGTCCATGTATCGTACAAGTGAAACTGCAGAATTGATAATTGAAGGGATTCCAGATAAACTACGGTCTGAAATATGGCTCATATACTCTGGTGCCCAAAATGAACTGGCTACAAATATTGGTGAGCAAAGTAAAACTAGTTATTTTATGTTTTTTGCACAATTGTTCATATTTATCATATCACTGATTTATAGGCCACTACGCCTGGCTCGTGGAACAGGCAATGACTCCTGGAAAGTGTAAGAACACTACGCGGGAAGAAATTGAACGAGATTTGCACCGATCTTTACCAGAACACCCGGCATTCCACGATGAGGAAGGTTTAGCAGCACTACGTCGACTTTTGTCCGCATACGCATTCCGAAATCCAAGCATTGGTTATTGCCAAGCAATGAATATGATTGGATCTGTTTTATTGCTGTATTGCACTGAAGAAGAAGCATTTTGGCTTCTCACTGCTATTTGTGAAAGATTGTTACCCGATTATTATAATCGGAGAGTTGTGGGGGCATTAGTTGACCAAGGAGTCATGGACGAGTTGTTGGAAATGCATTTGCCAAAATTACATGGCCAATTGAAGCAGTTGGGACTGATAGGAATGATTTGCCTTAGTTGGTTTTTGACCCTGTTTCTTAGGTAAGTAAAATTTATGGAAGGTTTTCTAAAACACATTACGTACAAAAAAATCTCAACTCTCAACTAAGTTTTTAAGTCAAATTAAAAGATTTTTACCTGAATTCCGACATCTTGGATTCAATAGTGGCATTCTTTTTGTTTTAGTGCTTTGTCTTACGACTGTGCAGTCTCAATTATGGACTGTTTCTTCTTCGATGGAGCTAAAATTGCATTCCAAGTGGCCCTGACTATTTTGGAGTACAATGAAGAGGCAATTTTAAAATGCAAAGATGAAGGTGAAGCCATGCAACTTTTGAATGACTACCTGGCCGGAATTTATCTGATTGAAGAAGACTATGCGATAGATTTTGCTGAAGATTTGGGTTCCAGTCCCAATGCTTGTAGTAGTATTCCTGATGGGACTCCATCCGGGCCAAAATGCCGTATGCAGGTGAAAAATTAATATGATTAGTGTACAAACTTAAGAGTGGGGTGTGAGTGATTGACTAATGAAGAAAAGTTGGAATGGTTTTTAATCAATTTTTAAAAATTTTGGTAGAAGGGACCAATTCACAAAAGAAGTGTGAACATATCTCATCTAATTTATGACTCGTACCGTAAATTTGGCCACTTGATCTCACCACGAGAAATTGGTCGACTCCGAGTGAAACATCGGATGAAAGTGGTTCAAAGTTTAGAAGACGTGTCAATGCGCAACGCTTTGAGAGGATTAGAGTTGACAACGCCATTTGGGAAGAAAGAACTGGAAGAATTGTTTTTACTAGTTCGAGGGGATCATTTGTGGCAAGTGGCTTGTGGGAAAAGCAATGGGAATGGGGGAAATACCCCCAGCAATGAAGCGGATAGTCAAATGAGCTCTCATCAAAGTCAGTTGATTGACTTTGACCAGTTCAAGACTACTATGATGTCTTTTAGTCCTTGGGCTGCTAATGGCAATCCTAATTTGGTGCCATTGTTGCAACGATTATTTAGGGTACAGCTATGAGTTAAATTCTAAAAGTAGTCAAGTAGCGCCAAAAAGTGGTGAAGTACTGACTACTGATATATAGGTACACGAGTTTTCAAAGTAGATTTTTGTTGTCTTGAATTTTACAGTTATTTGACAGAGACTGTGATGGATTCATAACATTTGGAGAACTTGTCAAAATTTTAGCTATCACCAGTAAGGAAGAAATGACCAAAAGATTGCGACTTTTTTTCGTTCTTCATTTGCCCCCACTGTTGAGCTCAAATGTGTCAACTCCTACTCCAACGCATTCTCGTGAGTTGAATATAATTAATTTTGAAAATCCAATGGAATATATAAAGCATCTGATGAAAGCCTCTCTTTTTAGACGCAGATGACAGTGCAGAAATGGGTTTAGAGGCGTCCGAATTCTTTTCTAGTGTTGACAGCATTACAGACACTTTTAAGATTCAGTCTTTGAGTCCTTCAAGTCGCCAAGGGTCACCTTCTAAGCATAGTGGTAAGATTAACTTATATTTTGTTACTGATCTCAGGAATTGCTTGAAAAACTGAGAGATTTCTGCAATATTTAGTTGTTATGTATCACATTTCATTCTGTATTTGACTTTCCAGATGCTCTGGAAGCATTGCGTATGGTGGTTTTGTCAGAAAACGCCTCCACTAAAATCAAAGGAATGGACCAACCTCATTTCATAGCTATGTGGAGATCGCTATATGATGTTTTCATTCATCACGAACGGGAGCAGGATATGTACCATTCTATTGTTGGAGTGGGAACCCTTTTGACGAAATTGGGAGATTTACAAAAAACTAAAGATGACGGCAGCAAAGGGAAAGAAACTGGAAAAACGCCATCAAAATGTGATAGTGGTAGTTTGAAAGGGAAATCGGGGAGTTCCCCAGAACATCGGAAGACAACTAAAGAAGGAGTTTCTATCCAACAAAGGAAGAAAGAAATGAGTCTCAATGTTGCCCAAAAGTCATGTGATTTGGTAAGTGATGTTAAAAATGAAGCAAAATTACTTTTGGTATTGTGCATGTTTGCTGTAAACAGATAATCTTACAAGGCGTTTTTATAGGAGGATGAAAAAGAAGGAGAATGGGAAATTACATTTCCCCAGTTCCTTGCATCAATTCCAACGGAAAAACCATTAGCGGAATTCTTTGATGCTAAAATGGATTTGATGGGTCTAATTGAAAGACACAAGAATAAACGACTTACACGGAAGAATACCATGTCTTTTACTACGGTCTTTACTCCAGATGATGATAAATGATGATTTGTGATGAAAATATCACACGAATGCATGAAAAGATATATCACAATGTGATGGTGCTGCACTGCTGCATAGTTCTTATTCTACAGATTTCTAATCGAAAAACCAAAAAACGTTTATAGATTATTTTAGTTACTTTAGTTAAAATAATTTGATGTGGATGGTGTAGCAAAATTTTAAATACGTTCACTCAGTCAGTCAAATATTTGGACTTACTGAGAGTTTAATTTTCATAAGGTACTTACAATAATTTCGGAATTTTAATTGGAAGAAAGTTCTTTGAAAATCAATCAAAATCAAATGTCAAATCATGGGAAATTTTTTCAGATTCAATTCAGGTTTTGGCCATCTTTAAAAGAAAACTTAATGTAAGCCATGGCCATAATTTTTTCTAGCTTGTATATATTTTCGTCTTGTTCGAAAAATGTTCGAAATCACTAATGCTTCGTATTTTATTTACAACGTTAAATGCCTACGTATTATATTTTAGAATAAATCTCGCTTCACCTATTTCTGTATCGGATAGAATTAAGAATTTTAGCTTGAGCGCAATGTATGGAGTTTTTACATTGGATTTAAAGAATTGAAAATGTGATCCAGATGAAGAAATTTCATTTCTGACTGTATCACACCATTGCCGTCTAAAATGTAATTTTGCTAAAAAATATTGTGTGAGTAGTTAGTTAGTGATTCATGAATAAAATATTTTTTATTTCTCTCAAAGTAATCATGTATTTTTTCACACATGAATTCATAAGTGACCGAGAAAATGTAAGCAGTGCAAATATTTGCTTATTTTGTCTCCAAACTATTCCCATATAGTAGAAGTTAGAGTTAGACCACTGACGATACAAATCCTCAATCCTGCAAACCTTCCTTAAATGTATGGAAAATTATCTTACAATGGACCAAAGGTATACGTTAGTATTCCTTTTTACAGACTTAACAGCACTGAATAATTACCAATCTGCCTGTACATTTGTACAACCGAACTACATGTATACAGATTATAGATTACCTATACATTTATGCAAGCCAAGGAGAATTCGTTTCGTTCTTAAAAATGTCCATGGAAAGCAAGTAGTCCTATTGCAAGTTTTATTTTGAGACACATGAGTGACTATTTAAGCTTATCAGTACAGTGAATGAGTGAGTGAGCGAGACATGATGATGAGAAAATGAAATGAACGAAAATGAATTGTGGTCTGCTCAATAATGTCTATAGGTATTACCATTTGTAGGAAGGAAAGTAAATAAGACAAGGTTCAAGTGTGTGTGCTGACCAGTAGAGTAAATAGAGCCATCTTTGTATCCCAAATCTTTTACCTGTGTACATAATAAGATGCTCATAGCACGTTTTTTATACTTCTTCACACATTACAAACTATTCAAACAATGAAAATTGTGTTGAGAATTTCGTTTAATGTACAGGGTAAGGAATTCAATGGGATATGGTCTGAATTTTTAACCTCATCTGTTAAAGGAAGAAATTGCTTTAAAAAACTCTTAAATTCGTTCTCGTAAAACAAATTCAGCATTCCAATTTCGATTAAAAATTGCTTCATAATGGATGAGCTAGCTATAGCTTTTAATCAGTGCACAAAAGTAAAAAATAAATCGTTAAAAAAGTTTGTTTTTAATTCGCATTAGAATAACTTTGATGATAGCTCTGCATTTAAAAGACTGGGAATTCAAGACTTTTCTTTCAAGAAAACTGAAGCGAGATAAGTGTTGTACACGTAACTGACTAACAATGGACAATGGGGATGAATTTTAGAGCGGTCTGCTGAAAAAGGAAATGAAGCGGCGCAAGACTGCACACCTTTGTTTGTCCAAGCATAAAAGCACTTAACATGGGTTTTCAGTTTGAGCATTTTGAATATTTTGTTTTGTTCTGCTCGCTCACTACATGTGTACATCCAATATAGACGACGCTAATAAAACACACATTTTTTATGCTCTACTATGTGTGTGTTTAGTTCATCCCCTTAAATGAATACGTTACTAACACTAACTAACTATAAATATGATTCACAGATGAGTTCTTGAATCTTTGTTGTAGGTTCTGAGAGTAGGAGGAAATTTTAAATCAGTTTTTTGTACAATAAAATCTAGTTGAGTTTTGAGTTATCGAATATTAGTTGTCATTGTTCTCTTCCTATAACCTTGTTACTCATTTGGCTAACTCTTATGTGTGAATACAAATTTTTTTCTGTGGCATCTAACTAAAAGACCGTCTGGAAAGTTTCTTAATTTTCAAGATTCCAACGAAAAAATGTTTGATCTGGGATAAAGCATCCATGCATCCATGCAGCATAAGGCAGGGTGTGAAATTTCCCAATATTTGTGTTTGTTTGCATTGTATTTAGTTTCTTGAGATCCTACAACATTACATACTGCTTGAAAAGATATCGGTAGGGATGGTCATTTGTTGAAAACATTTTTAGTAAGGTACAAACTGATGACAAGTCTATTAGCAGCATCCTAGCTCACACATTTTCATTTTTAGTAACAAGTATAGTTAGATGTCCATTTTGAAACGAATATTTAGTACACCTGCTCATATTTTCGTCCCAAATTTTTTATACATTTCCATTATTATTGGGTTTTTAGTGGAAAATCTGGA
>Ga0210040_10005195_pt1 | contig 16670 bp, 20 predicted proteins | sample CryGeyCG12114_NA_FD_185462 | JGI IMG/M metagenome (GOLD analysis project Ga0210040, IMG submission 185462) | Groundwater microbial communities from aquifer - Crystal Geyser CG19_WC_8/21/14_NA (SPAdes) (version 2) | ecosystem: Environmental > Aquatic > Deep subsurface > Groundwater | place: USA... | reverse complement strand
GGAGCCGCAGGCGTGCGAAGCACACCCCAGAACAACGATCCCGCCACGCCTCAGCCCCCCAATCCGGAGACTTCCTGAATCACCACATCTCGCCGGGATCAAGCTGCTGATTGGGTTTGGGCCCTAGTGCATTATGATCTCCCCCGCCATTGCCGGTCGGAGGTGGAGCGAAGCGGAACCGGAGGCCGGCAATGGCGGTGTCGCGGCTTCCGGGGCCGGCGGTCGGTAGCCGAGGCTGCTGTACGGCCGAACGGTGTCGTAGTGGCGCCGCCATGCCTCGATCAGCACCCTGGGCCTCGGCGAGGCTGTAGAAGATCTCGCCGTTGAGCAGCTCGTCGCGCAGCGAGCCGTTAAAGCTCTCGTTATAGCCGTTCTCCCATGGCGAGCCCGGGGCGATGTAGAGCGTCTTCACGCCGATCTGCCCGAGCCAGGTCTGGACGGCGGTGGCAATGAACTCGCTGCCGTTGTCCGACCTGATATGCGCTGGCGGACCACGCTCGATGAACAGCTCGGCCAGCGCTGCCAGCACGTCTTCGTGGCGGAGCTGGCGTGACACGACCAGCGCCAGGCATTCCCGGCTGGCCTCGTCGATGATGGTCAGGATGCGGAACTTACGTCCGTCGTGGGTGCGTTCCTCGACGGAATCGGAGCGAAGCGGAGATGGGCAAAGCCCAACTCGTAGGCCCAGACATGACCCGGATACTCCGGGCGCAGCCGCATGCATGAGCCGTCGTTCAGCCATAGGCGCCCGCGCTTTGGCTGGCGCTGGGACACCTTCAGCCCCTCGCGTCGCCAGATCCGCTCCACCCGCTTGTGGTTCACCGACCAACCCGCCGCATGCAGCAGCGCTGTCACCCGGCGATAGCCGTAACGGCCGTATTGCCTTGGCCAGCGCGACGATGTCCTCGGTGAGCGCCAGCTCGTCATCTGCCCCGCACGGCACCTTGCGCTGCGTCGACCGGTCCTGGCCGGGTACGCGGCACAACCGCCGCTCGGACACGTCCAGCACTTCCCGGACCTGGTCGATGCAGCGCCGGCGCCGTGCGGGGCTCAGAAGTTTCCCTTGGCAGCCTCCTGCAGAATGAGCTTGTTCAGCGTCAGATCCGAGATCGCGCCGGCGCAGCCGCAGGTTCCTTCTCCAGGTCCTTCATCCGCCGCGCCTGATCCGTCTTCAGGCCACCATATTCCTTGCGCCAATGATAGTAGGTCTGCTCGCTGACCGCGATCCGTCGGCAGGCCTCCGCGGTCGTGCCGCCTTGGCCCAGCATGATCTCAACCTCGCGCAGCTTCCCGATGATCTCCTCGGCCTTGTGCTTCTGGGCAGGCCTTCATCGTTCCTTCCTTGGCCCAGACTGTCATAGTCGATGGACCACTCAGAAAGGGGGCAGCTCACTTTCGGCGGTGCCACACGCCGGTGCGGCAAGGAGACCGCTCGCCATGCTGCTCGACAGAGCGGCTCAACCCATCGCGCCTGCTTGGCGTAGAAAGGGATCATCGCGCGGTGTAAGGGCTGCCGACCATCAGGATCGAGCAGGAGGCGGCATTGTCCGATGACGAGTATGTCTATGACGAGGACAGCGGCGAATGGGTTCCGGCAGCCGAGTTGGCTTCCAAGCACCGGATCGCCGAGCAGGTAGAGGTGCGCGATGCCGTCGGCAATCTGCTGGCTGACGGCGATCAGGTGACGCTCGTCTAGAGTCTCGCCGTCAAGGGTGCCGGGCAGACCCTGAAGCGCGGCACGCTCATCAAGTCGATCCGGCTGACCGGAGACCCGCAGGAGATCGACTGCCGTCACGAGAGCATCAAGGGCCTCGTGCTGCGCGCCGAGTTCGTCCGCAAGCGGTGATGGCACGCCCGAGGCCAGCCATGCCGCCCGCTGCAGCGATCCTGGCGCTGGCCGACGCGCAGAGGCAGCTGGTGGCGCGAGTGTCGCCTCGCGCCTCAGCTGATGCGATATTGCTGCCTGCGTCGGGAGACGCGCTTGCGGTGCGGACCACCGCGCCGCCTGAGGACGGCAAGGCCAACGACGCAGTCCTGCGGCTGCTAGCCAAGGCGCTCGATCGACCCGTATCTTCGCTGGAGTTGGTGCGCGGTGCCGCTAGCCGGAACAAGCTGATCCGGTTGTCGCCTTGATCCGCTGTCGGACGTTCGACGCGGTCTGCGCCCTCCTTCGAACCGGCCGTTCATTCATCGCGGTTCTTGGCCCGCTTCAGGCGTCTGATCGCCGCGGCTGAATGGCACGGCGTGGGGGTCAGCTGCCCAAATCTGACCGACGTGCAATGGGATGTGATCGCGCCGATGATCCCGGATGCGCGGGCCGGCGGACGGCCGCGAAAGGCGACATCGCGCGAACTGGTCAACGCCGTCCTCTACTTCCTGCGGGCGGGTTCTGCCTGGAGGCTGCTGCCGCATGACCTGCCGCCGTGGCAGACGGTCTACTACTATTTGCGCCGCTGGCAGGAGGAGGGTGTCTGGCAGCATGTCCACCATGCGCTGGTGCTCGCCGACCGCGAGCGATGCGGCCGGGGGGCTTCGCCATCGGCGGCGATCCTCGATAGCCAGTCGGTCCGCACCGCCGATCAAAAGGGGGCGACAAGGGCTACGATGCCGGCAAGAAGATCACCGGGCGCAAGCGCCACATCCTGACCGACACCGATGGCCGGCTGCTCGCCGTCCGGGTCATGGCGCGGATGTGCAGGACCGCGATGGCGGCAAGCTGCCGCTCAAGGCGTCCCGTCAGCGTTACCCGTTCGTCGCCCGGGTCTTCGCCGACGGCGGGTACGCCGGCCGCCTCGTGCACTGGGCCGCAGACAAGACCCACATCACCCTCGAGATCATCCGCCGCGGCGCCCATGCCAAGGGTTTCGAGGTGCTGCCCAGGCGCTGGGTGGTGGAACGCACCTTCGCCTGGATATCCAAGAACCGGCGCCTCGTCCGCGACTACGAGCAGCTCACCGCCGTCGCCGAAACCCTCATCACCATCGCAGCGTCCGCCAACCTGCTACGCCGCTGGACGTGAGCAGAAAGCCTTCTCAAACACGATCTGAGAGGACAGGGATTGCCGCATGGCAGCAAGGAACTCGCTGCGACAGCCAGCGAGTATCAGCTGGCTGTGTTTCAGCTCCGCCAGCCACGGGGCCGCCGGCGCAGTCGCGGCTAGTCTCGGCGCCCCGGTGGTTCACCGCCACGTCCGTAAGCCTGAGTGACAGCGTACGGTGCTTGCCGCTAGCCGGGGCGGAGATTGTAGTCGATGCGGATCCTCACCCAGGTCCCCACGAGGGAACGGCCGCCGACACGCGGCGGGCGCACTCGGAACTGGTAGGCCGCGGCCAGCACCGAGCGGGCGATGTTCGAACCTCGGGGCGATTCCTCCAGCGCCACGCAATCTTCCACCCGATATTCTTCGACCGTCCGGCAGGCGATCAGGGCCCAACCAGGTCCGCTCGCCGTCGATAGAAAGCCTGCCAGTTCATCCGGATAAGGCCGCCGATACCAGGCAGCAGCGTAGAGCGGCTCGCCGTTCGGCGCAGTTCCGACCAGCTGGGTATCCGCCGTGGCGGCCCGATCGGCGGGACCCAGCACCGGCCCCTGCACCGGACCCAAGTCCGGCTCCGGTGCCGCCCGCGGTTCTGGCCGGCTCGGTGGCGCGATGCTGACAGGGGCCGCCTGCTGGCGCGGCAGCGAGATGGCGGCCGGCGCGCTCGGTACCGGCTCGAGCGCCACATCCGCCTCGTCCACCCTGTCTGGCACGGCTTCCACCGCGGGGCTATCGGCGGCGCTCGGCTGCGCCGGTTCCTCGGTGGGTTCAGGCTCGTCAGCCGGTGCATCCCGGGATGCGCTCGCCTCGAAGGTGGTGAGCGTCGCGGCCGGGCGCTCGCGGGCGAAATCAGACGCCCCCAGAGACAGAAGCAGCAGGAGTATCAGCGCCTCTAGGGTCAAGGCCGCGGCGATCCCGATCGCGCGGCCGCCGAACCGCGCGCGGACTCGCTCGATCAGCGTCGCCGTCGGTGTATCGGACACTTGCAGCATGAACCTCAATCAGCGATCCGCCTCGACCTCGCAGCAGCGTTCTCGCGGGCGGGCATCAGGCGCGGCAGCCATAGCCGCGCGCCCACACTTTGGCGAGGCGTCGTTCTGGCAAGCGATGCCACTCTCCTCGGTCGTGAGCCCAAACGGTAAGTGACAAAAATCCAGGCCCGCTCCTGCCCCGGCGGTCCTTACGGTTCGGTGCTGACGAGATTGCCCGCGGCATCGCGCACGAAGCGCTCGGGAAATGCCGCCTCGATCTCGGGCGTGGCCGCCGGGACAGAGGCGGCCGGGTTGCAGATGCGCTGCTGGTGTAATCGGCGCGCAGCGTCAGGTCCGTTGCACAAACCGTACGAACGGCATGAAAGTCCCAGTTCATCCCGTTCCGTACGGTTCCTGGCATGTCAGGGATGCGACGAACTCACATGAACAAGCCTCCGATTTCGGGAGCCGTATATGATGCCTTGCAGCCGCATGTGCCGTTGCCGAGTCCAGAGCCGTATAGGAGAAACGACGGGATCGAACGGCGGTCTCTCATGAACTCGGCCATCGTCGGATCGCCGGCGGATTATCGAACGGACGGATCAGCGCGCTTTCGAAGCAAGCATCATAGCGGACGTCAGATGACGCCCGCACCGCGGCGGACCGCCAGCGCGACGCCGGTCCAGTCGATCTCCTGGTCCTGCTGTGCGGTAGCCGCGCGCAGATGATCGCGTACGACGCCGAGGAGAGGCATCGGCACGCGGGGGAGGCTGCCGCCGCCGCATCCACCAGGTTCACGTCCTCGAGGCAAGCGGAGCTGCGAAGCCGGCCGGGTGGAAGCGGTCCTCTACCAGAATGTCGCCATAGGTCTGGTAGACAGGGGCGCCAAACAGCGTGCCGGTCAGCACCTCCAGCAGCGTCTCGCGGGCGACGCCGCCCTTTTCCGCCAAGCTCATCGCCTCCGCCATGGCTTCCACGGCGGACAGGATCATGAAATTGCCGCTGAGGTTGACGAGATTGGCCGTCGGCGGCGCTTCGCCGATCCGGAACACGCGTTGGCCAACGGCCTCGAAGACCGGGGCGCACCGGTCGAGATGGTCGGCGGCGCTGGCGACGAGGACGAACAGCTTGGCAGCGGCGACGGCGGCGGGCCGGCCGAAGACGGGTGCCGAGACATAGCCGCCACGCCCTGCATCCTCGGCGGCGAGCCGCTCCGCGAGCGCGATGCTGATCGTGCTGTGCGAGACATGGAGGGCAGGGGCATCGACGATCCCGGCCGCGCCATACACCACCGGCTCCACCGCGGGATCATCGGCGAGCATGGTCATCATCGCTTCGTCGTCGGCCGCATCGCGCAGTCAGGTGGCACGCCGCGCACCCGCCTCCACCAGCGGATCGACTTTGTCCGGCGATCCTTTCCACACCGCCATCTCGTGGCCCGCCCTGAGGAGATTGACGGCCAGCGCCGCGCCCATCCGGCCGAGGTCGACGAAGCCGACCTTCATGCCGCACCCCCTCCATGTGCACCTTGAAGGCCTCGGCGCCGCAGCACGTTGTCGCAGCGATGCCCGGACGGGCCGCTGCCATGATGCGCCGCGGTGTCGAAGTAGCATACGCCGCTGTCCCGGGCGGCGATCAGCGCGGCCTCTGCAGTGTTTTGGTCGATGGGTTCTAACCTGTTGCTGGGCGGGGCTCCGCCGAAGCCGAGCGGGCCGGCGGGGCGAAGTGAGTAAGGGCTGGTCCTTCGAGATCAGGGAAGAATGTGTTGCGCCTTGAGGCTGTCGATTGCGCGCAGCAACGATGTCGTGGAGTTGATCCGCTCGGTGAACCCGTGCTCGTAAATCTTGTTCACGTCGCTGATGACGTCGGTTTCGGTGTGGAAGATGAAGTCGCCGAAACCCCAGCCGACCAGCCGGTCGAGATCCGGCGCGGCAAGGCCGTGCCGCTCGGCCAGCGTCCGCCACAGCGGCCCCTTGTCGGCCATGTGGCGCGCCAGCGTCAGCGGTACGGGCGCGGCCGTCTCGAGCCCGAGATGGCGCGCGACGTCGCTCCACATCCGTTCCCAGCGGAAGACATCGCCGTTGGTCACGTTGAACGCTTCGCCGGCAGCGCGCGTGGCTGTCGCGGCCCAGCGACTGGCACGAGCGAGGAGGCCGGAGTCGGTGAACTGGACGAGCTGCGCAAAGGCCTTGTCCGTCCCGGGGAAGCGCAGCGGCACGCCCAGCGCGCGGCTGATCTCGGCAAAGGCCCCGACCACCAGCGCGATGTTCATCGGGTTGCCCCAGATGTCGCCGACCACGACATCGGGCCGCAGCGCGACATAGTCCCACCGGCTGCGGAGCGCACGTTCGCGAAGCGCCGCTTCCTGCGCCATGTAGAGGTTGGGCGGCATATGCGGCGGGTCGCTTTCGCGCGCCGGGGTCGGCACCTTCGCGCCGAGATGAATGCCGTAGATCTTGAAGCCCTGATAGATGATGACGCGCTGGAGCGGCGCGCCTGCCGCCTCGAGCCCATCGAGCAGGTTGCCGAGCATGGCCGCATTGCGCGTGGCTTCCGTCGCCAGATCGGGATCGGGGGACAGTGCCGCGTAGAACAGGTGGGTGGTGTCTTTCGCCTGGCGCAAAGCCGCCGCGGTCGCCTCGGCATCGGTCAGGTCCGCCTGGATGGAGGCGTGATCGCGCAAAGGGCGCCGCGAGAGCCCCCGCACCATCCAGCCATTGCCGTCGAGTTCGCGCATCACGGCATCGCCGATGATCCCGGCCGCGCCCGCGACCAGAGCCGTTCCTGTCGCCATCACCATTCGATCCCGATCTTGCCGAAATGCCCGCCGCTCATCTCAAAGCGGAACGCATCGGCCAATTGCTCCAGCGGAAAGCGGCGGTCCACGACCGGGCGGATGCCGCTGCTGTCGAGCGCGCGCACGAAGTCCTGCTGCTCGCGCCGGCTGCCGACGACCAGGCCCTGCAGCCGCGCCTGCTTCCCCATCAGGGCGGCTGTCGGCACCTCGCCGGCGCCGCCGGTGAGCACGCCGATCAGCGAGATGTGCCCGCCGACCCGCACCGCCTCGATCGACTGCGCCAGCGTGCCCGGTCCGCCGACCTCGACGACATGGTCGACACCGCGACCGCCGGTCCAGTCGTGCACGACCTCTCCCCAGCCTTCCTGCTCGCGATAGTTGACGCAGAACTCGGCGCCGAGACTCTTTGCCCGCTCCAGCTTCTCGCCCGACGAGGAGGTGATCGCGACCCTCGCGCCCATCAGTCTGGCGATCTGGAGCGCCCAGATCGACACGCCGCCCGTGCCGAGCAGCAGCACCGTGTCGCCCGCCTTGAGCTTGCCGTCCACGACCAGCGCCCGCCAGGCGGTGAGCCCGGCGGTGGTGATCGTCGCTGCCTCGACCGCATCATAGCCTTTCGGCGCGTGCGTGAAGGCGGTGGCGGGCAGCACGACAGCCCCTCGCGCAAAGCCGTCGATGCCGTCGCCGGGCGTCCGGCGGAAGTCGCCTATTGTCGGCGTGCCGTCCTGCCAGTCCGGGAAGAAGCAGGAAACGACGCTGTCGCCGGGCCGGAACTCGGTCACGCCCGCTCCCACAGCCTCGACCACGCCCGCGCCGTCGGCGAGTGGGATGCGGCCGTCCGTGACCGGCATCCGCCCGGTCGCGACGCCCAGATCATGGAAGTTGAGCGAACTGCCGTGCAGCGCCACGCGAACCTCACCCGTGCCCGGAGCGCCCGGGTCCGGCCTGTCCTCGAGCGTCAACCGATCCAGCCCGATCGGAGGCTGCAGTACCATCGCCTTCATGCTCAAACTCCGCCGCTTCGAGCTGTCTTAACGAACGAACCGCTCGCGCTTTCCTTGTTTCTCAGGGGGCAGTCGACTTTCCGCTGGCCGGGCCGAGGGCAACAGGCTGGAAGTACGACTGGTGTTCGGAGCGGGTGAAATGGCCCGAACGCCGAGCATGCGGGTCTTCCGAAGCCAGCGGCCAGCCGACCGAAGGTCCGCTACTGGCCCTCGGTCGCCTGAAGACTGCCAAGGCAATAACGGCCCAATCCCGACCATCGGATTATCCGGCGCTGCCTTGGCCTACGAATATCTTTCTTCAGACCAGGGATCGCCGCGCATATGGTAGCCGTTCACCTCCCAGAAGCCCGGCTTGTCGGCGCCGAGGAGTTCGACCGCGCTGATCCACTTGGCGCTCTTCCAGAAGTAGAGATGCGGCACGACCAGACGCACCGGGCCGCCATGCTCGCGAGTGAGGGGCTTGCCCTGCCAGCTATGCGCCAGCAGCGCGTCCGCGGCGGTGAAATCGGCCAGCGGCAGGTTGGTCGTGTAGCCGTCATAGCCGCGCAGCATCACAAACCGGGCCTCCGCGCGCGGCTGGACCAGGTCCAGCAGGTCCTGCGTCGAAACTCCGGTCCAGTCATTATCGTAGCGCGACCATGTCGTGACGCAGTGAATGTCAGACCGGATGGTCCGCTGCGGCAGCGCCTGCAGCGCTGCCCAGTCGAGCGTCACCGGTCGCTCCACCATCCCGCTCACCTTCAAACGCCAGCGCTGCTGCGAGACATCGGGCTGGCGGCCGAGATCGAGCACGGGCCAGTTCTTGACCAGGTGCTGCCCGGGCGGGAGCCGCGCCTCCTCTGGCCGAGAAACCTTGCCGGTCAGGAACTTCGCCTCCTCCGCCCACCGCTGCTTGGAGCGCGTGAGCTTGCTGGCATCCGGAGGCTCATCCATCGCGCCTCTCCTTGTTCAGGCCGGGCTCCCGTGAACGTCAGTCGAGGGGGCTTCGAGCCGCCAGCGCCATAGCTTCCGCAATCAACTCGTAGGATCGCAGGCGCTCCGCATGATCGTAAACGTCCGAGACGATCATCAACTCGTCCGCGCCCGTCTGCCCGATAAGTTGCTCGATGCCGCGGCGAACAGTCTCCGGGCCGCCGATGATTGAGCGTTGCAGCATGGTCATCGCCTGGGCCCGCTCGTGCGGCGCCCAGTAGGTGTCGATGTCGTCAATCGGCGGGCGGCTGAGGTTGCGCGCACCGCGGAACAGGTCCGCGAACGACATCTGCTGCGTCGTCGCCAGCCTGCGCGCCTCGGCATCGCTCCCCGCCGCCACGATGTTGACCCCGATCATCGCGTAAGGCCGATCGAGCTGACCTGATGGCTTGAACTGGCTGCGATAGATCTGCAGCGCCTGCAGCAGCATCTGCGGCGCGAAATGCGATGCAAAGGCATAGGGCAGGCCGAACTCGGCCGCCAGTTGCGCCCCATAGGTGCTGGAGCCGAGAATCCATAGCGGTACGTCCGTCCCCGCCGCGGGCACGGCCTGCACATAGCCGCGTGCGGCCTCGGCACTGAAGTAATGCTGCAACTCGCGCACGTCCTGCGGGAACGTGTCCGCCCCCGCAGGCCGCCGAAGCGCGCGGACCGTCGCCTGGTCCGTGCCCGGCGCGCGGCCCAGGCCGAGATCAATCCTGCCCGGGTAGAGCTGCGCCAGGGTGCCGAACTGTTCGGCGACGATCAGCGGCGCGTGGTTCGGCAGCATGATCCCGCCGGCGCCGACGCGGATCGTGCTGGACCCGGCCGCGACATGGCCGATCACGAGCGAGGTCGCCGCGCTCGCGATCCCCGGCATGTTGTGATGCTCGGCAACCCAGAAGCGCCTGTAGCCCCAGCTTTCGGCATGGACGGCAAGATCGCGTGCGTTGTCGATTGCGCCGCGCGCATCGGTCGCATCGGTGACTCGAACGAGATCGAGGATGGAGTAGGCCGCCATGGAAGGCTCCGTTCTTACCAGCGCGTCGGCTTGGGATTGCGTTTGTCGAACTGGCGCTGGTGCCAATAGGGGTAGGTCGGCGTCTTGTGGCTGGCATCGTCAAGCAGCCCGACCTGCTCCGGCGTGAGCGACCAGCCGACTGCGCCGAGGTTCTGCTTCAGCTGCTCCTCGTTACGCGCCCCGACAACGATGTTGGAGACGGTCGGGCGGCTGAGCAGCCAGTTGAGAGCCACCTGCGCCACCGTCTTGCCCGTGTCGGCAGCCACCGCGTCCAGCGCATCGACGACATTGTAGAGATACTCGTCCTCCACCTCCGGGCCGCCGCCCGCGCCACCGGAGGCGATGCGGCCGGCCTCGGGCGGCTGCCCGCGGCGGATCTTGCCGGTCAGGCGGCCCCAGCCGAGCGGGCTCCAGACCATCAGGCCCACGCCCTGATCCAGGCCCAGTGGCATCAGCTCCCATTCGTAATCGCGGCCGACGAGCGAATAATAGCCCTGGTAGGCGACATAGCGCGCGAGCCCGCTCTTCTCCGACGTGGCAAGCGCCTTCATCAGGTGCCAGCCGGAGAAGTTCGACGCGCCGATATAACCGATCTTGCCCGCCGTGATGAGGTCATCCAGCGCGCGCAGCGTCTCGTCCACCGGGGTCAGCGCATCGAAGCCGTGCATGAAATAGAGGTCGATGTGGTCGGTGCCGAGCCGCTTTAGGCTTGCCTCCGCCGCACGCACGATATGATAGCGAGAGGACCCCGCATCGTTCGCGCCGGGCCCCATCGAGAAGGTGCCCTTGGTTGAGATGATCGCCTTGTCCCGGCGCCCCTTCAGCGCGGCGCCCAGAATCTCCTCGGACGCGCCGCTCGAATAAACGTCCGCCGTGTCGAAGAAGTTCACGCCGGCATCGAGGCACAGGTCGACCATCCGCGAAGCCTCCGCCACGTCGGTCTCACCCCAGCGCTTGAAGAACTCGCTCGTGCCGCCGAACGTGCCTGTGCCCAGGCTCAGCACCGGTACCATGAGGCCAGAGCGGCCGAGTTGACGATGTTCCATGATGCGTCCTCACATTCGATGCTGTTGAAGGATTGCGGCCAGGAGCCCGGGGAAGCGCGCCTCCAGCTCCGCCTGGCGCACGCTGTTGACCACCGCGACGCCGCGCTTTTCGGAGCGGATCAGGCCGCTCTCCCGCAGGATGCGGTGATGGTGCGAGATGGTGGACGGCGCCATGCCGCCGCAGGTCTCTGCGCAGTTCTTCTCGCCTTCCTCGACGAGCGTCGTAACGATGGAGCGCCGCGCAGGATCGGCCAGCGCGCGAAGTATCCCGTCCAGGCTGATCTCGTCAGCGCTGGGATGCTGAAGGGTGCGAGCCATGCGCTGAAGATCGGTGGCGATCATGAAACTTCAAGGACGCTGAAGTATGAAGTCGCGGAGAACGATCGATCTTGATGACCCGCAGATTGGCAGCGACCGCGGCCCGAACGGGTGTGAAGCGTTAAGGTCCTGATCCAACCGAGGGAGCAGGACTGATGGCCAAGATCTTCATCACCGGCAGCACCGATGGGCTAGGCCGCGCCGCAGCCCAGTCGCTGATCGACGATGGTCACGAGGTGGTGCTCCATGCCCGTTCGGCCGAGCGGGCAGATCGGGCCGGAGACATAGCCTCTCGCGCCGTGGCGCTTGTGACCGGCGATCTCAGCAGCGCCGCTGAGACGCGCAGCATCGCCGAGCAGGTCAACCGGCTCGGGCGAATGGACGCTGTGATCCACAATGCCGGCATCTACACGGTGCCGGACCGGGGCTCCACGCCGGAGGGCCATGCCACGGTGCTCGCCGTGAACACGCTGGCGCCCTACATTCTGACGGCATTGATCGAGCGACCCGAGCGCCTGGTGTATCTCAGCAGCGGCCTCCATCGTGGCGGCGAGGGATCGCTGCAGGACATCGATTGGACGAAGCGCCGTTGGGATGGCGCGAAAGCCTATGCCGAGACCAAGCTGCACGTGGCGGCGCTTGCCGCTGCCATCGCGCGGCGTTGGCCCGACGTGCTCAGCAACGCTGTCGATCCAGGCTGGGTGCGTACGAGGATGGGTGGCCCGTCGGCTCCCGTCGATCTCGAAACAGGCCAGCGCACGCAGACCTGGCTGGCGACAAGCGACGATCCGGAGGCGCGGGTGAGCGGCGGCTATTGGCGCAACCTTCGTCAGCAGCAGCCCGCAGGCGAGGTCACAGACGTGGAATTCCAGGACCGCCTTCTTGCCAAGCTGGGTGAGCTCACCGGCGTGCCGTTGCCCTGAAAGCGTGCTCCAAAGCGATCGCTCGCCGCACCTGCTATCTCCGCGCGCGTCACGTTGTTATTTGTAGCCCCCGGTCAACTACGGCCACTCATTAGCCATCCCGTGCCGTTCAACCGTCTTGGCTCGAGGCCATTCCGCACCTTGGCGAACGCTTGATTCAGTCGCCGCCATACACTCGGACGGGAGTAAGTTGCTCGTTGCCGCCGTTGAGCGCAGCCGTTCGCGATTTCGAAAATCGCGATAACGCAAGATGAACAAATATCCGTTCCCGGGACGCGCCAAAATCGAGCTGAATGTCGGCGCCTGGGTCTTCCCGCACCTGCTCCGAGCAGCTGAATAGACGCCGCCTCAGAACGCACTCCATCCCGGACTTAGCGGCGAGGATGGGCGTCCAGCCGCCGCCGGCCGGGCCCGACCTGTAGCGGCAGCCTCTTAGCCGCAAGCGAATCGACAGAGGCAGGCAGACGCGAGGGAGCGACATGGGAGCGCCTGGCGCGAAAATACCGTATGCTGGCGTTGTAACCTAAACCGTAACCGAGGCGTGGAAACCCCCAGGTGCGATCGGGCGGCCCACAGGCGGTAAGCACCTCATTGCAAGGGGATTTTGGTGGACGCACTTGGGCTCGAACCAAGGACCCGCTGATTAAGAGCGTCACTTAAGCTCTTGTTATATAGCATCATTTCGCTGCAAATTGCGTCTTGGGTATCACAAATTCGTATTTCGGACCCGCTGATTCCGAGGCGTATCGCTTCATGTCCAAGCATACAATTTCGGGCATCCGATGCCCCCATGTTACCCACACGGAAGATCGTCGAAAATCTGGGTATCAGAGGGAAGGGAGGTTGCGCGTTGCCGAGCGCGCACTCCCATATACCGCGTGAGTGCCTATGCGTCAGGAAAATAGTGCCGACACGCTTCTCAATCAGATCCGTTCGGGCTGAAGGCCAGCATCACGAAGCCTTGCTGCAATCTTTCTCATCTTCGCGAATTCGGTTCCCCATGCGGGCTTCAGGTCGAGCTTCTCGCAAAACTCTTTGCCTGAAACGCCTTCAAGCAAATCAGCATATTTGATCACTTGCAAGTGGAGCTCGGCGACGTAGCCGTTGCGTGGCGCGCTATCGATTGCGCGCTTGATCCGTTCGAAAACTCCGGGGTTGCTCATGGTCGTCTCCTTGGTTGCATGAGAGGCTTAGCCCTTTCTCTAGCAATTTGCAATAAGCTTTATGCAATATGCATAATGGGGTCAGCAGGTAGGGATCACGAAATTGCGTTAGACCGAAAAGCTAGAATCAGTGTCGCGCGATCTGGTGCGCGTATCGATGCCGGGGTGCGATCCAAAACACCCCCCGGTCGTAGGGTGCATGGTCATATTGTATCGTTCTGCACTTTCTTGATGCAGGCCTTGCCAGTGTCAGGAATTCCTTTGAGATTGGCTCATTTCCATGATTATTGAGGTGTCATTCGAAAGGATGACACGTGCAAAAGGCCCTCACAGATAAGACTATAGAGGCGCTAAAGCCTCAACCGAAGCGCTATGAGGTTCACGATCTCCGCTGCCCCGGTTTGACGCTCCGGATTTCTCCGACCGGCCGAAAATCCTTCTACATCAGATTTCGATATGGCTTGGCGCAAAAGCACCCAATGCTTGGCGTTTATCCGCGCATGTCCCTTGCAACCGCGCGCGAGAAGGCCAACGATTGGCTACGACAGGCCGATGAGGGCATTGATCCCAGTAAGCGCAAACGGTCGTCTAACATGAAGGTGGAGGCTGTTTGTCGCGAGTTCGTGCGGCTTCATGCACAGGCACGAAACAAAAGCTGGCGAGAATCTGAGCGGATCCTTGAGCGCGAATTCATCGAGACTTTTGGGCAGCGCGATATTCGCGAGATAAAGCGGTTTGACGTATTGGAGATATTGGACGCCGCCGTGGCGCGAGGATCAACTTATCAAGCCAATAGGATTTTGGCGACGATCCGGAAATTGTATAACTGGTGCATAGAACGTGGAATTGTTGGGTCCAGCCCGATCGTCGGAATGAAGGCGCCGACGAAGGAGATTTCGCGCGATCGGGTATTAGACGACGATGAATTGAAGGCATTGCTCCGCGCGTGCCGCAATGATGCTTACCCATTCCGCCAGTATGTCCCGCTGCTTCTTGCGACTGCTACGCGCCGCGCAGAATTGGCCGAAATGCGCTGGAGCGAGATCGAGGGCGACCAATGGATCATCCCCGCCGAGCGCGCCAAGAACGGGAAACCGCATGTTATCCCGCTGAGCACATTCGCGCGGGAGGTGCTTGCTGAGGTGCCGCGCTTTCTCGACTGTGATTTTGTGTTCACCACGACCCATCGATCTCCTGTCAGCGGCTTTTCCAAGATGGTTCGGCGGCTATCGGAAGGTTCCGGCACATCGGGCTGGCGACTGCACGATCTACGGCGCACATCGGCGTCTGGCATGGCACGCCTTCGGGTGGCTCCGCATGTTATCGAGCGGGTGCTCAATCACATCTCCGGCACGATTTCAGGCGTGGCGGCGGTCTACAACCGCTACGGTTATGACGATGAGAAGGCCGACGCGCTGGAGCAATGGGGCGTCCGTCTTGCAGAGCTGAACGAGCTGGAATGACGATGTATTGCAAAAAGCGATACAAAGTGATATTCGATGCTCGTAAGGAGAATGCACATGCCCCGCGATGCCCAACGCAAGGATCATCCGCTTTCGATGCGTCTGCCAGACGCCGATCTGGCGATCATTGATCGCGCTGCACAGCTGCGCGGGCGTTCACGCACGGAATTCATGCGCGATGCGGCCGTGCGCGCTGCTGAAGAGGCAATCATGGATACCAACCTGATCCGGGTTAGTCCTGAGGCTTTCGACGCCTTCGTCGCAATGCTCGACGCGCCTGCCAAGCCTGTTCCCGCACTGACCGAATTGCTGAGGCGTCCCGCGCCATGGGACGCGTCGGCTGAGTAGTAGGACGGTAAAGCATTGGCGATTTCCGCGCCTGAACCGCTGAATGACGAGCATGACCTATCGCAGTTCACTTGCGGCAAACCGTCGCTCGACAATTGGTTGAAGAACAGGGCGCTTTCTAACCACAAACGGGGCTTCACGGCGGTCATGGTCGTCCACGAAGCGGGGCGCGTGGTCGGCTACTATGGACTTGCACCTACTGCCGTTGTGCCGACTGCGATGCCGCGTTCTATCCGCACTGGACAGCCGCCCGATCCCATACCTTGTTTGTTGCTGGGGCAGTTGGCTACCGATACCGAATGGGCAGGGCGCGGTATCGGCTCGGGGCTGCTGAAGCATGCTCTGGAGCGCTGCATTGAGGCGGCAAAGCTCGTTGGCGGGCGCGCACTTATCGTCAACGCGGTGGACGAGGAGGCGGCGGCATTCTGGCAGCGTAGAGGGTTCCTGCCGTCGAAGGATGATCCTATGATCCTGTTCCGCTCAATCGCTGACATCGCGGCTTCCCTCGCGGCGGCAGGATCCTGATAGGCGACGGAGGGAGCATTGGCAGAATGGGGCGATTATCTGGGCATCCACATGGCGGATGGAAATGAACCGTTCGGGCAGGAAGTTCTGCAAGAGATCGCCGGAATAGCAGGCGTTGCCGATGACATCGACGCGGTCGAGCGATTGCGGGCGGCATTGGTGCCGATGGGCAGAGAGTATCGCCAGATCATCGGAATGGTGCCCTCAGAACTGAAAGGCGCGCCGGGCCATGAAAGCCATTCCGAGCGGGTGGAGTGGTTGGATACGCAGATACTCAATCCACTCAGAAGGCTCTTACCGGCCTTGGCTGAGGATCGCCGTTACATGTTTTGGATGTGGCCTCAGGAGGTCCGCCCGCACGATCTTCCCGATTGGGATTTGTTGGTTAGCAACCTCGGATTTCTAGAAGACCTTGCGCGCAACGCCACGTTGGCCATCGCCTTTTATCGCCATCACGAACTATCTATGGGGCCGCTGCTGAGGTACCGGATCGTGTCCTCCGCAATGGACGCTCTGGAACAGGCGCTGCCCGAGTTGAAGCCCAGCCGTGGCACCTACGATAAGGACACGAAGGGGTTCAACGGGGCATATCCGGACCTGATCAGAGCCATTTACAAGGAAATCACCGGGGAAACGGAGCAACTTGATCGGCAGATCAAGGAGCTGATCGACGAACGGCGCAACCCGCAGGACTTCGCGTCCAATGAGCCTTTTGTACTTGGCGATTACCTCACCGCTATCGCCAAACAGGCCAGTCAGGACGAATTCTAACCCCGTTCGAACATCCACGATCAGGCAGTGAACACCGCATCTTGAAACGCCATACGGTGTTCATTTCGCGTCGTAGCGCGTGTGTGCATATCGAGGCAGATACGCTCACGACGTCGTTGACCGAAGGTGCGCACCTTCATTCACTGAATGGAGGATCTGAACATGGAAAATCACTCTGAACAGGTGGTCGGTGGCCGCCTTCTCTGTAAGCGTGTGCTGGAGACCGCGGTCAGGCTGCGTGCGCGAGGGCCTCTTCGGCAGGCGGCTGCCAGTTCCAGGGCATGAGCTCATCCCAGCGTGAGGCGGGCCAGTCCTCAGCGATCCTGGCGATG
>Ga0210040_10005194_pt1 | contig 16675 bp, 16 predicted proteins | sample CryGeyCG12114_NA_FD_185462 | JGI IMG/M metagenome (GOLD analysis project Ga0210040, IMG submission 185462) | Groundwater microbial communities from aquifer - Crystal Geyser CG19_WC_8/21/14_NA (SPAdes) (version 2) | ecosystem: Environmental > Aquatic > Deep subsurface > Groundwater | place: USA... | reverse complement strand
TAGCCTGGATCAGGAAAGTAAATGTGTACGATTCGTTTATTGAAGGCGCCAAAGAAGGATTTAGCGTCGCTATAAATATTATTCCGTATCTGGTGGCCATGTTGGTAGCCATTGGGGTTTTCCGGGCTTCGGGCGCTTTAGATATGGTGGTAAATGGCTTGGGTTGGCTTATTGCTCAACTGGGCCTGAACAACGACTTTGTACCCGCTTTACCGGTAGCCATCATGAAACCCTTAAGTGGCAGCGGCGCCCGCGGCTTGATGCTGGATGCCATGAAAACCTACGGCGTTGATTCTTTTGTAGGCCGCGTGGCCTGCACTATTCAAGGCGGCACAGAAACTACTTTTTATATTCTGGCGGTTTACTTCGGTTCGGTCGGCATCAAAAATACACGTTATGCTGTTACCTGTGGTTTAATTGCTGATGTTGCGGGTGCCGTAGTAGCCATCTGGCTGGCTTATTTGTTTTTTCATTGATAGGGAACAATATAATCGGAACTTACTTTTACGGGATTTCACAACAACTTGTAAGTGCGTAAAAAGTTAAGTAATTGCCGCTATAATACGCTGGTTCCATCGGGAATCTTCTGCCTAACTTTTGTTCATTATGTCTTTTAGAAGCATAGTTTTGCTTGCTCTTTTTTAAGGCAGAGTTTTACAAAGTAGTTTTTTTATTTTACACTACTTCAAAGTAGCAAAATCCAGTAAGCTTATTATCGCAGTGGCGATTAGTTGTAACCTGTAATCAACTGCCTCTACATTCAAATTTTTGGTCTTAAACTCTTCTGCTTTTATTTTCTGTGCTGGTATTTGTTCAGCACTAATAACATCCAGTAACGGCTTTCGCTTCTTTTATAAATAACTTTAACAAAGTTTATCAACTCATAATATAGACAGCATAAAGCTTTAAGGTTAACTTGTTGGCTTGTGCTTATGCAGTAAGAGGCAGCTTGCAGCACCTTTTCCAAGGGAGTATCAGAGTTTAGATTTTGATACACTAATTAATTATAAAATTATATATATAAATTATGCAAAATTTACTGTTTAATGTAGTGTCGATATAGTTTTCTGATATTTAAAAAATAATAAATTATAAACTGTGTGTTTTAAATAATATTTTAAACAAAATAAGTATATAATATTCGTTATTATAACTATATTTTTACTGCTTTGATTATTCTAAATAATCTTCAGAATTTATCTTAAATAATCTATTATGATCTATTTGGGTAGTATTTAAATTAATATATTTGCTTCATAAACTTTGTTTATATTTAAAATTTAAAGAAAGGGAGAAAAGCGAAAATATGGTTTTATTAAGTAGTTATAATAAAATTGAAGAGTGTTGATAGTGATATAAAACAAATGTAATAGATGTGATTTTAAATTTGAATAATCATTAAAGTGCAATAATTGAAAAATCATTAGTAATTTTCGCTTACGCAGGACCTATTTTATCAAAATCTAAAATTAACAAGGCAGTCAGTTCCGGACCTTACATTAATTTTTAATCAGTCTAATGAAACTTTCTAAATAGAATTTTAAAAAAATTTATATGAAACAAGCTTACTCACCGCCACTAAACCTTAGGTGGCAATTATTATTCTCCAATAAGCTTAAAATGCGATTGCCCAACCGGCGTACCAAACCCAACTATCAGTTATAAAATTAACGAATCAGTAATTACTTGGCCGTACTCTTTCCCGATAGGCGTAACCAATGTAACTGCCAGCGCTACCAATACTTGTAGCACCGATACTAAGACCTTTACGGTAACTGTAGACGACCAGGAAGCACCAACAGCTCTAGCCAAGAATATAACGGTGCAGTTAAATGCTAATGGTAATATAAGTATTACTGCCGCAGCTATTGATAATGGCAGCTCCGACGCATCCGGCCTTCGGTCATTAGTATTGTCCAAAACAAATTTCGATTGCTCTACTATAGGGGCCAACGAAGTAATTTTAACTGCAACGGATAACCATGGTAATGTAGCTACTGCAACTGCTACGGTAACGGTAGAAGATAAAATGGCACCAATTGTGGTAGTTAAGAACATTACCGTACAGTTAAATGCCGACGGAAATGCAACAATTACGGCCGATCAGGTAAACAATGGCAGCACTGATAATTGTGGTATTGCTAGGCGTTAGATAAAACTACGTTTGACTGCTCAAATATAGGAGCCAACACGGTTACCTTAAGTATTACGGATAATAATAATAATAATAATAATAATAATAATAATAATAATAATAATAATAATAATAATAATGTATCTACGGCTACAGCAACAGTAACGGTAGAAGATAAAACTGGCCCGGTTGCCGTAGCGCAGAATATTACCGTGCCGTTAGATGCTGTTGGCCAAGCTACTATTACCACTGATTAGGTAAATAATGGTTCCACCGACAACTGTGGTATTGCTACCATGGTATTATCTAAATCTACTTTCGATTGTTCTAATGCGGGTGCCAATACCATTACGCTAATCATTACCGATGTAAATGGCAATGAGTTTGCGGTAGAGGTGGTAGTTACCGTAGAGGAAAAAACAGCTCCGGTTGCTTTAGCCAAAAATATCACAGTACAGTTAAATGAAGCGGGTACTGTAATGGTTGCTGCAGCAGCAATTAATAATGGCAGTTCTGATAATTGTGGTATCGCTACTATGGTACTATCTAAAACAGATTTCGACTGCTCTAATGTGGGTGCCAATTCGGTTACCTTAACTATAACCGACATGAGCGGTAATAGCCATTCTGCTACCGCTACTATTACGGTAGAGGACAAAGTTGCCCCGGTTGCTATTGCTAAGAACATAACGGTACAATTAAATGCAACCGGAACCGCTAGTATTGCGGCTGCGGATGTGAATAATAGTAGTACCGATGCTTGCGGTATTGCTGCTGTAACAGTGGACAAAACTACTTTTAATTGTGCGAACGTTGGTGCCAATGCAGTTACTTTAACTATAACCGATACTAACGGTAATGTAGCTACTGCTACAGCTACGGTAACGGTGGAAGATAAAATGGCTCCTACTTTAGAAGCGCCGGTAGCCATAACCATTGATGTAGATGCGGGTAAAACAACGGCTTCTAACGTAACGTTAGGTACGCCGGTAACAACTGATAACTGTGGAGTAACAAGCGTTACCAATGATGCACCGGCTGAATTTAGATCCGGTATAACCACCGTTACCTGGACCGCTCAAGATGCCGCCGGTAATACCGTTACGGCTACCCAAATGGTAACCGTAAGAACTTATATTGCGGCCTTTACCCGGCCAGCAACTATTCAGGTGCCTATCCGGACTACTTTCAGCAATATTGGTTTGCCAACTACCGTAGAAGTAACTTACAATAACAATACCAAGCAAAACATACCGGTAACCTGGAATGCAGGAACTTACAACGGCGCGGTAGCGGGCATGTACGAGTTAACCAGCACGCTGACTTTAGCTCCTGGTACTACTAATCAGAATAATGTTGAGGTGAAGATGTCCGTGGAAGTACAACCTAATAAAGTACCTACGGCGCTTGCTTTAAGTAAGAACACATTCAGCCCGAATATTGCTCCTACTGAAGCGATCGGATTTTTTGCCACTACAGATGCGGATGATACCGAGCACGTGTATACTTTGGTAAAAGGACAAGGTGATGCAAACAACAACTGGTTCGAGATCCGGGGCAATGCCTTGTATCTGAAATCCAACGTAGGTTTATCCGGTAAAACCCAGTTCAGCATCCGGGTAAGCACCACCGATGTTTACAACAATACCTTTGAGCAAACCTTTACTTTAACGAAAGGAGAATATGCCAAAGCGGTGGCGGATCTGAAAATTGTGAATACGTTTACCCCGAACAACGACGGCATCAACGACGACTGGACCATACCGGAACTGAAGTTCTACAACCAAGTGGAGATAGAAGTATTTGATCGCAGCGGAGTACGCTTGTTCCATACTACTGACCCAGAGAAAGGGTGGGATGGAAAAGACCAGAATGGATTGGTACGGAAAGGCTCTTACTTGTATGTGGTGCAGGTAAAAGATATTAATCTGATGAAAAAAGGAGTTGTAAGCATTCTGAAAAAATAAGTAAAATGAAAAAGTTTTCTATAATTGTATTAATACTAGTATCTGCTTTGGGGGTAAAAGCTCAAAGCAGAAAAAACATAGCTCATTTTTCGCTGTTGCAGCAGTACTTCAACCCGGCCTTAACCGGCTTTGAAGGATCTATGCTCAAAACCTATTTCCGGGACCAATGGACCGGTTTTGATCAGGCGCCCCGTACCATTTTTGCCTCCGGCGAATTAGACCTGAACCAACTGAAAGCAATTAAAAACGGTACGTCAGCGGAACCAGGAACCGCCTACCGGCTGGGATCTAACGGATCACACGCTTTTGGTTTGTCGTTGCTGCTGGATCAGTTCGGGCCTTTGCAGCAAAATCAGGTAAATATTAGCTACGGCACGGGCGTGCGGCTCAGCGAAAAGTTTAGCCTGCGGCTGGGTGGCGCTTTAACCTACGAAGCAAGTAAACTAAATCCGGGTAAAATGACCCTGGACGGAGAAAATGATCCGGAATACACCGACTTGATGATGAGCGATAACAACCAAGCAAAAAAACTGGATGGCAATATTGGTTTGGTTTTAACGGCCGAAGATTACTACCTGGGATATGCCATGCAGGATATAGCGCGCGGCCAGGTTATTTCCAATACCGATGTGTTGCAGAATATGTACCCGCGCCAACACGTAGTGCAGGCGGGTTACCGCAAAGGGTTAACGGATCAGTTTGGGTTAGTGGTGAATGGTATTTACCGGTACGATAATAAGGTGAAAGAAACTCTGGAAGGACAATTGAAAGGCGTATTTAATAACACGTTTTGGGCCGGGGCCGGGTACCGCAACGACTTAGCGGTTACCTTTCTGGGCGGCGTGCAGATAAATCAGTTCCGGATTGGGTACGTACGGGAAATTACCAGCGGGAAAGCCAAAGGTATGAACAGTGGCACCAATGAACTGGTTTTTACTTATAATTTAATACCGGTAAAGGTGGAAAAGCAAACCAGAAAAATCTCGATCTGGTAACTAATCCATATAGATTAACCAAAGCGGCATTTATTCAATAATGTATGCTTCAACCCTTAATCTAACTACTGCCTATTGCCAAACAAAAAAAGCCGTTCATTAGAGAACGGCTTTTTCTGTTTTATCTAAAGTGAAAAGATGGCAAACTACTTCCGGATATAGAATGGAGAAGCAAACGGGCTTTTATCTAAATAACTTTCCGGATTTTATCTCCCCAAGATTCGAAGTACGGCGTTGTTTAGGTGTTTTTATCGAATCTCGTGCGGCTCTCGCGAAATAAATAAGAAATTTAGCCTGTTAAATGCCCGTACCGCCGAGCAGCAAGTTTCTTACGATGGTATCGAAGCAACAGCAAAAAAAAGGTATTCGATAATAAAAAATACGAGCCGGCTCCAACAAAGTGGTTGCAAGCAATACATATTAAAGTATTTTATCTATTTAATTTATACTTAAACCCAAATTTATTTTAATTTAAGGGTTGAGATTATGATGGATTTAAGCAGTTAATAACCATGTGGATTTGCCCGGCTTGTAACCAAAAGTTTCTGCACCAGAACCAAAGTCATTCGTGCAACGACAAAAACGTAACCGATTTTCTCCAAGGCAAGTCGGCGCATACGGTGGCTCTTTTCCAATATTTTTTAGATACGTATAAACAAATTGGGGAATTTGTTTTGCATCCGGCAAAATCCCGGTTGGCTTTGGCCCGCCATACTCGTTTTTGTTCCATCACGCAATTTGGTAAAAATTTCCTTCACGTCGTGTTCCACCTCGACCAACTGTATCCTGATAATCTAATCTTTACTAAAATGGGGCAAGTTCCTAATTCCAAGGTATTTAACCATCACTGCCGGCTATACGCGCAGGAGGATGTGAAGGAAGAAGTACGAAAATTTATGCAACTGGCTTACGAACTGGATGCCAGAAAACAGGTAAAAGTATAATCAGGCACAACTAAACTAGCTACATGAAAAAGAATCTAAAATCAGGTAAAACTATCCGGAACGGTATGTTATTAGGAGCCATACTGCTGCTAAGCGCTTCTTTACTGAGTGCTTTTATTTGGCCGGATGTAAATCAAACCACTTCTTTAAATGGGGCTTGGCGCCTGGTAAAAACTTCGGATAACCAACGCAAAGCCCCCGACGTGGTAAAAATTATTGCGGATAATTCCTTTACCTTTGCCGATTACAATCAAAAAGAAAAAAGATTTGTAGGTGCCGGCGGCGGGCTTTTTAAACAGGATAAAAGCACTTGTACCCAAACCCTGGAATATTTTACACCCGATTCCAGCCGGGTGGGTACCAAGATAACCTATACCTACTCGGTAAAAGGAAACACGCTGCAGCTAGTAACTAAGGTAAATAACCAGTCGGTAACTGAAACCTGGGAACGAATAGATAATGGTACCGAAGCGCCGTTATTTGGTGCCTGGCGCATCCGGGAGCGGGAAACCCAACCGGGTCAGATGAGTGTGATGCAGCGCGGGCCCCGCAAAACCATAAAATGGTTATCCGGCTCCCGTTTTCAATGGGCGGCCATAAACACCCAAACAAAACAGTTTTTTGGTACCGGCGGCGGTACCTATACATTGCAGAACGGAAAATACACCGAACAAATCGAATTCTTTTCGCGCAATGCCGACCGGGTAGGTGCTCAGGTTACGTTTGATTACGAAGTGAAAAATGGCGATTGGCACCACCGCGGCTTAAGTACCTCCGGAGATAAAATTTACGAAATCTGGGCCCGGGAAAAGTAATAATCGCGCTAACCAAATCGACTTTAATTGTGAGTATTATCTCTAATGCAAAATAATTCAATTCCGTTTTCCGGTATACTTGTTATTCTGGAACCGGTCTAATCCTGTTTTTAAGAGAAATAAAATTAATTTCCGATTAGAATCCCTCGCTTTTTCAATAGGTACAAACCTATAACCTTTCCGGATAGTTAGGGGTAAAACGGAGCGGTATTATTACCCGCTTTATAACCTCCGTACGCCCAAAACCGGATTTGCCAACCTATTATGATAAAAGAAATCCAGCACTTATTTGAGCATCTACATCAGGATTTCCGCCAAGTTATTCTGACGTTACTTTTAATTGCCGGCGGCATTCTGGTAGGTTTATTATTGAAGTATATTTTAGGAAAAATTCTTCGGGTTTATAATAAAAAGGGCGAGAAAATATTGGTTAGTTCGGCTATAGCCCATTACAACCAGCCCACCCGTTATTTTTTTCCCCTGTTGGTTATTGCCATCCTGATGCCTCTGGTTCCGTTGCCGCCGGGGCCGTTTGAGTTCGTGCGCCGCACCCTGGAAATACTGCTCACCATTACGTTTGCCTGGATGCTGATTATGACGGTTTATGTGCTGGAAGATTATGTGCGGGGACATTACATTATTACGAAAGCCGATAATATTCGGGAACGCCGGGTTATTACGCAACTGCAGTTTATAAAGCGCATGTTGGTGTTGCTGATCATTTTTTTTACGATTGCGTTGGTACTAATGAGTTTTGCCACCGTGCGGAAAATTGGGACTGGTTTAATTACCTCGGCCGGAATTGCCAGTGTTATTATTGGTTTTGCGGCTCAGCGCTCCATTGCTAACTTGCTGGCCGGTCTGCAATTGGCTTTTAGCCAACCTATTCGGGTAGATGATGTATTGGTAGTGGAAGGTGAGTGGGGGCGGGTAGAGGATATAACTTTTACCTACGTGGTGTTGGGCATCTGGGACCAGCGCCGATTAATTGTGCCTTTAAATTACTTTATTGAAAAACCCTTTCAGAACTGGACCCGCTCTTCCTCACAACTAATCGGAACCGTTATGATTTATACCGATTATACCTTGCCGGTAGAAGAAGTGCGCCAGGAATTAAAGCGCATTGTGCAGGGAAATCCGCTTTGGGACAAACGGGTTTGTGTGTTGCAAGTAACCGAATCGAAAGAGCGAACCATGGAACTACGCGCCCTCGTAAGCGCGGCTAATTCCGGTAATACCTTCGATTTACGGTGTATCGTGCGGGAAGACCTTATAAAATTTATCCAAGATAAATATCCGGCTTGTTTACCTAAAACCCGTTCTGAACTGGTAGATAATTCCGGTTTAAAAGTAATCCCTCCCAGTATAACTTCCGCCGCAACTGCCTGAGCAGCAGCTAAATTTTAAACGTAAAGTCCAGTGCCATATGCTTGAGCCGGATTTTTTGGAGAATAAGAATTTGTTTAGGATTTTAAGAGATATACTTTTCAATGAATAATAACTATCCCCTTGAGGGGATTACAGGGGTGTTAAATATTATTCTGCTATTTCTAAATATCCCCTTCGAAAGGGGATATTTTTTGTAAACTGAAAAACGCTAGACGAGTTCTAAGTGAAGGTATTAATCTGCAATTGAAAAATCAAGCAAAATAAAAGCTTTAAAGCTTATAACCTGTTACTTCGTGGCCGATTAAACTATTTATTTTATATCTAAATTGATTTTTATAAACGCACCGATTCGCAGTTGCTTTTATCTCTTTTCAGGAAATACCGGTGCCGCCAATCATTTCTAGTTCTTGTCCTTTTTCCGGTTTGCCCGCCAGTAACGGCATGGCCTGTCCAATTAGTTCTTTAACGCCGGCTACGTGTAAAGAATTATCGTGATCTTCTTTGCTATCCCAAACTTCGGTTATCCAAACCACGGTTAGATCGGCTTGATCTTTACTGATCAGGTACAACTGGCATCCCTTGGCGGTAGAAACCAATTTAGATGCTTCCAACAAAATAGTAGCCAGTTGCTCGCCTTTGGCTGCGGTGGCCGTTAGTTTGCCGTGGAGTAAGTATTTGGGCATTTTATATTCATTTAATTTTTGATTCTACAATAATAACCAACTAACTGCAAAATCTCTTTTCAGTACGCATTTTTTTGTGTCAAAAATTCAAAGCAATAATTAATATATTATTTAGCGGTTACCTGTTATTTCAGGTATTTTCTCCGGTCAGTTCCAGGTAGTGCTTTGCGCTGTTTGGGTTGGTTTTAGGTTGCCCGATAGCTATTGGGAAGATAATTGCAAAAGTTGCCGGATGGCAGTTAAGTGGCTAAACAAAACCACTGGCACAATAAAAGTTGGTAACCAGCTAAAAGGAAAATATAAGATGGCAATATTGGGTTGATCCAGGGCAAATTGCTGTAGCGGCGAAGGAGCGGAAAAAAGAGCGTTTACAACAATGTTTGTTAAAAGAGCCAGACAAATAAAATTCCAAACTAACAGAATTTGCCGGTTTAATTTATTTTTTGTCAAGCCAAAATAAGCGATTAGAGGAGCAGTTAGTCCCGCTAAAATATCAAAGTTCCGGCCTTCAAAAGTCATTAGCTGCGGTACCGCTTTATTTAAAAATAACCAGAACAAAACCAGTTCCACCGGAATTCTTACCAGATGCAGGTACGTAATAGTTTTTAGCGATAAATTATCTATAAACGCCCGCCCTTTGGGCAGCATAAACAATAAAATAATAGTGATGATGGTGGGCAGAATTCCGAATAATAAGATTTTTGGCGGCAGGGAATCTGTATTGGCGTTATATACCTTATTTAGGGTAAGCACGGCCTGAATTACTAACCAACTAAGCAACCCGAATAAAATACTATTGGCTAGTCTGCTGGTAGTTGCGGAACGGGAGTTTATAACTGCCCGGTAGAAAAGGTAAAGCGTTGCCAGGGTAGTCAGGCCAAAGATAATGGAGATATAGATCGGTAAATTCTCTAACATGGGTTTAGTTTATAAAGGCAGTAAACTTTAATAGCAGGTTTCTCTTTTCCTTAATTTACTTTTATATTGTCATTTTGCTATTTACCTGAAAAAAAAGGTTATTTCACGAACAAAAAATAGCTAACTATTTCCACTAATTTGAACCAGTATTTGGTTGTTAATTGCTAATATCTGTTTTATAAATTCTGTCTTGTCCTGAGGCGATATGATAATACTATCGAACTTATCGTAAAATACTTCCAGGCGATCCAAAGATAAGGCAGGAGAACTGATTATTGTCCTTGTATCTACAATCTTTCTTATGCTTTTTATATTGATTGTTTGGTTAATGAAAAATCCGCTTTGTACTTGTAAGTTGGTGTTATTTATAGTGTATTTGGTAGAGATAAATAGATGAACTATAAAAGCAGCAGTTCCCAAAATAGTTAAGAGCCCCGGCCAAATTCCTTTAACTATAAAAAGAATACTTAATCCACCTAAAATGACAGCAATCGGAATAATTAGTTTAAGTCCTACTTTTGATTTAAAAGTCATTTTCATAAGTGTTTTACCTTTTTAACCCCTATAATTATTCCGTTTGCCCAAACTTGATTAGTCAGGTATATATCTTCTTTGGTTTCTAAATAGTTAACCAAATTCAGGGCTTTTTCATGATGTCCATCCGGCCAGTTAGGCTGGGGCAGCATATCATTATAATGTTAGGGGCAGTGCATTTTACAGGAGCAACCGGTCTATTTCTTCTTCAAGTTTTGGCAAGTCTTTTATAACTAGAGCCCATATTATATCTTCTGAAACAGTATCATAACCATGGATAATTCGATTTCTTGTATTTACAATCCGGCGGGCATTTGTAATATTTATATCAGAATTTATCCTTAATATTCTGTTTAGTGCTTCTCCTATTATCTCTAGGTTTCGCTCAATCGCTTTTCTGGTTTTTAGGTCTTTTTGGAATACTAGAAAATTCTTTTCTTCTGGTAAGAATTCATTGATTTCAACTATAGATCTTTTTATATCAGCTAACCATAATTTAATGTTACTTTCCATAAACAAGCACTTTTGTTCGGTCGATCTCTTGTTTAAGGAATGGATTTCTAATAGCTTTTTGTTCTAACAGATCAATTTCCCGCTGAAGAATTTGCTCTAACTGGAATTTTAGTTCAAAATAATGGTCTGTATACTCTAAAGGGTCGAGCACGTCAATATCTACTACTAAGTCAATATCGCTCTCTGCTTGAAATCTATCGTTAGTAATGGAGCCAAACGCAAAAAGGCTTCTCACGCTGTGTTGGTCACAGAGATTTTTAATTTGCCCGATGTGGTCGCTGATTACTTGCATAACAGTTCAAATATACGTTTTTCTTATCTAGCTGATGTTATTCTTTGCATTGTGCCCAAGGGTTATCTAAACGTAACTACCTACGGTTATCAACACTATAGATAGCGTAGCTCCTGATTTGTTTTCACAACAATTCTTCCTTTTAACAGAAGTAACTCCTCCTATATTTATACTGAAGCTAATATATACGCTTTTTGCAAATTATCCAGCGGAGTAGTTATTTTCTCCCGCACATGCTTGTTAATAGAGGCGTAAATTGTTTTGATATTATTGGAGCGATGCCCTAAAAAATATAAATGGAATAATATATTATGATCACTTTCATTTTTTGAAATAGTCGGTACAAGTATTCAGTATAATATGGACACTCTCTTTTGTTTCTGCGTACCGATAAGGCTTTGCCGATATACCGCGACGAAGAAGGCAATCATCTTATAATTTGAATGGATAAGAAAAAAAATGAGGCGTTTATAAATTTTGTCTTTACCTAAGACCTTGTACCGTCTTATATTAGAAAAGTCTTAGCTTTAAAATAAAACTTCTCTTCTTACCAAAGGCACGGCAGCTAGTCCGGAAGTTTGCGTGAGTTTGCAAAGACATTAAAATTAACTTTTTGTTTTTATTCCCTACCAAAGTCAGCAAAATGCCTTTCTATTCCATAATCCTACCGATAGCAGACCTAAATCAAAAGTTAATCGTAACCAGCTATGCTAATTTAAGTAAGTATAGAACAAGGAGGATTGTTACGGTAGCTAACCGGAATAATATTAAGCTAAGCAAGTTTCTTACTTATTTGGGCTTCTAATTTTATAAACCTTAAAAATGGTTTTTATAAGCCAGGTACGCTTAAGTTGGCATAATTTTATATAATAAATAGCGTACTAATACCTAGTAATAATAAATACAAAAAATAGTTTGCTTAATAAAAGAAAGGCTTTAAGCCTCTTATGGAATACATGAAAAAAAATAAATTAAAATTCTTTTGGGCAGTAGCTTTTGGTTTTGGCCTGGGGCCGGCTGCTTTTGCTGCTCCAACAGCTGATAACGAGAAAAAAACAATTGTAGTAGCCGATACGACGCAGCCAGCGCCGGTGAACTGGTTTAACTTAGATGCCACGCAAAACAAGGTACCGGGCGTAAGTACCGAAAAAGCCTACGAATACCTGAAAGACCGGCCTTCTAAAACGGTAGTGGTAGCTATTATTGATAGCGGTATTGATATTGAACACGAAGATTTAAAAGATAAAATCTGGGTAAACGAAAAAGAAGTGCCGGGCAACAACATCGACGACGATAAAAACGGGTACGTAGACGATGTACACGGCTGGAATTTTATTGGCGGAAAAGATGGTCGTCAGGTGGCGCACGATACCCAAGAACTAACGCGGTTATATGCTTCTTTAAAGAAGAAGTTTGAAGGACCGGAAGCCGCTAAGTTCCAGAAAAAAGAGAAAGAAAATTATGCTTTGTATAAACAGGTTAAGGCCGAATTCCAAAAAGAGTTAAAAGAAACCGAGGCCCAATATACCCAATTTCAGCAACTGAATACGGCTTACAAAATGGCCTCGGATATCTTAAAAAAACATTTAAACCAGGAAGATTTTACCTTATCGGATCTGGAGAATATTACCACCAGCGACCAGCGGGTAAATCAGGCCCGGATGTTGATTTTAAGCATGGCCGAAAATAAACTGACGGCTGATGTATTTAAGGAAGGAGAAGATTATTTTATTTCTAAATTAAAATACCACTTGAACCCTAATTACAATCCACGCGATATTGTAGGCGACAACCCCAATAATCTGAAAGAGAAAGGATACGGCAACAACAGCGTTACTGGGCCTGATGCCGAACACGGCACCCACGTAGCGGGAATTATTGCCGCCAATCGCAGCAATAATGTAGGTATAAAAGGTATTGCGGACAATGTAAAAATTATGGTAATTAGGGCGGTGCCGGATGGCGATGAGCGCGACAAAGATATTGCTAATGCCATTTATTATGCGGTTGATAACGGTGCCCGGGTTATTAATATGAGCTTTGGAAAAGATTACTCACCGAATAAAGAAGCGGTGGATGATGCCGTGCAATACGCTGCTTCTAAAGGAGTGCTGCTGGTACATGCGGCCGGTAATAGCGCCAAGAATATCGACGATGCAGCTAATTACCCAACTAAAAAAGTAACGCCGAAAAAAGAAGTTAAAAACTGGATTGAAGTAGGTGCTTCTTCTTATGGCGATGCCACTAAGTTTGTGGGTGATTTTTCGAATTACGGTAAAAAATCGGTGGATGTGTTTGCTCCTGGTGTTGATGTTTATTCTACCATTCCGGCGCAGCAGTACAAAGCAAATAGCGGTACCAGTATGGCTGCTCCGGTTACTACCGGGGTTAGCGCTTTATTATTATCGTATTTCCCGAATTTAACGGCAGAACAGGTGCGCGATATTATTTTAAAATCGACCGTAAAATACAAAGATTTTAAAGTAAATAAACCCAGCGAAGGCGAAACCAAAAAAACAGCTATGGTGCCTTTCGAAGATTTATCGGTAACTGGCGGAATTGTAAATGCCTACGAAGCAATCCGGTTAGCGGAAACAATGGCAGCCAAGTAAGTATTTTACTGATAAAAAAGCCGTAGTGAATGAACCACGGCTTTTTTATGCTTAAAGTAGGATTGAAAAGAGGTTTTACCTTAAAAAGCAAAGCAAAATTGACTGAAAAGTCTGAAAAAGTTGTTTTAAAAAAAATATTTTAAGTATTAATTTGAAACCTGTAAAAATACTTATCGTTTTGTGATTTAAATACGTAGTAATACCCAACAGAGTAGCTTATAAGTAGCAGGATATGAACGAAGACAGATTTTACCACACGATTATAAATAAACTAAACAATACGATTGCTACTTACCAGCAAGTAGCCGAAGTATCGCAGATTGGTAAATTTTTCGAGCCTTTGGAGTTGGCCTCCTATTCACGGGATGCGCAAATAAATCACTTGTTGTCTATCACTAACTATTTACTTAAATACGTTTCGCATTGCCCGTATTTAGAGGAAATATTTGTTAACTACTTAAAAGATTACATTCATTTGGCTAACCCGGAAATGCCGCCTTTTGTGGGAGAATTATACCTGGACGAAAAATTTATAATGCGCCAAAGCCTACATCGATTAACCCAGAAGAGCGAAGCATTGAGATATAGAATATAGTTAACTTTATTCTACCCACTTGTCCCTATCCAATCGTATTAAATTCAGATAATAAATACTAAACAAAAAAGTCCGGCCTTGTAGCGAGCCGGACTTTTTTGTTTAGTACTGATAGGTATATTTATTGGTATTGAATGTACAAGGGTTTAGGCTTCAGCCCTAATACATCTTTGGGCGTCATCAGGCTCCAGCCTTTGTTGCGAACATCATTCTTATAAAATATTTTAAAACCAGTGTACTGTACCGGCTCCTTCTGAATATAACGGTAATACGAATCGCGTTTTAACGTTTTATTTCCCCAACCATCCATGTGCATAATAATTTGTACCTGCGGATTTAGTTTTATGTTCTTGTAATTGGTAATCATGCGTTGGGTAAAACGGTGCACTACCAATATTTTGGGAGGTAAATTGTGTTCCGTAGCCAAATCGGCCAGAAATTTAGTAGCGTAATTAATATCGGCCGCATCGTACGTGCCTACCCGTCGGCCGGGTACCTGACCGGCTTTCAAGGCAAATTCGGCATCAATTCCTAAATGCACATTGGGTTTTTGCAGAAATTTAGCTAACCGGGGTATCTCTTCCTGCAGCGTGCTCTGGCCAATCTGAATATCCAGAAAAACCAACGCGTTTTTTTGCTCGGCCCAACCCATAACGCGTTCCGCTACAAAATCGGACATGCGCAGGCGGTATTTACCTCCTGCTCCCGGTTGGCCCTGGGCCGTAACCACAATTACGTGAAACGCGGGTTTTACCGGGGTGTTGGGATCTGCTTTTTGCCAGGCCGCTACTTCCTTATCTAACTTAGCAAACATTTGTTCTGGTTCGAGTTCTCCCAAAATACCCATTTTCTTCGACAATGGATTGCCGTAAAAAGCAATAATACGGTTATTTGGTAAAATGGCACCTGGCAACGGCTCCGGACCTTTTACGGGCCAGCCCGGCGGATTAGCATCTTTCTTTACACTATCGGGTTTAGGTACCGGTGGTTTAGCCGCCAGTTTGGTGGTATCGCGCGGAGCAACTTTACTTGTGTCGGGTTTGGACGCCACGGCCACGGAGTCTTTCTTTATAATGGTTTTCCCGTTATTCGCGGTCGGACTTTCTTTGGGCTGGCTTTGGCGGCAAGCACTGCCCAGCAAACTAAGTACAAATAAAAAAGCTAAGTTTTTATTTTTTAAAACAGAACCGGGTAAACAGAAAATGGAGAAATTGCGCACAGAAAAATCAGATTTAAGCTTTAGGTTTAGGTAGTAGTCCTACTGGTTTCTACTAGCCTTTAGAAACTAAATGTACTAGGAAAACCTAAACTTTCTTTTACTGGCGAAAAAATATTTTTTATTTAGAGAGGTTGAATGCGAGGCTCTAAAACATCCATGATCCGGTTCAGGCAATCGGGTACAGAGTAATGGCTCGTATATAATTCCAGCCAGGGATGCCGGGGAGCTTCGTAGGGATAATCAACTCCCACCAAATTGGTAACGCTTCCCCGCAGGGCTTGGCTGTACATATTTTTTTGATCCCGCTGAATACACGCTTCTAACGGGCAGTTTACATATATCTCCAGAAAATCAGCGTAGCCAATTATACCTCGAGCCATATTTCGTACTTGCTGCGTACCGCTCATAAAGGAGCAGATGGTAATAAAACCGCTTTCCAGGAACAATTTTGCTACTTCCGAACAACGCCTAATATTTTCGGTTTGCTCGGCGTCGCTAAACCCTAAATCCTGGGTAAGCCCGTTGCGTAAATCGTCTCCGTCCAGCCACTGGCATAAATAACCTTTTTCCAGCAAAGTGGTTTCTAAGTGAGTAGCCAACGTGCTTTTGCCGGAAGCCGGCAAGCCGGTAAACCAGATAGCCACCGGCCGCTGATTTAATAAGGCCCGCTTTTTCTCGCTGTTCTGTTGATGATGGATTTTATTTGATAAATGACTCAAACCATAAGGATTTTGTTCTTGTGCTGCTATACGTATTTATTTTTAAAATGGCGCATTTGCAGGGGAGTTAGAAAATGCTAGTACTTGATTTATTAAAGTTTACGTAGCTGCAAAGACTTGCTAAATCAATCAGTTATAAAAAAAAATTAAACTTTTTATTCTGAACCTGGTTTTCACGTATGTTAAAATCAAAGCGTAATAATAAGCTAAGTATAAAAACAGAATTATGAGAAAATATCATTTTGCCGTTGCCTTGGGTTTTTTGGTAACTGTGAGCAGTTGCGATAGTGCTGCTCAGCAAAACAAAGCAAGCCAAGATACCAATGGTGCTGCTCCCGTTGCCACT
>Ga0210040_10005191_pt1 | contig 16677 bp, 11 predicted proteins | sample CryGeyCG12114_NA_FD_185462 | JGI IMG/M metagenome (GOLD analysis project Ga0210040, IMG submission 185462) | Groundwater microbial communities from aquifer - Crystal Geyser CG19_WC_8/21/14_NA (SPAdes) (version 2) | ecosystem: Environmental > Aquatic > Deep subsurface > Groundwater | place: USA... | reverse complement strand
TAGGAAGATAGTAATCTTTAAAATAAGGTATTTCATAGTGGATGATTTTATATGTTGTGCACAGTGTAGTAAAGTCAGTCAGATAAGATGGAAAAAGCCACTTAAGGTCCAGCATAATGTCTTTAGAAATTGGATCATACTTTCGCTTCGACAGAACTAATCTTGATAGACACCGAATCACTTTTTCAATAGTTTTAAGGTTGGATTTTTTATAAATATACACGAGTTAGATAGTTGGGAGCACTTTAAAGAATGGATTAATGTGAGATTCAATTTAAATACATGTAAGTGAACTAACTGATCTGAAAGGCTTTAAAAATACACACAAGGAGGAATAGAAGCAAAAAATTTGGAAAAATATATTATTTATATACTTATATGTATTATTATACTTTGCATGACCACTGGATGCTTAAGTGTGCATGCATTTTACATCTTTACTCTGAGTAAGGAATATTGTATACTGTATACAACGCGTTCCTGTTTATCAACCAATCCATCTTTTGAAAGTAGACTTGATTGCTTGAGCAAAGTGTATATAAGGTCAACGACGCAATTTATATGAAACCAAATTGATCCGTGCTATTACCCTAGTTGTCACAATGGCCAGCGAAACTTTATTGTATCATTTCATGTATGCATGCTGAATCGAGAACAAACTTTCATTTTGTGGGTTAGTTTTCCATTAGAGCTTCGTGTCATCAAAACTTGTTCCCAATTTTAAGCTATGTTAAAATAACGTAGGCGACTTTGTCCCACTAGTCCTCACAGTTCTTTCCGGACATTGATTTTATTTGCTACCCTAACGGAGCGGAAGTAAGAAACTGTGAACAAAAACGCACCTATACGCATATGTACAATTCCATCCTTCAGCATAGTCCAGTCCAGAGCAAAAAATATCACTAAGAAATTTGGAGCTGAAACTTTTCATCTTCTTCAAATATTTCCGGCTCCTAAATCTACTCATGTTTTACATAACTAACTATAACTAACTAACAAAAACTCTAGTAGAGTTCATGTCAAGATCGCATACAAGCGCTGTTGAGTCAGCTATTTATCTTTAGTTAATAACTAACTAGACTATACTAATTTACTACACAAAAACAATGAACTTTAACAGTCTAGGCCTATTCCTTTTTACAAACAAAGTATTTTAATTACTTTTTCGGTCCACCATCATTTCTAGCCCACCACTAGCAAAAGCACATGAAGATAGTTATGATAATAAAATGTGTCTAGCAGGGAACGTGGAGAAAACCGAAAAATGAAACAAATGTCATAATGAGTTTTATGGAACGTTCCAATGCTGTCTTCTTGAACGCAGTGGTTATGTGGTTAGAGAGAGAGAGACAGGTAGGACGACAATTGTCTCAAATGAAACTACACATTAGTGAAATAAAATGAATTCAAGTCAGAGCACGGAATGAGACGAAGAACGTCTCATGAATTATTTAAAAGGAAGGTTCCGGAAGGAGATAGTAGTAGTATATAGAAAACACCATATAAGAGCGAGTGAGTATAGTATCTTGGAAAAGCTTTCTATACTCTGTATGATAAAAACTAAACTGTCTAACTAACCAAGTGTACCACCATTATGTGTAATACACACTGTACACACTACGTATACCTTGTGCGCAAAAAGGAGGTAAATTTTATCCTATCCTACTACACAAATTTATCACACACAGGACAGGAAAAATTTACCTCCTTTTTCCGCACAAGGTATAAAAGCAAGTCTTAAATACACCATGGATTCACCGTACTGCGTACTGTTAACAGTGAGTATCTTAAAAATGAAAATGTGCACTCTATGGCGAATCCATGAGACTGTCACCATAGTGACGACCATGGCCACTGTAACAATAATCATTGTAATCAGACCAAGAAAAAATGGCACATGATGATAATATAGTGTGCTTTGTTTGCACTCGTTATAATAACTTGCAATTTTCTGTCAAGTCTTGTAATGCCATGATTGTGTCAGCATCAAGCAAACAATCGTGGAAATTCGACTATGTATCATTAAATGCTGAAGGCAAATAAAACGTAATGACATCAAAAGCCACAGTTAAAGGATACTTTCTAATTCTAGGTATGGACCTATATTGCACATGGAAGAGAGCTAAAAGTAGCCACTAATATGATGGGAGCATGATAAAATGGCGAAAAAATTATACATCGGATCTATCCAACTTAAAGGAGCGGCTGGAAAATTCGAAGGCTTTAATCACAAATACATACGTTCATACGTTGAACGGAGGAGAATTGTGCAATCAGTTTCCTACAGTACGGGTACGGAAAGTAGGCTGGAATTTGTTGATAATGACCCAATCTGGTGAGCCCAGTGCTATTAGCCATAAAGGCCGTTTTGAAGGAAAGAGAAAGACTGCCATGCAGCTAGTACTAACTAACTTACAACTGCTCGTACTACTTTGGGGTATAATGCCAATACTCGCAAGGATTTCAAGACCTAAAGTTAGGATTTCAACAATATGATTTCAAATGGATTCTTCTATAGTTCGTTAGAAGCGGTGAACAATTCGGAATAATTGTTATCACTCTGCTGCTGCTTTTATTACGAACTTCTAGACTACATTACTAACTAACTAACTATAACTATGGAACCTTCCGGAAACGCTCTACTCAATTCCAGAGAGAAATTTCTTTCTCTCCCGGCAACTCATCAAATATGGAATTATACACTTGCAGCCAAATCAAGTGGTATACTTTTTCAACCAGTCACTTTTAACAAGATTGGCCTCGAGTATGGATTCATACATGTGTCATTATTATTTCATGCCAATTATATGTGATCATTAAACGTACAGTTGAAAGCTCGCACTGAAAGGATTAGTGTAACGTATGAAGTAAATGCTCTTGCATATTTAATCTATAGTGAATTGACGTGCATTGTAAAAGATACATGAGTGTCTTTTTGGTGCCTAATCTTGCTATCAAATTTTTGGCAATGCGGGCTGGAAGCATCAGCATAGTACATAAAATAAAGTTCCCCATTGAGATGGGCAAACTCATAAGAAACTTCAAGGATGATAGAATAAGAAAACAACACAAGCTATCAATTTAAATCCGCATTAGATAAATGGGCTTTCCTCCTCATTTTTATCGTTTTATTGAGAAAAAAGCATGTGCACACAACGATCTCAAGGACTGGAGAACCCATGTTGTGTAATAATAGAGGTTACTCCATACTAAACAAATAACAGTCGTGAAGATCCTTAAATTCATTCCAATCAATAGCTAGGGAAGAAGTCTTAGAGCCCGAATTTGTACATATAGGAGCAAACAGGATCGACGAGACGACTGCTATGGGCTGAACAAAGCTGGTGAAAGGGACTCACAATTGTAGAACGAACAACAAGAAAATAATAATAAAGTTTGAGACCCTGTGAATAAGTTACATGAGTCGTACGACTTTCACATAGCCGAGGTCGAGAGCCCAGCAAGTTAGCTGATGCTGACAGTCAATGTTTTACAATATGATCAAAGGTTACGTCACATCCTTTTACAAGTTGTAATTAAGTAGTAGGAGCAACAGCGAATTACACGGTTGAACCCCCAGTGTCGACTGAAATATGTTATTGTATAAATCATTTGCGCTCTCGTACGGCAAGCATTGATTCCAGTTCAATACCAACTATTGTGACAAAAAGGATGATAAATTACTAACTAGACTACAGATAAAATGGCGAACATGTAAACTTTTGTTTTCCTTCTCATTTACAAAAGAGAAACTTTAGTCACTCCTGCAAGTTAGTAAAGTAGCATTCGTGAATAAAGTTTTCTATGGAATACTAATACCGTAAATCCGGTATTATTACACCTGGTGCTGTATCATTTCGTAGACTTCTTCCTTCCCCGGAGGAGTACTACATACAGGGTGAAGGTATGATTTAGACTGGCGTTATAATAATTTTAAATCAGATCCGGGAAACTTCACGAATTGAAGCAAAGGGTCGGGCAATAAAATATCGACTTTTAATGATGGATGAATAGTTGAAATGATGATTAACAGACAACTGCAATGCCAAAGTCAAAAGTAACGGCAGTTTATTCATCTTAGATAATATGTTACATGGGATTATTTTGGGGATGAAGTTAAAAAGGATGAAGCATTATTATTTGCTAGATCTCTTTTAGCATTGAGGAATAAAATAGGGTGAAATTATGATTTAGACAGGAGTTTAAATACCGGATTTACAGCACTGGAAATTCTATTAGCAATCTGAATGTCATATTTTGAATCAACATTTATTTTTCTTGTTTTATAATTGGAATTTTTCTACGTATAGTGAGTTTAGTCGCCACACAATTCTCACAACACATTTTAAGGACATTTAATCTCCTCCTCCTCCTTGGTTCCAGCTTAACTGATACACTTTATGTACTATTTATATTATGAAACAAAAATGCGAACATTTTATCTTTAGTTAAACTGATACAGTCTGATTTAGCAGTCCTATAAACTTGAATTAATTAGTACTCACATGATAAGTAAAATTAATATAACAGTGCACAGATTTCTATCCTTGCTATAAATCTTCAAGCTCCACATTCAAATAAGAATGTGAATACGTTTGTGTAACAAGTCGCATGTGTAAAGCTCAAATGGCTTGCCTAACCGATAAATTAAAGGCGAGCTTTTCACTTTGCTGGCTAAATTTATACGAAAAATTCATTACCTAACAGTACTCAAAAGAGCAACTGGCTGTGAACAATGGTAGCACATTCCCATTGTGCTCTACACAATATATGGTAGATTGTCAGAGTAAACAAGTCCCCAGGAATTAAAAAAAAAAGGGGAACGGACACGAATATTGCTTGGCAAGTACATTTCCCGTTAATTTCACCAGATGAAGACGATAACAAAAGCTGTAGTGGTAGTGTGGCAGTCAGTCAGCAAATAAGCATTCACAAACAAACTTTATCTTCCCTTCTCCTCTTGATTAAAAAGGAGCCTTCAAACACACGATACCTACAAGACGGTGAATTAAAATTTACTCAAATCTTGAGCATTCTCCACGGGGAGAGAAATGAGCCAGTTCTCAAAATTGATTCGACCTTCTTTACAAGAAATTTCCCTCACGAAACATGTACACACACATCGTTGTACCGTACTAATTAACCGACTGACAACCATACTACTACTGCCTGGATTAACAAACTAACTATAACCATAGCTAGCAAGAAAGTTAGTGCCCACTTTCCATGCATATTAGGATTACATGGGCAGCAGAAGTTATATATATCAAATCAGTGCACCCGTATGTACATTATTTTCATACACATACGTCAGTACACAAATGATTTATGCATTGATGTAAAGCAGTTCTTAGATTGAATCCCAAAAGGCATTAATCATCGCAACATTCACGGACCCACTCACTTGAAAGGGACCGAGAAAGGAAAAGAGACAGTCAATAAGTGTGAGTACAGACTGGAATACTATATCCTGCGTACTGCAATATAACCTAATCACCTACCACCAGATGATCCTGGGTCTTATCAGTAAACAAGTATTAGTTCCCAGTTGCTGGAAGAAGCCACAAACTATTAGCCATTCACCATGGCATGTCATTTTACAATCTACGAGCCTACCAACCCATCTAACTAACTTCCATATCAGTTGGCCTCTTCAAAAGCCATATATTATCCATATGGCAAAAAAGAGTGCAAAGTTCAACTCTGTAGGCAAGTGCTCATCTCATAAGAGCAAAAAAGCGTCCCGTCTAATGCTATAGTAATCATTGTGAGTGAGCAAGAGGAAAGATAAGATCCAGAATCCAATTTCTTTAACAACGTACAAAATCCATCCCATATATCTGCTACAGCTATACACACAATACTCTGCTGACGAGCGAGTTTGGACAGAAAGACAATATAATTGCTATCAATCTATCAGAAATTATCGTATGTGCACTGGAGATACAACGTTACAAAGATATACGGTACAATGAAACCACAGACACACAGTGGTTTGGTTATGATCAAATTAATCTTGCATACTACGTGGATAAATTTGCTGTTAAAATATTCGACTCTCTCAATCAATATTTCAACTGCTCTGGAAAGCAAGCTTTATATTTGCCATCAAAGTGGATTACTGAACACAGTGTATAGACCGTCCTCATTTCTTCAAAACGGAAAAGAGAAAGTTGCTTGGTTAGTTAGTTAGTTAGTTAGTTAGTCAGTCAATAGAACAGTGTTCCCATGTGTACACATGCCAAATTTAATAGCTTCCAGATGATGTTCAAGAGTGGAATTCAATTTTAATTTGTTATCTCCATAAAACATAGTCAGGTACAAGTTAACCAAGTTTTACTTGAAAAAATTGCACATCAGTTCATAATCTCTCACTTTATCTGATGCTGTGATTCCTCCTTCGCTCTATCATACGTATAGTCCTAACTAACAACTACCTAAAGCACATAGGACATAGACAAGTTTCCCTACCGTATGGTGTGATCCAAATTTTCTCCAATTCATCCACAAACTCACACTTTTGCACCCAAGTAGCACATTACATGCCAATAATATCATCATGATGCTCCTGCCAATGCCCTAGAACGTAGAGCACTTGTGAGCATACCGAGTGCATGAGCATGTGTGTGTGTGTGTGTATGCACAAAATTGAGCCACTCGTTTGCGTCATACTAGCGTCATCCAGACCTACTGGAGAAGAATCGGCCTGCATCACTCGTGCACTGTTGAACCAAATGTGGATATCCCTTTCCCCAGTCTGTGGCATACTTCCTCATTAAAGGGATCCAAATGGCGCCACTTAATGGATCATGATTAAAAATTACTTTATACAAATCATCCATTCTAATGGTCAATCCCAGTCGTTCCCATCCATTATAATGATGATAAGCAGAGAATTTTAAATATTTTTTCAATCCAATAGTATAGGATACTAACTACCTAACGAGAATAACAACTCTTCTACTACTTGGGGGTTAGTGTACACACTATGTATGTGAAATAAATGCGATCTAAGTTTCCAATTCTATTATGTAATGAGTAAGTACGCATTTCCATGGATATTCCTGATAATGAAATGTACGGATTGGTGGACAAATTCTTAGCCGCTTTTGACACACTTTCATTTCGTTACTAGAGGAGAGAGGAGCACTCCTTTTTGTGAGCCATCTAACAGGCTGCTGTTGTACAGTTTTCATAGGGAGCATTTGGAACATGCTTCCATTGTATGCTTAACTTACTTACTACTTTCTATTCGTACAGCATACATATGTGTACAGAGCTTTTCCTTCTCCAATTTCCTCATTGTATGTGTGCATTCCAAAAACGATTCCTATCTGGAGTGTACTTGTAGTGTCTCAAAAAGTTTTGCACACATTTTTCCAACTACTGTGTTAGGTAGTTTTCGAGTTTCCAGCAGTGAGTTCACTTTTTTTTAGCTCCCCAAAGTTACTAACTAAGACTAAAGCCAATTAAATGCATGTATTTTTGTGAAATCAAAGTTTCCAATAATTTGGTACCAACAAGAGTGACTGCGGGTATTACATGAGCATCAACCAGCCAGTTATTTAGTCAAGCTTAAGTAAAAGAACTGACGCATTCTCTCATAACTGATAGTTAACGGACGAACGAATGTTAAAATCTTGTATGTTGGGTTAAAGATCTCTGTGGCTGCACAAAATGTGAGATGCCTACTCACCAAATGAAGCCACTGTACCTCACTTGAGTATTAATCAATTTTCTCGTGTTTCCAGTAAATGAAATATGAGATGAGCATTGTACATTTGAAATTAGATATGTGGTCTGAAAATTTTCCTGTACCGAATCATTTGTACAATCCATGCCATCAAATATTGACGTCAAACAGTATGTACTTACTGTATTATTCACTGACTAATAAAACTAGTATGCATCAAGTTTTTTCTTGCGGGATGAATTCATCATTACATTCAAGATTTGAGAAACACAAAAGAGAAAAGTACCCTGACACCACAGCTAATTAATTTTGCATTAATTGGACGACCACTTACGACAGAAAAGACGCATGTTATTTCTTGAAAACTTGGAAAATTTGATATGAGTATTGTGAATTTTGTGTGGCTTTAAACAACTGAGCCTAAAAGACGTGTTACTTTCGCCTCTTGAGTGTAGCGAAATAATACAAGTCACCAAAGGACGACGCTTTTAGTGATAACAAAGTGGTACAAACCCACCCATATTCTATAACATATAATATCTATTTGAAAAAAATGTTATTACATTTAAAACGGAAGCAAGTATAACTGCAGCCATAAAATGGACAGGACACCAAATAGCTCTTTAAATAGAGAGCAAGATATGAATGCATCACTTAATGTGGGCACATATTTTATTCAAAAAGTGCCCATTAGTGTCACCAGTCAGCAAAAACGAAACATTAGAAAGCTCTCTACTATTGATTTCAGTCCGTTCCCCCCAACAAACTCCATGTAGTATCAAAGTCACATTAAATATACAATGTGGAAATTATTACACTTGTTCTCGTGCTTCAAAAAAAAATTCCTCCGCAAAACAAACTCAAGCAAGTAAATTAAATATTCAAATCAAGCACAAACAACCCCCGCTTGCAAAACTGAGCTCATGAAAGTGAAAAATGTGGAATCCCAGCACTCTGCATAAATGTTACAACCCGAGTGAGCATGCAACAGACATGTTTAATTAACGTTTCTAATGACTCGATTTACTCTTTTATTTACACACCCAAAGTCTTTCATCTTCCTTTATCATGCCGTACATACATTAATCCTGGTCAAAGTCAGCACACTTTTTGTCGCAAAATTATACACACAAGAATCCAACCGACACCTATGTATATAAATTTACCACAGCAAGCAAATGTAAATACACCACCATAAACGATAAAACTTACTATACTCATTTCTCCTATCAATCCTTTTTTGCCAACTTAACAGTAGCAAACTGTTAACTACACAAAGCATGCTCACCAACACAAAAAGGACTGAATAGCCGACTCGCCTCTTCCTCTTGTCAGTCCACAAATGTGTAAAATATATGTATGATGTATACACTGGAAACCTTTGGAACGCAGAAGAGGGACAAAGCATTCTTTGCCAACTACCAACTATTTCATGCTGCGTCAGTGAACATAAGTTGTGGTGAGATAACTCGAACGAACAACGAATGAAAGCAAGCACACATAACATATAACTAACATTACGAGAATTTAGTTGTACATAAAGTCTTATGTGTGTGCTCAAAACCTACGAGAGTCACTACTAAATATTTACTAACTAAGCAAGTTTTAGAAATGTGAAAGCACGACTTACTTTAGCAAACGCATGGTAGAACAAAAATTTAATTACTGCTTACGTCCTCACTTATTTACTCATGTACTAATATTTTATATATGCTCCCGATTCAGCCGTTTTAAAGATGTCAATGTTTGGAAACTACATAAACTGTGATTTTTTTTTGTTTAAATTGTATCGCATCACCATGGAAACAGCTCAGGGTTGTGTGCAGGACACACCCTCAGAGTTTCTGTCCAATGGTGTGACTTACCAACCAACCACCCACAATATTGGTATAGATAGCAACCGTAGTGTATAGCATGGGAAAAGTATGGATCTCCCTCTCTGTGTAGGCTAATTTATTGGCGAAATTGAGTTACTCGCTTTGGTATGTGGGAAACCTGTAGCATGGGAGTCTATGAAACTTTCACAAGGTTACGGTGGAACAACCATTTAAAACGATAAATTGATGTCGTGCAGAGCACAAACAGTAGTGGAGACATGAAACACGACTGTTGCTGGCTATATCCCCCGTTTGTATCGAGCAGTAGTGAAGTGACTGACTGAGAGCTATATATACGGTTGTGTACGTGAATTTACTAATATAAGTAGTGAGTGAGTGCTACTAACTAAGCAATCTATAGAGTTAGTTGGTTTGCGGTCACAGTGTCTCTTATTATATAGTTTCTCGAATGCATCGATTAAAAAAAAGAGAGAATGCCATTGTGGTTTTGTCTAGACAATGACAAAAACGCATGAGAAGATTGGAATGAATTCTGCGCTTGTTCTCATGAGAGTGGAGTTGAAGTTAGTATACTATTTAAGTGCTTATTTGGGAAGATGGATTTTTAAATTGCGATATTATCTAAACATAAGAGAGTTGGGACAGGAAGTAATAAGAAATGTAAAAGATGCAACGTTCCAATCTGTAAACTTTATTATTCGGAAGACAGTAGCCGAGTTTTTGCTGTTTTTATTTCTTGGCACACAGTCAACTAGTCCTGTGTATGAAATGCACCAAGTACTACATTAGAGATACTGGAAACGCAAACTTTGCAGAATTTACAATCATCCCTCTGGAGTAATAAATACATTTGCCAGCAAAAGGATGCACACACTTTCAGGGTTGCTTGGAGATGAAGGGAATTTTAGAGTGTTTTGTTTTTATCATTTTGTTTATGCTACTGCAATTATTTGTACAAGCACGATAATTTAATTTTAGGCATCATAGGGAATGAAATGTTTTGTCAGTTCGGAGTGCCTCTTTTGACAAATGCTCTAAAGTAGTTACTGAGTTACCAAACTCGTTTTGTTTTCAACTTCTTAAGACTGTGTAATCTTTGTATTGTGCTTTCCGTATTGAAGGAATACATACAGACGATACGGAGTTATAATAACTGTGCTTTTGAAACTCCAGAGTGCAATTTAAAGATTAATCTTGCACAAGGAACAGAATAATGTTTTTCTATTTACTGTACAGTTTTAGGTACTGTAGAAAAAGTAATAATTACTACTTCACACAGTTTGCGAATCTAAAAAGACTTGATGATAAGCCTAAATAAGCCCTGTTTGGGCTAAAACGCAATAAATTTTTCAATTAGCAAATATTTAACCTCTTTTTGATACAGAGATAAATACAGACTAAAGATAAACGATCTTTAATACTTCACTTCAAGCTAAAAAAAGTTATAATCCTAATGTTTGATTAAAAATAAAAAATCATTCTAACAATTCGCACTTCTAAACTTTTTTATAAAAACTGGAAAACATAAAAATGCTCCAAAAGTTAGTTAGTTAACACAAAGCGTACAGGTAGTACTTGTGTTACCCAACAATTTGTCAACTACAGCACTGCATTAATTTAATCTTCCATCTGAACTTGCATTGTCACAGCCACAGACAATGAATTAAACAATTTGATCCTGCTCTGAATCCTTATTTTGTTCAAATATTACAATATAAACAAAAACTAACTTTCTCTTTTGTCTGCCCAAAGTGCTAAAAACTGCAGATATAAAAACTGTAGTATAAAAGTACGTATATTTTTAAACATACGTCGTAATCCATTAATCCTAGCTACGTGACAAACTATGATCCTTTGTACCTACCATCTATTTCAAATTGCAAAGCCTGAAAGACTGCCGTGACCATTATTATAACCCAAGTAAATATTTTATCCACTATAGGCACTAACTATCTACAAGCTCCAACGAACTGGCACATTTTTATCATTCCCATACAAACGACAGCGACTAGAATGGATTCCAGAATCTAAGCAGCTCCATGGTTCCCAAAACTCGTATAAATTCTCATACAACATAAAGCACTCAATCTGCAACTTTCATTACCAAAATCACTGATTGCACACAGGGTGGGGCTCTGACCATACAGAGCATATCTTATAACCTACAAATTGGATCCCATCTGCAAAAGGCATCTAATTAAATCTAATCCAAATCTGCTCTTTCATTCCTACTACTCTACTACTATGCATTGGTGACGACCACTATAAATATTACAATCTAAAGCTGTACGGGTCTTCATGTGCTCACATTTTAATAAGATCAAAAGTAACTATTTTCTCCAGCACTTTTTCTAAAACTAACCAACCACAATAAGAATTATTCAATACTTTGAGTACTCTATTCTCAAAACTCAAACGGACGTCGAATACACACAAATGCATGTCCCATAGCATTGCATTCCCTCCGTTTCAATTCTGCTCGGACTATAAGCATCAGACATTATTTTTTCAAAGTTGTCGTAAGCCTTGCCTTTCATCTGCAGCAGTGCAGTTTGCATTGACACTTGGAAGAAAAAAGATCAAAGTTAGGATTTCACAACTAATAACCTGATGACAATCATATCTAAAAATATCGCCAGCCAGAGATTATTGATCTCATTCACTATGAGATCTCTCACAGGGAACACCTAAAGCTATTTTTTCTATCAGAATCTACAGCATAGTGTAGATAGTAGATAGGAAACTAAAAAAGATTAAATTTTGAGTGACTACTGCTGGAACTGTATATAGAGTATATACTAGCATTTGGTCCTGAAACCTGCATGCTTGTTTGAAGACGGGAATTATAAAGACTGACTGAGCGGATTCACTACAAGGCTTATGCTGGTCCCGTTTTTGGTCGATGACGATGGTAGTTAGTTGTGAGGTGCAGCAGAGCACAGCAAGGAACTTTGACAAGACTAAAGTAGGTCAAATGAAGCTACCACTGCTCCTGCTGCAGTACATAGAGTAGAGTGCATAACTAGAACCAACCTTACTACTACTATATGGTGCTCGTGCTCGCTCAGTCACATTTTCAGTCAGCTCCTGGATTTTTTTAAAATGCTTTATGAATGACTGATCACTGATGGAACCAACGTCAGTGAATATTTGAAATGTAGTAATGCTAGGAGTAAGTTAGCATATAGTCATTCCTTCGAGTCGAGCACGACAAAAACAATAATAATGTTAAATAATGCCTAATTTTTTCCACGCAGAAAGTCAGTCAAGCCAAGGACTGAGCAAAGCGTTGCGAAAGGCAATAGGAATGATTTTTTCCAAAATCGGTGATTATTTTTTATGCAAAACACTAATATGACAAGAATGGACCGCAGTTTGAATCACAAGTAAAAAACATACGACAAATCTTTTACTACCACTTTTCAAAGTATAGTATGTGTGCACGGAGAAAGTGAATTATCTGATTTCATGTATATTCCAAGTGGAGAGATGATCTTCAGATAAACATGATAAAAGTCATTTTTGTGAGAATGCAGAGTGTTTTTTACTCGTATTACCAAAACTAGAGCATGAAATTTGCTAAAACTATTCCTGTTGTTTGGCCGGACACACACATTTCTGTGGGGCTTCTGAATATATTACGAAAATATTCCAACAATGATATACTATGCAATGGGGATCTGTGACTATAAATATATCTAAATTCTTTGATTCCGTACATACAATTCTCATGAAAAATTCAAAAATAATGCATGTTCCGCATTCATCCACTAAGCCCAACACACCAAATTGTTCTAGTAACTTATTAGTGACCAGCCACCCAACCAGTAACTAACTAGTGACAAGCCACATAACCAGTAACCACTAATACTATGCAATCGCAATTTTTTCTTCTACGTAATTAAAATCTGGAAGCATTTCACTGCTAAATTTCTTCAAGCTCAACTAATTCCCTTTATGCACCACTATAGATGTGGTTGTTAGGTTCAACTGGAGCTTCACATCTGGCTTTACTTACTCATTAATTTCAATGCAGACAATGGGAACCACTGTGAAATTTGCTCATTGATCATCAAAGCACATACGACGTACATGGATGAACTAAGCTCCAGAATGGGAACTCCACTAGTTAAAACTGCTCATGCCTTGTTCAACACATCACCAAAGGAATTCCAAAGTTGGACAAACCACTATTGCCAACTCAGCAACAATAGTATTGGTCCAGATCACACACAAGTGCTAGGGATATTCATCATGGCCTCAGGAACCGGGTACGTAGGAATGATACTTCCCAACTCTCAACATTGAAACACTAGCATTACCGAGTTGCCCAAAAACCAAGAGCCCTACTATAGTGAACATTTGGTGAACACGCAAACAAAGTCAATCCGTCCCAAAATCTTTAAGGCCATTCAATGTATCTAACTACATAAAAGGACCGCGGTGAGAGAGTCATATTACGTTAGACGACGTTACATGAACCAGACAATTATGTTGTAGAACTTATGTTCTCATAGGTACAGATATTGTTTGTGACTCTAGGTGTAGCAGCTTTGTAGGGAGAGGGCACACTGATTGGTGCAGAGCTAGTGCAGGGAGTACTTCGATTGGTCAGTTTCAATATTAAAAGCGCGTTTTGTATCTTACATGTGTTAAACAACATGTCAGAAATAATTGTTTACCGCTTCTATAAACAGCGAGTCTGGCTAGTCTTCTGTATTCTATGTGAAGTGGGCAGCGTAACTTTTTATATATGTATCATTTCATAAAGTAATTATGTATTTTAGCTAGTTAGAGCATGTAAATAATGCTACTACTAATGATGTATAAGCAAGCAATTAAAACCCAGTTAATGGGATACTAATTATGGGAATATATTTTAAAGTAATTTAATAGCCTAACGTGTAAGATGGGATTTTCTTTAGCAGCATTCCTAAAGTTCACGAGTCAGTTTGAACTCCTATCCTATGCATCAATCTGACTGTTATTAAAAGACAACTCTAATTCCCTGGTTTAAAGCGTATCTCAACTTGATAGACTGGCATTACATTCTACTTTAGTAGCATCACATTATCAGGCACTTGAAAGCCGGGTTCCCATTCCATACTCACAAGCACAACAGTTTCGCAATCATATGACAGCTCCCAATTTATACGTTCACCAAAACACTTTAAAATATGCATTAGAGCAATTAATACGACTTTGGTTCGTGTTTCATGATGGAACCATAAACATTCTCAGGAACTAAACTGGGAGCATGCAGCAACCCACCCAAGTCAGTACACGCATAAACACTACAATATTGGAAAAGGGAAAGTACTTGGCCATTCTACAGCCATAATAATGAGGACAGCCATGGAGTTCGTAATAGCATTAAAGGAAGAACCAGCATGTTTGAATAGGTGGTCGCAATCGGTGCCGCTTAATTATTGTGAGAGCTATTGTGTCGAGAATCAATGTCGTTCCTAAAGCCTGTGCTCTACATTAGACTCAACTCAGGTTCCTGAATGCACAGTCAGTTACAGTTCCAGTGCGCAATCCATATCTTTCGCATTATACTACAGGCAGGCCTGTTACTTTTAGTGGAAACTAGAGCTCCAATTTCTCCATGTGTAACTAAAAAACTAACTAACCAACTAATAATGGGAGTGCTCTTTAGTCTCTGGGTTTGGGTTACACCTACAGGCAATATCTCTCTGTTATCAGAAAAACCTTTCATCTCTAAAATGACTGCAAATTTTTTTACATCACTGACTGAATAAGCAGCGGAAAAATGACTCCTGTTAGTTACCATCCCAGTAATAACATATCAAGTTTTAATCATTTATACTCTTCTGATCATTCCAAGAGAAATGAGTTCCAGTCTTTTCAAATATCATGCTTATCGTGTTTTCTTAACAATGTTTTCCTTTGTAGAAGTATATACTACGACATAACATCAGGACAGACTCAAGAGTTTTATATTAGCCACACACAATACCACTTTTACTTACACTTGGCCGACTGGGCTTTGAATGCTAAGTAAAAGTGAACCGTTATAATACTTGTTTGCCTGATGAAACAAACAAGTAATTTGCACAAAACCAAATCACGGAAGTAGTACAACTTACAACATACAACACAACATAAGGGTTTCCTTTATATGTACTCTACTTCCAGTATATAATAATGCTGGAATTCAAAAGCTTTCCATTGTTTTTCAAATGCATCTGAATGTGTGATTCAGAGAGCGAGGATTTTTGTTTTCTAGCAGCGAGAGGGAAAAAGAAGACGAGAGTTGGTTATTTTCTCTAGTGTTAGTGTCTATATTAGTTTTCGCCATAAAGAAGGCTCTTTGTAGTTTTTGACGCACTCCTTTACAATTTGCATTCTTTGCTGCATTCAGTTAAGGCTGAGCTACACTATGAAACTAAAACGCAAGGAAACTATATGCATGCATTTTAGTTTGCCAGTGTAGACACTTCGTAAACAAAAAGACAAAAAGTGCGGTTATGTTTGCAAAGACTAAAACTAAACTGCAGAGAAACTAAAGTGTATTTTCTGCCATTTTGTTTCCTAGTGTGGCCAGGCAACTAAAATGCAAGTCTCGCAGTTTAGTGGTGTGGCCATGCAATTAAAACGCAAAGTAACTGTGAGTTTAGTTTGCGGGCCTGCATTTTAGTATATAGATTTTTTTATATACTTTATGTCAACTGGGAAACTAAATGTAGTTCGATCTATGTTTTTTTATGTGAACTAGACCAGCCATAGAAAACTTTTTTTTGCCAACTGAGATAGATTGAAGACCATGACCGCGCTGACATTTTCTGAACTGCATTTTAATTTCCTCAAACTAAATGCAGCACAGTTTGTTTTCGGTAAACTAAATGAACTTTGGTCGAACGAAGAATTCACTTCATTTTGTTTTCCAGTATGGACGGAATCCAAAATGTGGTAAACAGAATGTAAGTGCAGTTTAGTTTCTTGTCGTTTTTGCTGTTTAGTTTCCTAATTTTGTTTCATAGTGTAGCTCAGCCTACGTATTTTCTATCTCTTTAGAATGCGGAGTAACTACTATTTATACAAGATCAAATGTATTACGTTTTACCTTTAGCCAGGAAGATCACAGCACTGCAAAATATCCCAAAAAACTAATAAGTACATCTA